>ENA-UEPV01001772-UEPV01001772.1-human-gut-metagenome-genome-assembly--contig:-NODE-1772-length-12912-cov-6.185041_pt1 | contig 12912 bp, 14 predicted proteins | sample MGYA00242942_ERZ507925 | MGnify/ENA primary metagenome ERZ507925 (study PRJEB26167, sample SAMN06115453) | human gut metagenome | host: Homo sapiens | place: China:Fujian | collected 2015-08-26... | reverse complement strand
GCGTGAGCACGCGGAATGGGCGCGGGCAAATGAGTGGGAAACGCTCATTACCCTGTGCGATGATCTGGCAAAGGCCGCTGACCGGATCGAAGCGCAGGCGAAAGAAATTGAGAAACTGTGGGGGCAGGTGCCCCACTGGATCCCGGTGGAGGAGCGGCTGCCGGAAAATGGAGTGCCTGTCCTTATTAACTACATTGCCAGTAATGATGGGAAATACCACCCGGACGGAACTGCTGTGTGGACAGATTACGGCTGTTTTTGGTGGGAGGGCAGTCTGGAAGATTGCGATACAGAGGTCGCCGTGCCGATTACCCACTGGGCGCCACTGCCGGAACCGCCGGAGGTAAATCTATGAAAAAGCCTCTTTTTTGCCGCATTGGCCTGCACAAGCTGAACAAGTATGCGTATGTTCAGGTGGCGCGCCGCCGAAGCGACCGGCACGGCGGGAAGTACTACACAAATTACGCAGTCTGTGAACGGTGCGGAAAACTATGCTACCGAGTGAAGCAAAAAATGGAGGGAATGTGATGGAACGACTGACGAAGTACGACACCGATGGACAGGCAATGATGGACTGCCAGAAGTGCGAAGCGGATTGGACGGGTAAGCATGGTAAGCCGATGGTTGACTGCACCGCGCTGTACTGCCGCAATCGCCTCAAGGATCGCCTTGCCGCCTACGAGGAAACGGAGCTGACACCGGAGGAAGTCCTCAGTATGAAGTTCGAGTGGTGCGCAATGATGGATGCGTTGAACAGCATCGGTGGGGGTTACACCCGCTTACGCGAACTGGCCGAGGCCGACAGAGACGGCCGGCTGGTGGTGCTGCCGTGTAAGGTGGGCGATACGGTGTGGATTACAGGCTCAGTTCGGCGCTTGTATAGTGAAAAAGTCAGAACATTTTTCTGCGGCGATCCGAATTATAGTCGCGGGATGGCCGACAACGGCGTGAAGATGATTCGCACAACGGGGTGCGATATTCCCATCCATAAATTTGGCAAGACCGTATTCCTGACCCGCAAGGAGGCCGAAGCAGCATTGGAGGCGATGAAGGATGAATGACTTAAAACCGTGCCCGTTCTGCGGAGGTGAAGCGGTCATAAGCGTCGACCCGGATGCAGTGGAGGACACGCAAGGTCGACGTTGGGCGTATAATGCCGTGTGCATTAGATGTTGTGCGACGTCAGGGCTTACGTATACGCCCCAAAAAGCTAAAGAGGCATGGAACAGGAGGGCTGAAAATGACTGAATACATTAAGCGAGAAGCACTGAGGGGGCGAAGCGGCGATGTATGTCCTTGAGTACAAATCGCTCTACATTCCACACGAAGAGCTGACTAAAAACCGCACGTTCCAAAGCTACCGGTGGAAGCAGTACGCTGTGTGTGAGGAGCGCGGGCCACTGGAACAAATTAGGGCCGCGCAGAAAAGGCCGGAGGAGTGGAGAATTATCCAAACTGCCGGAAGCGTGGAACAGGAGGGTTGAAAATGGCTGAATACATTGAGCGCAGTGCGGCGATTAAGGCCGCGAAGCACGCGTGGGCAAAAGGGCTTGAGCCGTCGCAGTATATTGAGGCCCTGCCCGCCGCTGACGTGGCCCAGGTGGTGCGTGGGCGGTGGATACCGCATGATAGGGTTTTTGGCGATGATTTTTTGGTTTGCTCCAAGTGCCAATTTGTAAGCGAAGACAGATCAACCCGTAGGTATTATCATTACTGCCCCCACTGCGGGGCGATAATGGACGGAGGTGCGGACCATGCGGCTGATTGATGCGGACGAACTGGCAAAGGAGTGGACAATCGCAAGCCCAGAACCATACAACACAGATGCAGTAGAGGTGCTTGATTCGATTAGAGAAGCCCCCACCGTGGATGCCGTGATCGTGACGCGGTGCAAGGACTGTGTACACTGGAATGATGACCCCGATACTTATGGGGCAGATGACGGCCCGAAAGGCAAATGTATGAAATCATTTGAAACGATGTGCGCAGATGACTTTTGCAGCCTTGGTGAGAGAAAGGACGGAGGTGCTGAATGAAGCTGAAAGACTGGCTGATGATAGCCTTTTGGACGGTGGTCATAGCCGCTGGCATTGCGTTTATCGTGTTTTATTTCAAAAGCATTTTGACCGCCGACATCCCTCTGTGGCTGAAACTGTACTTGTTGGGTAGAAAGTAAGATGGATGAGTACATCGAGAAACGCAAAGTGGTCAATCTGCTGATCGAATTAGAGAACGAATTTCAGCAATTTAAGCCATTCAAAGGCCTTGAACACGCAATGTATCGCAAGCTGTGTGAAGCTAAAATTGCTATCGGCAAGCTGCCTGCCGCCGATGTGGTGCAGGTACTTCGCTGCAAGGACTGTAAAGATTGGGGACCCGGAACCGGCGACGTCCCCATCTGCGGGGAAACATACGAACCAATGCCGCCAGATGGCTTTTGCAGTATTGGCGAGCGAAAACCCAGCGCGGACGGCTGACCGCCAGCCGTCCCACGCAACAAAAGGAGGTAAGCTATGGAGGATCGGGACAAAAAACTGCTGAAAACCTATGCGGAGAACAACATGAGCATGAAAAAGACCGGCGGCGCGGTTTACCTGCACTATAACTCCATCCGCTACCGCTTTCGGCTCATTCAGCGGGAAACCGGGCTGAACCCACGGAATTTTTACGATCTGGAAAAGCTGTTAGCCATGATAGACGCGCAGGGGTCCTGACCCCCTGCATCGGTAGATCAAAGGGGAGGGGCACTTCATAAAGGAGGCCCAATATGAAATACCGATACACCGTCCAGCAGCTCCAAAAAATGGAGCAGTGCCGTTATCTCACCGACCGGGAGCGGCGGGTGTTCAATCTGGTTTGCCGCCGTGGCTGGGCGATCGAGGACGCGGCGGCAGAGCTGTACCTGTCCCGTTCCTCCGTGAACGCCTGTCTGCACTCCATCCGGGATAAAGCGGGCATATCCCGCCCAAACAAAAAGCATCCATAAGCCATGACAAGCGGTGTCCTGTGGTACGGTAACCATAGAGCACCGCTTGTTTTGCGCGCGGAAACAGGAGGTGTATTTTTAGAGAAGGAGGAATCTCTCTATGGCTGAATTTGCAAGCAAGGGCGTCGCAGGCACTGCTCTCGGCACCGGCATTGCCGGTCTGTCTCTGGGCGTCCTGAACTCTCTGGGCGGTCTCGGCGGGATGCTGCTGGGCAATCGCGTCATTCCCTTTGCCGCTGGTATGGCGGCGGAGGCCGGATGTAGCGAGAACCACACGGTGAACCGCTACGAGCTGTCCATGGTGCAGGAGAACGCCAAGCTCCGCAGCGATATTGCCCTGCGGGATGCCAACACCTACCAGGACCAGAAGATGCTGGAGATGTACAAGTACATCGACGGCAAGCTGGGCGAGGTGCAGAGTGTGCTGGCCTCTCAGGCGGTCAACAATCAGGCCACCAAGGACAGCTTCCAGCTGCTTCAGGAGCGCGTGGACTGCTGCAAGAACGAGCTGTGCGGAGCCATTTCCCGAGAGCGGGACGAGCGGAAGTGCGCTGACAACACCATTGTCACCTACACCAACGCCACCTTTTATCCCAAAATGGTTGCGGACATCACCACCGGCACCGGCACCACGCCCCAGTCCACCTATAACCCCCTCCCCGTCTCCACCTGCGGCTGCAACTGCGGTCGCTAAGAGGCGAAGAGGGAAGAAGAGAGGGGCATAGCGCCCCTCTCTCCCGTCATTGGAGGAATCTATGGTAACATTGGAACAGATCAAGCAGGGCGCTGCCCGCTATGTGGACGAGGAATTTACCGGCAAGCTCACCGGCTGGCAGAAATGGGCGGTCGGTGCCGGGGCTGCTATGGCCCTGGGCAATCTGGACGCCAGCTTTTCCGCCCTCCGGGAGCATCCCGCCATGAAGGCCCTCGGCGTCTTTGACGAGGCGGGGAACGTAGATATTGACAAGATCTACACCTGCCTGAAAACCGAAGCCGCCAAAGGCCCCGTCACCACCAATATCCCCCTGATCGGGAACGTCACGCTGAATGAAACGGATGTGGATAAACTCTACACCCTCATCAAGCAGAGTTAGGAGGCTCTTATGCACGAGATCAAACACTTGGCCGAAGGGATCCGGGAAGAACTGGACGATGCCGAGAAGTACGCCCGTGAGGCCGTCAAGCACGCCGGGGAGGACCCGGAGGAAGCCAGCACTTACGCCGACCTCAGCCGCCAGGAGCTGGGCCATGCCAATCGGCTCCACGAAATGGCCGTTCGCCATATCGAAAAGGCGAAGGACGCCGGTCTCCATCCCACGGAGGCCATGCAGGCCGTCTGGGACTGGGAGCATGAACGGATGCTGGACCGCGCCGCCCATGTGAAAACGCTCCTGTCCATGATGTAAAAGCTAAAAGAAACACCCCCGCCAGACGGCGAGGGTGTTTTCTTATTTATAGGGGTTTTTGGCGTTGGTGGTGCAGATAATGTCCCACAGATCCGCCCGGTTTTCCTTCCCGGCAAGGGCGGCGCTGGCCTCCGCCTTGCTGACCCTGCCGTTTCCGTTCGCGTCGGCCCTGTCCTTCATGGAGAAATACTCCTGGGGGGAAAGTCCGGCATTATGCGCCTGCTTTACCTTCTCGTAGGCTTTCCCGCTCATTTTCTCGCTGCCGTACTTCTGGTACAGGGCCAGAAATTCTCCGGTGGATACGCCAATGTTCCGCTTGGACGTTTTGGCGTTCTCAATCCACTTGGCGCTGGGCTCATACTTGGGGTCCACCTGCTGACGGGCCATCTCTCTGGCGTACTTGTAGACGTTCTGGATGTAATCCGCCTTTTCCGCATTGCTCATGGACTTGTAGGCGGGCAGCTTCACTGCCGCCTCCACCAGTTTCTTCCGCGTCTGGCCCATGGCCTTGGCGTACCGGGTGTATTCCTCGCCGGTCAGTGTCCGGGTCTCACCCTTCACCGTATAGGACTTCTCCGCCGCCACCGGATAAACGGTGCTGTCTCCGGTGGCCTTTGCCAGCCGCCGGATCTCCTGCGTGGCGGGGCTGTTGTCCTGCGCTTTCAGGAAGCCGGGGGAGAAGAAGGACTGGAACACCCGCTCCGGTGCGGAGCCGTTGGAGACCTCGTTGCCCCACATATCCACCATGGGTTGAAGCTGATTCCGTGCGCCGGGGACCTTCTTCGCCGCCCCCTGCAAGAAATAATTCACGTCAGAGGCTACCTGCCCGGAACCCTTTTCCACATAGCTTTTGCGCACCGTATCATCAAATACGGCCGCAACCTTGCCGCCGATGGTGGGGATATACTGTCCGGCGTAGCTGCTGGCCGCCTTGCTGATAAGATATGCCCCCGGATCATCCGCATAACTCCAATAGGAGACCAGATCATTCAGGGAGGACAGCATGGAGGTTTCCCAAATAACACTGCCGATATTCTTAATGGCATCTACAAGAGAAACAAATGTTCCGCCGCCCTTCTGAACGGATTTCATGGTGGCAGCGCCAGCAAACAGGGGCATTGCCGCAGGAAGCGCCCAGTCCAATGTATAGGATTTGTCCCCAATCTGGATGGCATAATCCTGCCCGCCCATGGACTTCTCAAAGGCTTCCTCCTTGTCATCGTCACCGGCCCGGATGTGGAGCAGCCCCTCCGCCGCCAGATAAGCGCCCAGCGCGAAAATGCCGGTTCCCGTGAGACCGGATGCAAGGGAATCCACGGCGTCCGCCGCCGTGCATTTCCCGGACTTCACGTCAAACATGGCTTCTTTAATGCCCTTTCCAAGCCCCACAGGGCTGTAATCAAGACCCGTAGTCAGGATGTTGGCCGGGGTCTTGCGGAAGGGGAGAAGCGCATCGGTGACAAAACTTATACCGCGCTCAACAATATTGTCACTCGCATCATACCGGCCTCTCTTGGACAGCGCCTCGGAAAGCGCCGTGGTGTTGCGGTAAGTGGCCCGCTGGGCTTCCTCAATGGCGTAGGCCCGTGCCGCCTCCACGTCTGCGGCTCTGATGCCCGCGTGGGCCTCTGCCGCCGTCACGCCCTTGGCTTGCAGCGCCTGAGCGAAGCTGTCTACATAAGCCGCACGGTTGAAGATCACATCCTCATAATCAAGGGCGCGGCTGTTCAGGTCTCCGATGCCCTGTACAGCGCGGGAGAGAACGTCCTCCCCCCTGAACATTTTCCGCTTGCTCTGAATCTCCCGCTCAATGCCTGCCGCCGTGGCGTCGGAATACTTCCCGCTCCCCATAGCCGCGCTCTGGTCCGTCTCATACTGGCCCTTGGCAAAGACTTTCAGATCCTTGTCAACATTCACGGCCTTTGTCCGCTGGCTCTGATCCTTGATGACCGCCCGCTCGATCGCGGTTCCGATGCCGTCCTTAATCTTCCGCGCACCCATCTGAATGGCGTTGCCCATAATGTTGCGGATGTGGGTGGTGGGGTTAGTCAGCATGGAAGTGTACCGCCAGAAATTGGCCTTCTCCATGAAGGTGCTGGGGATCTGGTCTGCAATGGACGTTGTGATGGCGTCCCACGCCGCCGCCCGCTCCGCGTCCGTCTCTGCCATCAGGTAGTTGGTGGCCAGCTCGTCAGAGAGGGTGAAGCCCGTTACCTTGTCGATGTAGTCCACCCGTGCGCTTTCCACGTCTCCGCTGTCGGCGGTGCTCTGCCGGGGTGCCCGGTTCTGCCGTGCCGCCCGGTCATTCATCCGGTCTACCAGCCGCCGCAGCGTCAGCAGACGCCCCTCCGGCGTCAGCCGATTCATCAGGTTCATGGCCTGCACCATCTGTGCGCTGTCATGGGCAGCGTCCGCAATGGATGCTGCCAGCTCAAATGCGGCCTTGTGGTCTCCTTCGGAAATGGCGAGGTTGTAGGCGCTGATGGCCTCGGCGGTGTCCGCCTTGGTGATCCGCTGTCCCAGCTCTGCCTTGGCAATGAAGCTGTTCGCCACCTCGCGCCAGCCGTCCCGCGCGATCTTGGCCTGCGCCTGCTGCACGGCGCCCCGGTCCGTCACCACGTCATAGTCGAACGCGCCGCCGGAAATGGCGTTTTCATACACGGTTGCCATCTCCGGGGAGGTAAGGGGGCTGTTCAGAATGGTGGAGACCGTTTTCTCCACATTCCGCCCGGTATCAGGGTTCACAACGGGGACCTCAGAGGGCGCCCGCCGCTGTTCTGCCTGGATGCGCTGGGCGCTGTTGGGGTTGACCGGGTAAAACTCATCGCTCTTGGCCTGCATGGTGTCAAAGGGCGTGTTCACCGCACCCGCCACGGCGTCTCCCGGCGTGTCAAAAACATCCACATCCTCTAAGCCACGGTTCCGCGCCTGCTCGCCCGCGCCCAAAATGCCCTGTTTAGCGGTGAGATACCCGCTGTTGGGGCCTACCTGCTCGCCGGTCATGGTAGTGTAGCCGTGGGAGAGCATATCATCCAGAATCAGCTCCACCCGCTTGGCCGCCGCTACGTTTTCCTGCCCGTGGTCCGTTACGATGCGTTCCGCCGCGTCAATAATGCTGTCACGAGAGAGACCGGTTTCGTCCATGGCTTGTCGCAGGTGGGGCGAGGTCTGCGCCGCCTGCTGTACCGCGTTACCCCCCATGGTCCGCTCATAACGGCGGCTCATGGGCTGCTGGAGGGAAAGGTCCGCATCCGCGATCAGAGCGTTGGCCGCTTCCTGATAATAGCGGTGCAGCTCCGGGTGGTCGAACTGGAAGGCGTTCACGTCTCTGCCGCCAACCGTCTCCATCCGCCGCCGGTCGATGTGCTGCTCCGGGTCGATCTGGAACACCTTGCCGGTGGCGTCCATGCCAACGGTTCCGGCTTCATTGGCCTGATATATGGCGTTTTGCTGCTCCGGCGTCATGGCATCCATATCCGCCCGTTTCTTCCCAAACAGAACCTCAGAGAGAATATCCCGGTTGCTTTTTGCTTCTGCCTGTGATATATTGTTCTTAGCGAGGATGTCATCAGCCATCGCCTTGGGGAATTGTACCCCATTGGAAAGAAGCTGATGGATGTCCTCGTTGTTTTTTGTGTAGAGCACATTGCTGTCCGCTTCTCCAAGATAGCTTTGCATGTGGCCTGTCTGGTAAGCGCTGGCAATTCTATTTTCCACACTGATTGCTCCCTGCTTGTCCAGATGCAGCGGGACAATAATGCTCTTGTCGCCGTCTTTCCATGCGGTCAGTAGCACAATGCTGCTTGGCTGTGTGTTCGACTTCAAAATCGCAACTGGGTTTTCGATTTGATAGGGGAGCTGCTTTAGAACAGACATACCCAAATTATGTTTGCCGCCCATATACCCTTCCGGGTATGCGATTTTATAAGCTGCATCTTGCGTCATTGTCATCGGAAGCGGGCTTGCCCCGTAACGGGTCAAAAGCTCCGGCGTGTCCCCGACAGACAGCAATTTGCCGCTTGGATAGTCTCCCGAAAAAACCTTGTCAATATCGCTTCGATACCGCAGCATATTGTCCGTGCTCGTCAGCCTGCCCGCCGTCTCCACACCGGGGGCGGCGTTTTGCGCGCCCTCTGCGGCGTTTGCGGGTGCAGGGGTATAAGTATCCTCCCACACCTCCGGGCGCGTCTCCTGCGTGGGCTGTGCGTCTGCCTGACTGCTTCCACGCTGCCGGATGACGTCAACGCCTGCGCCGATGCCGCCCATGGCCGCGCCCACCGCCGCGTCATACAGCGCCTCGCTCAGATCGAACCGGGCAGAGGGGTCATAAGTGGCCCGCTGCAAGATGGGCTGGAAAACGTCCTCAAGAAATTCCTCACCGCCCTCGGAGATCATGGAGAGGGCCACACGGCCCGCCGCGCTGTTGTTCAGCTTGGCAAGCGCGCCGCTGATGGCGTTATCCAGAACGCCGCCGCCGAACGCCTTCTTGAAGGGGCTTGCCACGTTGCTGATCTTCTCCGTGGCAAGGCTCAGAGCGCCGCTCCCAAGTCCGTAGGCAAGCTGTTGGTTGTAGTTGGCCCCGGCCTGTCTGGCCCGTTGGGCGCTGCTCCCGGCGGAACGGGCCGTCATCAGAGCGAGACCGGATCCGGGGATCACGGCGCTGGCCGCAACATCCCCCGCCATCTGTACGCCCTGCACGCCCAGATCCACGGCGAACTGACCCACCGGCCCCAGCCCTTTCTTGGCCTGTGCCACGTCCGCAGCAGAGCTTTGAGACAGGCGGTCCGCCTTCTGATACGCCTTGTCCGCCACCGCCTTGTCGGACCGCTCCACCGCCTTGGTGTAGCCATCATGGGCCGCGATGCGGCGTTTTGCCGCCGCAAGGTAGCTCTGCACCTGCTTCACGTCCGCCGCCGTCATGGCCTTGCCGTTGGCCCACTTCACGTCCCGGAGCATCTTTTCATACCGCTTTACCGCGTCATGGTCGCTTTGAAGGGAATCCCCGGCGTTCTGGTTGGCGATCCGGGTGTTCAGCTTCCCGGCCCCCTCTGCCAGCACACCGCCCAGATTCGTAAAGGAGGAACCGGCGGACTTCGTTGCGCCGGTCACAATGTTTTTGACGCGGCTGGACGCATTGTTTTTGACGCGGGTGGGGTCTGCCACAAAGCCCTGCTGCTTCCCTGCGTCCGTGGTGGTTTTCTGCGTTGTAGCGGGCTTGGGAACAGAAGATTTCCGTTTCCCATAAGCCACTAAATCGGGCATTTGCGTTGCATTTTTCTGGGGGGATGTGGAACTTCCGGCGGTAGACTTTACTGATTTGTTTTTTCCATAAGCCACCAAATCGGGCATTTGAACTGCCATAGCACGCTCCTTATTTGAACATATTGGAAATTTCCTGCTGCTGTGCGGCGCTCAGACTATTCCAGTGACTTTTCAGGATGTTTTGTGCCCGCTGATAGCCGCCGCGATTCATATAATCAGAAATCGTCCGTTTCAATTCGTCGTAGCCCATAGAGTAACCGCTCTTCTGGCCCTTACTATACTTCGCCCATGCTTTGTCAGCCGTCAGGCCGCCGGCCGCCTTCTTGGAGTTGGTGCCCCACTTGCCGTCAGCGGTCACGCCGTAGTATTTCTGGAGCTGCTTCACCTGCTCGTTGGTCAGAGAGCCGTTGGAATAGCTGCTTTTGCCGCTGCGCTTGCTGCCGGTTTTGGCAGTGCCGGTTGTACCCGCCTTCAGCTTGCCGGTGCCGTACAGGGCATCATAAGACCCCTGACCGTAATAGTAATCAAAGGCAGAGATCACGTCATCCGTCACGATGCCGTTTTTCAGGGCGGACTGTACCTGACTGGCCGTTAAAATGGGCTTTGCGGTAGTCGTGGCGGCCGCTGCCGCCGTCTGCTTCACCGCCTGATTCTGCTGCCGCACGTATTCTTCATACAGGGCATTTGCCAGTTCTGCGTTTCCAGTGGCCTGCGCCTCGGCAATGGCGTTCTGGTACTCCGTGTCCAGCTGGCTTCGCTGGAGGTCGATTGCCGCCGTCTTTTCCGCCTGCTCCCGGTCGATCTGGGAGAGGTTCTGTTGGAGCACAACGTCCTGTGCCAGTGCCGCCTGTCCGGTGGTGCCGGTGTTCAGGCCGTTAGCCACCGCCATCTCCTGAAATGCGCCCCGGCTCAGGGCGTTCTGGTTGGCCGCGCTGTTCCGGGCAATGTCGTACACCGGCGCGATCTGCGCACGGCTGGCATCCAGTGTGGAGGTGTTCTTCTCATAGGCGGATTTCAGCGCTGCCAGTTCCGCCGCCACCTTCTGGGCGTACAGTTCTTTCAAATAGTTGCTGCCGTCCCCGATGTCATAGCTGGTTCCGATCTGACTGGTGGAATAGTTCCTGGTGGGGGTGCTGCCTGCCGCAATGTCCGTCACCCGCTGCTGACCGCCTGCCTGTGCGCCGCCGTTTGCGGCCAGATAATCCCCAAAGGACTGGACATTGCCGCTTTCCTGTGCGGTGGGGGAGGTGTCTGTGCCCATAAGATAGCGGTAATAGTCCAGTTCTGCGCTCTCCGGGCTGGTGGAAAGTCCCAGCTGTTTCCGGCGGTCATTCACGGCAGACAAGGCGCCGTTGTCTGTCACATAGCCGTTCTTGTCGATGGTGTAGCCGTACCCGGCCCGGATGGCGTTTGCTGCTTGGTTTGCCTGATCCCCGGTGATCTCACCACGCTGGAGCTGCCCACGGATGGCCGAAATTTTCGCCCGGTCTAAAGCGGTCAGAATTTCATTATCCGTCCACGCACCGCTTTTGCTGTAGCTGCCGTTCCCCGCGTTGATGTCCTGATGGGGGGTGTAGTCCGCCACACCCTTCACGGCCTTGTAGGCATAGCCGTTGTCATCATAAAACACGGTATAGCCGTTGGACACCTGCGCCTTACCAGCCAAATCCGTGCGGCGGCTCATGTCCGCGCCTACCTGATAGGTCACACCGCCCCGCTTGTAGTTTTTCACCTCGGAATTGCTGGTTGGCATCCCGTAAATGCCGCCGCCGTTGTTCTCGCGGGTGTATTCCACACCCTTGTAGCTGCCCTTGGAACTGCCGCCGGAGGAACCGCCGTAGGTCTGTGTGTATGTCTTATTGGAGCCGATCATATTCGGCTCCTTGCCGCCGTACTTATCATTGATCTTGTTCTGCCGCTCTTGACGCAGCTGTGCCCGCTCGGAGGCCGACAGATCCGTTCGCTGAAGCTCTTTGGAATAGTCCTTGTTCTTGTCGTAATAGCCTGCCATACATGGTCCTCCTTATCCGTTCCAATCCGAGCGGGTTTCCCGGACGTCGATATGCGTGAAGCTGCCATAAATCCCCACGCCGCCCCAGTCCGGCATCAGCGTCCGGGCATAAGCCGCCACCGCTGCCGGTGTCTGCCCTTTCACGGAAATGTCCGCCGCCGTGCCATAGCAGTGCTGGCTGTGGGCCACGCCGCCCACCTTGGTATTGTACTGCGGCGTCCGATATCCGCTGTTGATGGTCACAGCCGTGCCGAAATGATCCCGGATGGTCTGCAAGACCATCACCAGCCGGGGCGCTACCAGTACGGCATCGCTGCCGTCCTTGCAGGCAAACTCGCTGACCTTGAAATTGCCGGACAGCTTCTTGCCGCCGTCCTTCGCCTTGGAATAGGCGTTGATCTCTACCATAGGTTTCTCTCCTTCCGGCTCAAATGCGTCTCCGCCCTTGTATTTCCACACAAGGAAGAACGGGATCACCCGTCCGTCCCCGGTAAAGCCCTTGCCTGCCGAATCCATGAAACAGGTAGACCCGCCGCCGTCCATCATAATGGCGTTGTCCCAGCCGGACGCGGCCAGCAGGTCACGGAGCTGTTCCGGCGACCGCCGGTTCTTGCTCACGTAGTAAGCGAACCGTCCATTCTTGGTGCCGATAGCCGTTCGTGGCGCACGGTAGCGCATATCCGCTCCGCAGTGGATTGGGCTGATCTTTTCCTCGCCGATAATAAGGTGGACACACTCCATGTAATTCCGGTCCCCATTGGGCACGGTTTTCACGCCGAAGTCCGCCGGGGTGTCCCAGCTGATGCCCCACGCCCGGTAATTGGGGGCCTTGTAGACCTTGCCGTCCGATTTCAGGTGGCAGGCCGGGGTCTGGTTCCGCAGGAAAATGGAACCATTGCAGATAGCGTCCCCGCCCGCCTCCGCCAGCATCTTCTTCAGGTTGGCCGTGGTGGAGCGGAGACGCTTCCGGTTGAAATAGATCTTCAAAAATTGGAGGTCGGAGAGCGGGACAGTGCCCGCTTTCGTACTCATGTGTGAGCCTCCGTATTCTGTTTCCCCTGATCGCTGGCCTGACGGATGGCATCCAGCATATTCTTCACAAAGGCCGGGTAGGGAACGCCCATAATGGCGGTATTCTCCAAAATCGACAGGCCCTCATTGGCAATGAAGAACATACACACAGCGTCCCGTACAAAATCGCTGGATGTGGCCTGATCCAGTAATGCCCCCATCCATACCAGCGCCAG
>ENA-UEPV01001761-UEPV01001761.1-human-gut-metagenome-genome-assembly--contig:-NODE-1761-length-12946-cov-10.499184_pt1 | contig 12946 bp, 9 predicted proteins | sample MGYA00242942_ERZ507925 | MGnify/ENA primary metagenome ERZ507925 (study PRJEB26167, sample SAMN06115453) | human gut metagenome | host: Homo sapiens | place: China:Fujian | collected 2015-08-26... | reverse complement strand
TTTTCGCTTTACTTCCAGCTGGGACTCAGAAGTCATTCTTTTGTCTCAGCGCTTGGCGCTCAAGTATAATACCATACGCCGGGCCGGATGTCAACACTTTTTTGCAAGTTTTTTCAGGTTTTTTCGCGCTGACTCAAATCCGCTTCATCCTCTTGGATTCTTTGTGTAAGGCGTCCCGACACCGTAGACAAAAATAAAAACCCCACAGATGTTTCCTGCTCATCTGTGGGGTTTCGAGAGACATCATCACATGAACTGTTCTGGCGACTAAAAAAGGAATCACGATACTCAAAGACAAAGTAAAGGTAATTCCTTAAAAATGCAACTGGCTACCATTTTACAGGCCCTTTAGCTTTGCGTCACAGCTTTTCAACTGCTTTGCTAAATATTCTATTCGCAAACTCTTTTTTGAGTCAATTACATTCAAGTGATTTTCCAGTGCCTAAGCACCTTCATCTCTCTGGATAGAATATACCATATTTCTTCTTTCCTGTCAATGGGAAAATCATAGAGTTTTCTTTCTTATTTATAAAAGTAAAATGCAAAAAGAGGGCAGCTCTCTCGAGCTGCCCTCCCGGACCTTATTTCTCAGCTGATCACTGAGCAGCCTTTGCTGCCTCGACCTGCTTGATGAGTTCGGGAACGACCTTGAACAGGTCGCCCACGATGCCGTAGTCAGCCACACCGAAGATGGGGGCGGACTCATTCTTGTTGACGGCAATGATGCACTCAGAATCCTGCATACCTGCGGTGTGCTGGATAGCGCCGGAGATGCCCAGAGCCACATAGATCTTGGGATGGACGGTCTTACCGGTCTGACCGACCTGATGGTCAGCGGTCATCCAGCCGGCATCGGTGACAGCACGGGATGCGCCGACAACGCCGCCGCCCAGAGCTGCAGCCAGCTGCTCAGCCAGCTCGATGCCCTTGTTGACGTCCTTGCTGATGCCACGGCCAACAGAGACGATGACGTCTGCACCGATGAGGTCGACCAGCTTCTCAGCTGCCTTCTCAACGCTCAGGACCTCAGTCTTGATGTCGTCAGCGGTCAGGCTGAATGCGGGCTTCACGATCTGGCAGGCATCGGCCTTGGCCTGATCGAAGGGAGCCTTCTTCATGACGCCGGGACGGACGGTAGACATCTGAGGACGGAAACGGGGGCAGATGATGGTAGCCATCAGATGGCCGCCAAAAGCAGGACGGGTCATCTTCAGGTTGCGGTCCTCGTAATCGAACTTCTGCTTGGACAGGTCGATGGTGGAGCTCTCCTTCAGGAACTCGACATACTTTGCAGTATCGATGTCCAGATGGGTAGCATCAGCGGTCAGACCGGTGTGCAGACGAGCTGCGCAGCGGGGGCCAAGGTCGCGGCCGATGTTGGTAGCACCGATCAGCAGGACCTCAGGCTTGTACTCGTTGACCATGTCGCAGACGACCTTGGCGTATGCGTCAGTAGTGTAATCCTTCAGCAGCGGGCTGTCGCAGACCATGACCTTATCGGCACCATAGCCGCCCAGCTCTTTTGCAATGCCTTCGACGTTGTCGCCCAGCAGCAGGCCGGTGACTTCGCAGCCCAGCTCATCAGCCAGCTTGCGGGCCTCGCTGACCAGCTCAAAATCAGTGGACATCAGTGCGCCCTGGCGCTGCTCGCAGAAGACCCAGACGCCCTTGTATTCGTTAAAATCAGCCATTGTAATCCTATGCTCCTTTCATCAGATCAGGTGCTTCTTGGCCAGGATACCAGCCAGCTGTGCAGCGGTATCGTCGCCAGTCAGCATAGTGCCTGCGCCCTTCTGCGGAGGAGTGAAGGACTTAAAGACGTTCGTCGGAGAACCCTTCAGGCCGATGGTATCGACCTCGATCAGCGGATCGTCCTTCAGAGCGTTGTAATCGAACACTTCCATCGGCTTGTCGTAGCAGGTGAAGATGCCGTTGACGCTCATGTAGCGGGGCTGATTCAGCTCCTTGATGCAGGTCAGCAGGCAGGGAGTCTGCACCTTGACCATCATGTAGCCGTCTTCCAGCATACGCTTGACCGTGAGGCTGTTGCCATCCTTCTGGATGTCAGCAACATAGGTCACCTGAGGCAGGTGCAGCTTCTCAGCGATCTGAGGACCGACCTGTGCGGTATCACCGTCGATTGCCTGACGGCCGCAGAACACGACGTCCTCGGGGCCGACACCGATCTTATTGACAGCAGCAGCGAGGATCTGGCTGGTCGCGAAGGTATCAGAACCACCGAACTCACGGCCAGAGACCAGAACAGCCTTATCAGCGCCGCGGGCCAGCAGCTCACGGAGCATACCCTCGGCCGGCGGGGGACCCATGGTGACGACGACGACTTCGCAGCCGGTCTCGTCCTTCAGCTTCAGAGCGGCCTCCAGAGCGTTCAGGTCATCGGGGTTGGTGATGGTTGCCATAGAGGCACGGTCCAGAGTACCATCCGCCTTGACAGCCACCTTACCGGAGGTATCAGGAACCTGCTTTACACAAACGATTGCTTTCATTGTAAATCTTGCCTCCCTTACTTCAGCAGCGCGCCGGAAATGACCATCATCTGCACTTCGCTGGTGCCCTCGTAGATCTCAGTGATCTTGGCATCACGCATCATGCGCTCGATGGGGTAGTCACGGGTGTAGCCGTAGCCACCGAACAGCTGCAGGCAGCGGCGGGTCACGTCGCTTGCGGTGCGGGCTGCGATGAGCTTAGCCTGAGCAGCCTCGACGCTGTAGCGGACCTTTGCACCATTCATAGCTTCCTGCTTCTTCAGAGCGGCAGCGTAGACCAGATACTTTGCAGCCTCGATACGAGCCTTCATCTCGGCCAGCTCGAACTGGGTGTTCTGGAAAGCGGAGATGCTGCGGCCGAACTGCTTGCGCTCTTTGACGTAAGCGACGGTCTCCTGCAGAGCGCCCTCAGCGATGCCCAGAGCCTGGGAAGCGATACCGATACGGCCGCCGTCCAGAGTAGCCATAGCCAGCTGGAAGCCCTTGCCGCGCACGCCCAGCATACGGTCCTTCGGGATGCGGCAGTCCTCAAAGATCAGCTCGCAGGTAGAAGAACCACGGATGCCCATCTTATCCTCAGCCTTACCGACGGAGAAGCCCGGGTCGGTACGCTCCACGATGAAGGCGGAGCACAGCTTGGTGGGACGGCCCTTCTTGTCGAGGACCTTATCGGTAACAGCGATGACGATGAACACGTCAGCGTAGCCTGCGTTGGTGATGAAGATCTTGGAGCCGTTCAGCACCCAGTAATCGCCATCTTCCACAGCAGTGGTCTGCTGGCCCTGAGCGTCAGTACCAGCGCCCGGCTCGGTCAGACCGAAAGCACCCAGCCACTCGCCGCTGCACAGCTTAGGCAGATACTTTTCCTTCTGCTCGGGAGTGCCGTTCTCATAAATGGGTGCTGCGCACAGGCTGGTGTGTGCGGAAACGATAACACCAGTGGTGCCGCAGACCTTGCTCAGCTCCTCAACAGCCATGACGTAGGACAGGACGTCGCCGCCTGCACCGCCAACGGAGGTGGGGAAGTAAATGCCCATCATACCCAGCTTGCCCATCTTCTCGACGGTCTCCTTGGGGAAATACTCTTCGGCATCGACTTTCTTTGCCAGAGGCTTGACTTCGTTTTCAGCAAACTCGCGGTACATCTTCTGCACCATCTGCTGCTGCTTGGACAGAGTAAAATCCATCGCTATATCCTCCTAACGGATGTTTTTCTTTCAGCACAGGGCAGCTACACTCATGTCCTGTGCAAACAAATTCCTCCCGGCCGTTTTCTTCGGGACGACCGAGAGAAATTTCAAACTAATTTACAGCTCGTCGACAGGGGTCTTGGTGCGGTCTGCGTTGTAAACGTAGAAGCCCTTGCCGGACTTGCAGCCCAGGTTGCCGCCGCGGACCATCTTACGGATGAGCGGGCATGCACGATACTTGCTGTCGCCGGTCTCCTTGTACAGGACGTCCATAATGGCGAGGCAGATGTCCAGGCCGATGAAGTCGCCCAGCTCCAGGGGACCCATCGGGTGGTTGGCACCCAGCTTCATAGCGGTGTCGATGCCGGCGATGTTGGAAACGCCCTCCATCTTGATGAAGGCAGCCTCGTTGATCATCGGGATCAGGATGCGGTTGACAACGAAGCCGGCAGCCTCGTTGACCTGGACCGGCTGCTTGCCGATGGCAACGGAGATCTCCTTGATCTTCTCGACAGTCTCAGCGGGAGTGTTGCAGCCAGCGATGACCTCGATGAGCTTCATGCGGTCTGCGGGGTTGAAGAAGTGCATACCGACCAGAGGACGGCTGACACCCTTGCCGATCTCGGTGATGGACAGAGAAGAGGTGTTGGAAGCGAAGATGCACTCGGGCTTGCAGATCTTATCCAGCTCGCCGAAAGTGGTCTGCTTGACCTTCATATCCTCAAAAGCAGCCTCAACGACGAGGTCGCAGTCAGCGCACAGGTCTTCCTTCAGGCCCGGGGTGATAGCAGCAACGATAGCGTCAGCCTTCTCCTGAGTCATCTTGCCCTTAGCGACCAGCTTTTCATAGCCCTTCTTGATCTTTGCCAGACCATTCTCGGCCCACTCCTGCTTGATGTCACACAGAGCAACCGTGTTGCCCTCGACCTGAGCAAATGCCTTTGCGATGCCCTGGCCCATAGTGCCAGCACCGATAACACCGATCTTCATGGGAAATCTCTCCTTTATTATATCTTCTGAATGTAGTGCCTCTCCGTGCCTCCCCTTTCCGGGGAGGCATTGCAGAGGCGTTATGGTTTAGTTTAGTTGTTCGTGAACACTGCCTTGGGCTTCGGCTTTTCACGGCTCAGGAAGCAGGCCATGCCTTCCTTCTGGTCATGAGTCTCGAAGCAGTCGCCGAACAGCTTTTCTTCGACTTCGACAGCCTTCTCGATGGGGAGGCTGATGCCGTCGTTGATAGCCTTCTTGCAGTTGCGCACGGCGATGGGAGCATTCTTGGCGATCTTGTTGGCCAGCTTCAGGACATTCTCCATCAGCTCAGCCTGCGGATACACTGCGTTGACCAGACCAATGCGATAAGCCTCGTCAGCCTTGATGTTCAGTGCAGAGTAGACCAGCTGCTTTGCCATGCCCATGCCAACCAGACGTGCCAGACGCTGGGTGCCGCCGAAGCCCGGGGTGATGCCCAGACCGACTTCCGGCTGACCAAACACAGCGTTGTCGGAGCAGATGCGGATGTCGCAGCTCATAGCCAGCTCATTGCCGCCGCCCAGTGCAAAGCCGTTGACGGCTGCGATGACGGGGATGGGGAAGCTCTCGATCATCAGGAACACATCATTGCCCAGTTTGCCGAAAGCCTCGCCCTCGGCCTTGGTCATGGTGCTCATGGAGCCGATGTCAGCGCCTGCCACGAAGCTCTTGTCGCCTTCGCCGGTCAGGACAATGCAGCGGATGGCGGACTGGTCAACTGCCTCAAAAGCAGCCTTCAGGTCTGCCAGGACTTCGGGGTTCAGGGCGTTCAGTGCCTTCGGGCGGTCGATGGTGATGATCTCGACTGCGCCCTGCACCTCGGTTTTTACAAATGCCATTGTGAAAACCTCCATTCAGGTTATATCTTATTCAAAACAGCCCCCGGACAAGGGGCAAGTCTCCGGTCTCGCCCACTGTCCGGGCTGTATCAATATCCGGAGTGACCCTTCAAAGGAAAATTAGTCCATCTCGACGATGGTTGCGCAGCCCATGCCGCCGCCGATGCACAGGGTAGCCAGACCCTTGTGAGCACCACGATGCTTCATAGCGTACAGCAGGGTGACGAGGATACGAGCACCGGAAGCGCCGACCGGGTGGCCCAGAGCGATTGCGCCGCCGTTGACGTTCAGCTTGTCCTTATCGAAGCCCAGAGCCTCGCCGACTGCGATGGACTGTGCTGCGAATGCCTCGTTGGCCTCGACCAGGTCCATATCAGCAACGGTCATGCCGGTCTTAGCCATGACCTTCTTGGTAGCAGCGATGGGGCCAAGACCCATGACCTCAGGCTCGACGCCTGCCAGAGCACCTGCGACCCAGGTAGCCAGAGGCTTCACGCCCAGCTCCTTGGCCTTCTCTTCGCTCATGATGACCAGAGCAGCTGCGCCGTCGTTGATAGCGGAGGAGTTTGCAGCGGTGACGATGCCGTCCTTGGTGAAGGCGGGCTTCAGCTTTGCCAGCACTTCGGGAGCGCTCAGACGGGGGCCTTCATCGGTATCGAACACGGTATCGCCCTTCTTGCCCTTGATGACAACAGGAACGATCTCATCCTTGAAAGCGCCGTCCTTGATGGCCTTGTCAGCCTTCAGCTGGCTGTGGTAAGCGAAATCATCCAGCATCTCGCGGGTGATGGGGCTGTAGCCGTACTTCTTCTGATAGGTCTCGTTGGTGCAGACGTTCTCAGCGGTCATGCCCATGTGCTTGTTGAAGCCGCAGGCATCCCACAGAGCATCGTTGACCATGGTATCCACGATCTCGCTCTTGCCCATGGGAGCGCCCATGCGGTAGCCGTAGCGGCCCTTCATCATTGCGAAGGGAGCCATGTCCATGTTCTCCATGCCGCCTGCGACCACGATGTCAGCATCGCCGGCCTCGATCATCTGAGCAGCCATGTTCACGCAGTTCAGACCGGAGCCGCAGACCACGTTGACGGTGACAGCAGGAGTCTCGACGGGCAGGCCAGCCTTCAGGGAAGCCTGACGAGCGACGTTCTGGCCCAGACCAGCCTGGATGACGCAGCCCATGTAAACATGATCGACCTGCTCGGGTTTCACGTTAGCACGGTTCAGGGCCTCCTTGATGACGATGGAGCCCAGCTCTGCAGCAGGGACGTTTGCCAGGGTGCCGCCAAACTTACCAATAGCGGTACGGCAAGCAGATGCGATAACAATTTTCTTCATGTTAATAGCCTCCTGAATTTATATGTTTCGGGGTTTCGTAAAACTATTTATCAAAAAGCCCGAGGGCCTTTCTGCATTATAAAAGGTATCAGAGCGTTTTTCCTTCCGCCCGGAGCTGCTCCACTTTGGCGTGGATGGCATTCTCTACGTTGGGCGTCACGAACTTGGAGATGTTGCTGCCGTAGCGGGCAGCCTCCTTGACGATGGTGGAGGAAAGGTAGCTCCACTTGATGCTGGTGGCAAGGAACATCGTCTCGATACCGGGCATCAGTGCGTGGTTCGTCTGGGCGAGCTGTATCTCGTTTTCGAAATCCGTCACCGCCCGCAGGCCCCGCACCATCACCGAAGCGTGGCGCTTCTTGGCGAACTCCACGGTCAGGCCGTCGAAGCTCTCCACCGTCACATTCGGGATGTCCTTGCAGCACTCCCGCAGCAGCGCCACCCGTTCTTCTACGGTGAACAGAGGGTTCTTTGCGCTGTTGATGAGCACTGCCACAATGAGCTGGTCGTTTATCTTTGCAGCTCGCTTGATGATGTCGAGGTGTCCTCTCGTGACCGGGTCGAAGGACCCGGGGTAAACTGCTGTTGCCATCGGTATGGTCTCCTTTATTTGCGCGCTTTGGAAAAGCGCATTTGGTGTTGCCATGATAGCACTTTTCAGTTCCTGCTTCAAGTACCAGGCCGCATCGCCATCGCAATATCGTTAATTTTTAGTCAATTAACGTCGCACTGGGGCGCATCATCTTGGTACATCCTTAGTAAACCATATCGTCAAAATTTTATCAAGTACTTTTTCGAAAAAAATTGTTTTTGCTATACCAAACAATCGCCACAAATACCTAAGAAATTTAGTCAAATTGTCCTGCGAGACATTTTTTCGCGGAAGAGGGCTTGATTATAATGTTTGTTAATGTTATAACTAAGCTGTGCAGGTGTACCGCTGCCGGAGGCTCCTGCCCTGCCGACCCCAAGGATACCGCCGGGGTGTGATAAGACAGTGTCCGGACTGGAAAGAAACGGTAAATTTCCGGCTAAGATTTTGTCCCGTAGAATTGTGAATAATAAATTTACAATTCTTTTATGTTCTTAAAGGAGAGGATGGTTTATAATGGATTTCATGGAAATGTATGCCCAGAAAAAGATGACTGCCGAGCAGGCTGCTTCTCTGGTCAAGAGCGGCGACTGGGTGGATTACGGCTGGTGCGTCAACACCCCCGTGGCCGTGGACGCCGCCCTTGCCAAGCGCCTGCCCGAACTGGAGAACGTCAATTTCCGCGGCGGCATCCTGATGTGGGTGCCTGAGATCTTCCAGATCGACGACCCCGCTGCCCACATGACCTGGAACAGCTGGCACATGGGCGGCATTGAGCGCAAAGCCATCGCACAGGGCTTCTCGTTCTACTCCCCCATCCGCTATTCGGAGCTGCCCCGCTACTACCGCGAGAGTCCCGACCCGCTGGACATCGCCGTCTTCCAGGTGACTCCGATGGACGAGCACGGCTACTTCAACTTCGGCCCCAGCGCTTCCCATCTGGGTGCCGTCTGTGAGAAGGCCAGGAAGATCATCGTGGAGGTCAACACCAATATGCCCCGCTGCCTCGGTGGTATGGAGAACTGTGTCCATATCTCCCAGGTCACCGGCATCGTGGAGGGCGACAATCCGCCCATCGGCCAGATGGCCGCTGCCGGCCCCGCTTCCGAGGTCGATTTGAAGGTCGCAAACCTCGTTGTGCCGCAGATCCCCAACGGTGCCTGCCTGCAGCTGGGCATCGGCGGTATGCCCAACGCCATCGGCAGCCTCATCGCCCAGAGCGATTTGAAGGACCTGGGCGTCCACACCGAGATGTACGTTGACGCTTTCGTGGACATCGCCAAGGCCGGCAAGATCACCGGCGCACACAAGCAGCTGGACAAGGGCCGTCAGGTCTACGCCTTCGGTGCCGGCACCCAGAAGATGTACGACTACCTCAACAACAACCCCGAGTGTATGTCTGCTCCCGTCGATTACACCAACGACATCCGCAGCATCTCCGCACTGGACAACTTCATCTCCATCAACAATGCGGTGGACATCGACCTGTTCGGCCAGGTGAATGCGGAGAGCGCCGGCGTCAAGCACATTTCCGGTGCAGGCGGCCAGCTGGACTTCGTGCTGGGCGCATACCTTTCCAAGGGTGGCAAGAGCTTCATCTGCCTGTCTTCTACCTTCTTTAATAAGAAGACCGGTCAGCTCGAGAGCCGCATCCGTCCCACGCTGGAAAACGGCAGCATCATCACCGATACCCGCGCCAATCTGCATTACCTCTGCACCGAATACGGCTGCGTCAACCTCAAGGGTCTGACCACCTGGGAGAAGGCCGAAGCCCTCATCAATGTGGCACACCCCGACTTCCGCGAGGAGCTTATCAAAGAGGCCGAGAAGATGCACATCTGGCGCCGCAGCAACAAAATCTAAACATCGCCGTACCGGCTCCTGCCGTCTGCGGCAGGAATGGAGTCACACATGATGGACAAAAAACCGCACATCAAGCCCTATATCTACGGAATGCTCGCGGGCTTTGGTGCGATAAGTCTAAGCATCCTGTTCTTCTTCTTCATCTACCGCTTCGACGGGTTCGGCGACGCGGTCTCCAAGGTGACCGGCATCCTGATGCCCTTCATCTATGGTGCCGTCATCGCCTATCTGCTCAAGCCGGTGTGCAACACCATTGAGGGCTTTCTGCACCGCATCTTCCCCGAAAAGCTCCACAGCATGGCCAATATGCTTGCCATTGCGGCGACGCTGCTGTTCGGTGTGCTGGTGGTCTACGCCCTCGTGATGATGGTGGTGCCGCAGCTCATCACAAGCGTCACCTCCCTCTACTACACCGCGCAGACCAGCATTACCCGGTTCATGCGGTGGGTGAACACACAGAAAGTCTTTTTGGATAATGAGACACTGATGGGCTACTTCAACGATGCCTACGATGCCATTGCTGACAATCTGACCGCTCTGCGCACCACCCTGCTCCCCTCGCTGCAGAATTTACAAGGCATCCTGAGCGGTGTGGGCGTCGGCGTCATGAATGTGGTGATCTGGTTCAAGAACCTGCTCATCGGCCTTATCGTCGCTGTTTACCTGCTGGCCAGCCGCAAAAAGTTCGCCAAACAGGCCAAGATGATCCTCTACAGCGTCGTTAAGCCCCACTGGGCGCAGCTCATCCAGAAGGAAGTCCTCTACGCAGACAAGATGTTCGGCGGCTTCATCAACGGCAAGATCATGGACTCCGCCATCATTGGCGTGCTCTGCTACTTCGCCTGCATCATCTTCAAGTTCCCGAGCGCACTGCTGGTGTCGGTCATCATCGGCGTCACCAACGTCATCCCCTTCTTCGGCCCCTTCATCGGTGCCGTGCCTGCAACGCTGCTCATCCTCATCCAGAGCCCCATCAAGGCCATCTGGTTCGTACTCTTCGTTCTGGTGCTCCAGCAGCTGGACGGCAATGTTATCGGCCCGAAGATCCTGGGCAACACCACCGGCCTTTCGAGCTTCTGGGTGCTCTTCTCCATCCTGCTGTTCGGCGGTCTGTGGGGCTTCGTGGGCATGATCGTGGGCGTGCCGCTGTTCGCCGTCATCTATGACGTCATCAAGAAGCTGGTCTTCCACGGCCTGCGCCGCAACGGCCAGCTCGACCAGATGACCGTCTACCACGACGAGTTCGGCGATCCCGGCGACCCGGCTCCCGCGCCTGTAGAAGATGAAGGAACGGAAACCGAAATCGTCATTGATTCCGGCGAAGAATAAAATAACAAGATAAAGCCCCCATCCTCCCGGCTGCCTCAGCCGGTGAAGATGGGGGCTTTTCTGCGCATTTTTATGTTTGAAAGACCGATAAAGTCATTTCGCGTGAGCAGTGGAATGAGCCGGTTCCCAGTCCTTGTAATTCTCGTACCGGCTCTCCCTGAGGGTGACGTGCGACCAGATCTCGTCGGCTACAGGCTGCCAGTCGGCAGCATACGCACCGCACTTATCGCAGAGATGGTCTACGCTCTCGGGCGACTGCAAGTCGGTGCTGTGAGCACCGGTGTCATGCACCATCTGGCGCAGAAGCTCGGGGTTTTCCAGCATCGGGCAGGGACGCAGATGGTTTTTATTGAAGGGCTGGCCGTTGTGGTAGGCCATGAAGAGCGGGCTGCGGAGAATATCGAGGATGCTGCTGTCGTGGATGTTGGCGTTGGAATAGTGGATAAAGACGCACGGCTCTGCATCGCCCGCCGAATTGATATGAAAATAGTTGCGTCCACCTGCGATGCATCCGCCCACAAACTCGCCATCGTTCTGGAAGTCCATCGGATAAAACGGAATATCGCTCTTTTCCGAGCGGAGATACCGGATGCGTTCGATCATGTACTTGCGCTGAGCAGGCGTGGGCATCAGCTCCGGCGCAGCCTCGTTGCCTACCGGCATATAGTGGAAGTAGAAACCGAAGTGCGCGCCCTTGTCGCAGAGCATCCGCATAAAGTGGTCGCTGGTGACGGCTTCGAGATTGTCTCTGGTATAGCAGATGGAGGTGCCAAAAAGGATCCCGTGGGCCTTGAGCAAGTCCATCGCATTCATGACAGCGGCATAGTGGCCGTCGCCCCGCCGGGCATCATTGGTAGAGGGAGTTCCCTCGATCGAGAGCATGAAGGCGATATTGCCCAGTTTTACGACCTCTTCGCAGAACGGCTCATCGATGAGGGTAGAGTTCGTGTAAATCGCAAACTGCACATCGTTGTGCTTTTTTGCCAGACGGAGAATATCCGCCTTCCGCACCAGAGGCTCGCCGCCGGTGAGCATATAGAGATAGACCCCCAGCTCCTTGCCCTCGGTGATGATTTTGTCCATATCCTCAAAGCTGAGGTTGTTTTTGTGACCGTACTCGCCCGCCCAGCATCCCACGCAGTGCATATTGCAAGCCGAAGTGGGGTCGAACAGGATCAGCCACGGAATGTTGCAGTGGTACTTTGTGCGATTCTCGCGGATGGTCTTTGTCCCCCGGAAGAACGCCTCATAGCCAAGGTTGAGCGCCGTGGTGCGTGCCACGCTGGGCGCGGTCTGGTCGAGCACACAGTTGATGAGCTTCGACCACTTGCTGTCCGCATCGGTCAGTACTGCGCGGGCGTGCTCATACGTCTCCTCGCTGAACGAGTCGCCATAGAACTGCTTGGCGACGTCCACCATCTCGGCAAACGCCTTCTGACGTTCTTTTCTGACATGAGCCAGTGCCACATCCACCATCGTTTCGACAGCGGTACGCTGTACCTTATGGCTCAACGGCTCCAACGCGATACTCATAAAAGTCTGCCTCCTTGTGTGGGTCTTTGCCAGCCCTTTGTTTTGACAATACTTTAACATTTTTCCGACAAAGGTTCTATAAACAACAAGAGCAGGGTGATAGTTTTTCTATCATCCTGCTCTGCCTGTTCAAATTTTTATCAGTCGTCGATTTTTGATGCTCTGCCGTCGGTGCTGAAGCGCAGCAGCGCCCGCTTCAAATCACCATGCATCATGATGTTGAGCCGTTCGGCCATGATGGCCGGTTCGGTCTTCATATCGCGGCGTATCCATTCCAGCACCATGCCCACCAGCGCATACTTGTAAAAATCGATGATGAACTGCTTGTCCTCTTCCTGCACCGGGATGTTTTCACGCTCTACAAACATCCGCAGCAGAGGGTCAAGCATTTTATAGAGGTACTGCTCCACCTGTTCCCTGCTTACCGAGCGGTAGACGTTGAGCACCAGCACCCGGTTGTCCTGGATGCGCTGCAAGGCGTCCAGAAGCGCCTCGCTCCAGGTCTCAAAGTTTTGGCGGCCCTCCAGCGCCTCGGCGGCATCCTCCACCAGGATCCAGTCCACCAGGTCGTATATATCCTTGAAATGGTAGTAAAAGGTCATGCGGTTCACACCGCAGTCCTCGGTAATATCGTTGATCGTGATCTTGTTCAATGGCTTTTTCAGCAGCAGCTTTTTGAGCGATGCTTCCAGCGCGCGTTTTGTCGTCTGTGCCACGAGAATGCCC
>ENA-UEPV01001752-UEPV01001752.1-human-gut-metagenome-genome-assembly--contig:-NODE-1752-length-13008-cov-9.076638_pt1 | contig 13008 bp, 10 predicted proteins | sample MGYA00242942_ERZ507925 | MGnify/ENA primary metagenome ERZ507925 (study PRJEB26167, sample SAMN06115453) | human gut metagenome | host: Homo sapiens | place: China:Fujian | collected 2015-08-26... | reverse complement strand
TGCCACGGTCGTTGTGGGGATGGGTGGAGATGATCACGCTGTCGCGGTATTTCAGGTGCTTGTCGCAGTACTCGATCTGGTTGGCGTACACATGGGGCATACTCATCTCCACGGTCACCGGCAGGTTGATGATCATGGGGCGCTCCGGGGTGGGCTGCATGATATCCAGCACGGCGTTGCACACCTCTACGGCGTAGTCCACCTCGGTGCCGGTAAAGCTTTCGGGGCTGTACTCGAACAGGAAGTTGCCCTCGTACTCCTCACTGAGCTGCTTGACCAGCTTTGCACCGTCCACGGCGATCTGCTTGATCTCCTCCTTGGACTTGTGGAACACCTGCTCCCGCTGTGCCACGGAGGTGGAGTTGTAGAAGTGGATCACCGCCCGGGGTGCGCCCTTGACGGCCTCGAAGGTGCGGCGGATGATGTGGTCGCGGCACTGGGTCAGCACCTGCACGGTGACATCGGCGGGGATCATGTTCTTTTCGATCAGGGTGCGCAGGAACTCGTACTCGGTCTCGCTGGCGGCGGGGAAGCCCACCTCGATCTCCTTGAAGCCGATCTTTACCAGCATCTGGAAGAACTCCAGCTTTTCCGCAAGGCTCATGGGCACGATCAGTGCCTGATTGCCGTCCCGCAGATCCACGCTGCACCATGCGGGAGCCTTTTCAATATGGTCTTTTTTTACCCAGCTGTCATAACCGGCGGGTACCGGGTAGTATCCCGGTGCGTACTTGGTAGCGTCCATCATCCTGTTGTCCTCCTGAAATAGCATAAAGCCTTCACCCCTTGGGGATAGATTTCCCCCGGTCGGGGGAAAATGTCGCACAGCGACAAAAGGGGGAACGGGTGGCGCGTAGCGCCGGATGAGGGGTGATTTCCCGGCAGCAGCTGCTTGCCTGCGCCCTCATCAGTCACCTGCGGTGACAGCTTCCCCCGACCGGGGGAAGCCTTTTGCCCTACTGCAACCGTTGTACGAAAAAAGGCTCCCGTCTTTCAAGGCGAAAACCTTGAGAGACGAGAGCCTGTAAATGGCTTTTACAGGGCACCCGTGGTACCACTCTCCTTGCTGCACGGTCAGGTACAGCCACTTTGCACGATCGGCCAAAACAGCGAATCGCTGCCCTTGTAACGGTGGGCATCCGTCAGAACCTACTTGTCCGTTCAGTTCTGCCGCTCGGGGGCCAGTATCCGAAGTTCTCTGCACCCGCCTTGCACCACCCGGCGGCTCTCTGCACGCAGAAGAAAGATCGTTTTATCCCCGTCAACGCATTTGCACTTTGTTGAAAGTGAGATAATTTTAGCACGACTGCCAGAAAGTGTCAAGAAGTTTCGTTCAGGATAAAGATGAAAGCATTTCACAATACCATGGGGTAAATCATGCAAAATTGAGGTCGTTGCTCCCCTGCCCCCTCATCCGGCAAGCCCTTTGCGCACCTATAATATGGTAACTGAGCGGCTTTAGCCCTCTTTGTTAAGAAACTGCTAAGTTTTTGCAAAGTTGCCCTCGCTGCGCTGTTGCTAGGCGGTAAGGTGTGGTATACTGGACGCAGCAAACGGGTGGAAGCCCACTTTATATAGAAGGAGGAACATCCCATGAAAGAAGTCAAGCCATCCAAAAAGCCGCTGGCTATCTACTATGCCATCGTGTTGCTGGTGCTGCTGGTCATCAACCTTGTGGTCATGCCGTGGCTGGCCGAGCGTCAGGTGCAGGAGGTAGACTACGGCACCTTTATGAGCATGACCGAGCAGGAAAACATCGGCAAGGTGGATATCCAGTCCAACCAGATCATTTTTACGGATAAGGACAACAAGCAGATCTACAAGACCGGCCTGATGAACGACCCCAGTCTGACCGAGCGCCTGTACGACGCAGGTGCACAGTTCTCCAGCGAGATCGTGGAGCAGGGTTCGCCGGTGCTCAGCTTTTTGCTGTGGTTCGTGCTGCCCATCCTGCTGTTCAGCTTCATCGGCAACCAGATGAACAAAAAGCTGATGGAAAAGGCAGGCGGCGGCCCGGGCTCCATGATGTTTGGCGGCGCGGGCAAATCCAACGCAAAGGTGTATGTGCAGTCCACCCACGGCATCCGCTTTGCGGATGTGGCCGGTGAGGACGAGGCCAAGGAGAACCTGCAGGAGATCGTCAATTATCTGCACGACCCCAAGAAGTATGAGGAGATCGGCGCTTCCATGCCCAAGGGCATTCTGCTGGTAGGCCCTCCGGGCACCGGCAAAACCATGCTGGCCAAGGCCGTGGCAGGCGAATCCAACGTGCCCTTCTTCTCCATCTCCGGCTCGGAGTTCGTGGAGATGTTCGTGGGCATGGGTGCCTCCAAGGTGCGTGACCTGTTCAAGCAGGCCAAAGAAAAAGCACCCTGCATCGTATTCATTGATGAAATCGACGCCATTGGCCAGAAGCGCAACAGCGGCCAGTTTGGCGGCAACGATGAGCGCGAGCAGACCCTGAACCAGCTGCTTACCGAGATGGACGGCTTTGAGGGCAACACCGGCGTCATTATTCTGGCAGCCACCAATCGCCCGGATTCCCTCGACCCTGCCCTGACCCGTCCCGGCCGATTTGACCGCCGTGTGCCCGTGGAGCTGCCCGATTTGAAGGGCCGCGAAGAGATCTTGAAGGTACACGCCAAAAAGGTGAAGATCGCCCCGGGTGTGGACTTCAACACCGTGGCACGCATGGCCTCCGGTGCCTCCGGCGCAGAGCTGGCCAACATTGTGAACGAAGCCGCCCTGCGTGCCGTGCGGGCGGGTCGCAAGAGCGTGACGCAGGCCGACCTTGAGGAGAGCATCGAGGTGGTCATTGCCGGCTACCAGAAGAAGAACTCCATCCTGACCGACCACGAAAAGTGCATCGTAGCCTACCACGAGATCGGCCACGCCCTTGTGGCAGCCAAGCAGTCCAACTCTGCACCGGTGCAGAAGATCACTATTATCCCCCGCACCTCCGGCGCACTGGGCTACACCATGCAGGTGGACGAGGGCAACCACTACCTGATGAACAAGGCCGAGCTGGAAAACAAGATTGCTACCCTGACCGGCGGCCGTGCCGCCGAGGAGGTGGCCTTTAACTCCATCACCACCGGCGCATCCAATGATATCGAGCAGGCCACCAAACTTGCCCGCGCCATGCTGACCCGCTACGGCATGAGCGATGAATTTGACATGGTGGCGTTGGAAACCGTGAATAACCAGTATCTGGGCGGCGATACCTCGCTGGCCTGCAGTGCTCAGACCCAGTGCGAGATCGACCGGAAGGTGGTAGAGCTGGTCAAGACCCAGCACGAAAAGGCCATCCGCATCCTGACCGAGAACCGCGCAAAGCTGGACGAGCTGGCACAGTACCTGTACCAGAAAGAGACCATCACCGGCGAGGAGTTCATGGATATCCTCAACCGCGATGATGCCGAAAACAAACCAGAAAATCCCTGAAAATAAAAATTTTTGAATCTTTTGCAATAATCCGGCCGCCGTATCCGTTTATAGAGCAGATACGGCGGTTTTCCATTGTGGATGCGCCGCAGCTGAACCATGGTTTAAAAAAATTATGATGCAAAAAAAACAAGGCAGTCCCTGCGGCTGCCGTTTTCAGGAGGTATTTCCTATGAAGATGCTGAACAAAAAGTTTGTCCGTACCCTGAGCTGTGCCGCTGTGGCGGTGTGCGCCGCTGCCATGCTGAGCGTGGGTGCATTTGCCGCCGAGGTGGATTCTACCTGCGTGGAGGGCTATCTGCCCCCGCAGGAGCAGATGGTGCAGGGCGACATCGCACTGCACAGCGGTGACGTTGCCGTGGGCGAAAAAGACCCCAGCTACGGCGGCTACGGTGCCCCGGAGGGCAACCCCATTCAGGGCGACATTATGCTGATCTCCGGCGATGAGCTGGCCGGCACCGCAAAGACCGAGGCGCGCTACACCGTCAAAGGTCTGCTGGGCAAGCAGCTGCTGTACACCGCCCGCCAGAAGGACGGCGTGCTGACGCTGGATGTGCCCGCCGAGGTGGCTACCTTCCGCACCACCATCGAGGATATGCAGACCCTGCAGGCCAACGGTGTGAAAACGCTGGTGCTGGTGACCGAGAAGAACACCACCACCCTGAACCTCTCGCTGCTGTGCGAGGGACAGAAGTCCGGCACCCGCGTCACCCTGCGGCATCTGGGCAGCAATGCTACCCTCTCTGTGGGTCTGCGCTGCCGCCGCGACCTGCTGATCGGCCGCTAATCGGAAAAACGGCAGTATAATTTGTGGTTCAGAAACGCCCACAGGCGTTTCTGAACCACTTTTTTTAATGATGACAAGACCCCCGGCTGCCCGCCGGGGGTCTTGTCGCACACTTATGGAGGCTTGGACAGGAATAAAAGGAAGATCACATTCCCTTTGCGGGAAAGAGAATCGCTGCTTACTTGCCGCGGACGGCTGCGAAGCCGGCTTCCAGATCGGCAAGGATATCATCAATGTGCTCGGTGCCGATGGACAGGCGGATGGTGTTCTGGTAGATCTGCTGCTCGGCCAGTTCTGCATCGGTCAGCTGGCTGTGGGTGGTGGAGGCCGGGTGGATGACAAGGCTCTTCACGTCCGCTACGTTGGCCAGCAGAGAGAAGATCTTCAGGTTATCAATGAAGGTAAAGGCCTCCTCGCGGCCGCCCTTGATGTTAAAGGTAAAGATAGATGCGCCGCCGTTGGGGAAATACTTCTGGTACAAAGCGTGATCCGGGTGATCCGGCAGCGAGGGATGGTTCACCTTTTCCACCTGCGGGTGGTTGGCAAGGAATTCCACCACCTTTTTGGTGTTCTCCACATGACGCTCAATGCGCAGGCTCAGCGTCTCGGTGCCCTGCAGCAGCAGGAAGGCGTTGAAGGGGGAGATGGTAGCGCCGGTATCACGCAGCAGGATAGCGCGGATGTAGGTGACAAAAGCGGCAGGGCCTGCGGCATCCGCAAAGGAGACGCCGTGGTAGCTGGGGTTGGGGGCAGCAATGTTGGGGTAACGGCCGCTGGCCTTCCAGTCGAAGTTGCCGCTGTCCACGATGATGCCGCCCAGCGTGGTGCCGTGGCCGCCGATGAACTTGGTGGCAGAGTGCACCACGATGTCTGCGCCGTGCTCGATGGGACGGATGAGGTACGGGGTGCCGAAGGTGTTGTCAATGACCAGCGGCAGGCCGTGCTTGTGGGCGATGGCGGCAATGGCATCGATATCCGGGATATCACTATTGGGGTTGCCCAGCGTCTCCAGATACACAGCCTTGGTGTTGGGCTGGATCGCGGCCTCCACCTGTGCAAGGTCGTGGGCATCCACGAAGGTGGTGTTGACGCCAAACTGGGTCAGAGTGTGCGCCAGCAGGTTGTAGCTGCCGCCATAGATGGTCTTTTGTGCCACGATGTGGTCACCGGCCTGTGCCAGTGCCTGAATGGTGTAGGTGATGGCGGCTGCACCGGAAGCGGTAGCCAGTGCTGCCACGCCGCCCTCCAGCGCTGCGATGCGCTTTTCAAACACATCCTGCGTGGAGTTGGTCAGACGGCCGTAGATGTTGCCTGCATCGGCCAAACCGAAGCGGTCGGCGGCGTGCTGGCTGTTGCGGAACACATAAGACGTGGTCTGGTAGATGGGCACCGCACGGGCATCGGTGGCGGGGTCGGCCTGCTCCTGACCGACATGAAGCTGCAGGGTCTCAAATTTATATTCAGGCATTGTTATTTACCCCTCTCAATATACCAAAAGTATTATTATTGTGTACAAAAAATCCCGATGCGTTTTCAAAGGCGCACCGGGCAGTGTGGTCTACCGGAGCTGCTGCTGTCACATTCGGGTGCACATTCGCGCAGCCGAGGGCAACATACAGTACACATCCGATGCCGGTGCCCGGTTGGTATGCATTCGCCCACAGCGATAATTCGCATGCAGCAGTTCTTTCCAGATCAGCTTCATCTTTGTGCCCTCCTTCCGGTAAAACTTTTCCATCCCTCTATGTACCACCCGCCGGAGAACCTCTGTTTCATTTCCCTACAAGACTGGTGGATTGGATGTTTGCATTATATCCCGTTCTACCTAGTTTGTCAATAGGTTAATTCCACTTTTTTCAAGGATGTATTTTTTGCATGATAATTTTGCCCGTACTGCCACCGCCCGACAGCATTTTGTACAGCGACCCCTCTGAACAAAAAACGAAGCCCGGAACGTCTGCGGACGCTCCAGGCTTCGTTTTCTCATAAAATGGTCAGGCCTGCTTTGTCTCTTCCGTCCGGGTGGAAATGCCGAACAGTACAAAGCCGATGACAAACAGGATGGCAATGGAGCCCACACCCACGTTGGCGTTGCCGGTCAGCTGGCTGCCCACACTGACAATCATGGTGCCAAGGAAGGATGCACCCTTGCCGCAGATGTCGAACAGGCCAAAGTATTCGCCAGATTTTTCCTGCGGGATGATTTTGGCAAAGTGGCTGCGGCTCAGTGCCTGCACACCGCCCTGGAACATACCCACCACCACGGCCAGCACCCAGAACTGCCACTGACTCTTCAGGAAGAAGGCAAAGACGGCAATGCCGGTATAGGCCGCGATGCACACCGGGATCAGGGTCTTGGACGCGTATTTCTGGCTCAGGCGGCCAAAGATCAGCGCCGAGGGGAAAGCCACGATCTGGGTGACCAGCAGCGCCAGCAGCAGACCGGTGGTGTCCAGCCCCAGTGCCGTGCCGTAGGCGGTGGCCATATCAATGATGGTATACACGCCGTCGATGTAGCAGAAGAACGCCAGCAAAAACCAGAACACCTGCTTGTCCTGCGGCAGATGCTTCAAGGTCTGCCCGATGCGCACAAAACTCTGGCGGATGGCGTGCTGCTTCACCTCCACATAGTTGATCTGGCGGTATTTTTTCAGCAGCGGCAGGGTGACCACCAGCCACCATACGGCGGTAATGATCAGCGCGATGGACAGCGCGGTCATCTGACTGAGCCCCACCGCACTGCTGCCCAGCACCAGCGCCAGACAGACCACAAAGGGCACGCAGCTGCCAATATAACCCCATGCGTACCCGCGGGAGGACACCATGTCCATCCGCTCCGGGGTGGTCACATCGCCCAGCATGGAATCATAGAACACCAGACTGCCGGAGTAGCCGATCTTGGCAATGATAAAAATGACCAGAAAGACCAGCCATGTGCCCGCCAGACCCATGGCACAGCAGCCGATGACGCCCACAAAAAGGCAGAGCATGAAGATGGGCTTTTTAAAGCCCTTGGTGTCGGCCAGCGTGCCCAGAATGGGTCCCAGAATGGCGGTGACCACCGTAACGATGGAGCTTGCATAGCCCCAGTAGGCCAGATAGTCCACCTTGCTCACGCCGCCGGCCTCGGCCAGTGCATTGAAGAAGATGGGCACCAGCGTGGCGATCATCAGCACAAAGGCCGAGTTGCCCACATCGTATAGGATCCATGCCCGCTCCAGCGGTGTCACCTTGAATTTTTCAGTTTTCATCGTATTTCCCTTTTCCCCTTGCACCGCCGGGCGGTGCAGGTTTTAAAATTCCCCAAAGGTATGGTCGTAGGCGGCGTCCAGCGGCTCGTCCGTGTCCAGCTTTGCCACATACTCCAAGATCAGCCGCTCTGCCAGCGGCAAAGCCTTGGCGTACAGCGCATCCAGCTTGCGGTTGCTCTCGGTGCACTGCGGATTCGGCTGCGGGTTTGCCACAAGGCCGTGCATCCCATCATACTTGCCCAGCACCTTCATGCCGGTCAGCACCACCCAGCGCTTGACCGGGTTCGAAGCCTGCAGCACCTTATGCACCAAGATCATCCCCTTCAGGGCTTCCAGCGCGGTCTGCTCCGAAATATCCCTGTAAAACGGCGCAATGACCCGGGCATTTGCCGCGCTGGGGTGGATATGGCCGGCGGTAAAGAAGGTCAGCGGGTCATAGCCATCCCGGCGCAGCAGCATATTGTCGAACTCAGTCTCGATCTCGCAGTGGGTCACACCGCTCTCCCGGGTAAACTGCTCCACAAAGGGGTGGCAGGTGCTGTCCAGCGCAAAATGACACACAAAGCCCAGCGCGTAGGCCAGCGCCGCCTCGCGGTCGGCTTCCTCATGCACCACCCGCCGGGCCCGGTCAAAGAACGTTCTGCCCTGCTCGTCGTGCATGGCATTGCCCAGCGCGGCGACCGGGGTGGACTTTTCCGCATGGTAATAGAACAGCACATCCGGCCCGTGCAGGCCGATATCGTACAGCTCCCGGTGCGCCTCCAGCTTTTCCCGCAGCGGCGCGGGCAGATGATCCAGCACATTTGCGCCAAAGCGGCGGTGTGCGTAGGTAGAGGGCATCTCTCATTCCTCCTTCTTGCAGTGCCAGCGCCCGCCGCCCTGTTCCGGCTGCACTGACCAAAAATTCTATCGTTTCCAGTATAGCAGAAAGTTTGCCGACCTTCTACCCTTTTGTGTCTGTTTTCTGTAAAAAGTTTTAATAATTTTGCTGTACCTCCCGCCAAATAAAAGAGGCTTCCGGAATGCCCGTAGACATTCCGGAAGCCTCTTTTCGATTATTTCAGGTTCACACGCTCTCATAGCCCTGCGGCATCTCGCTCTTGCGGTCGCGGGACATCAGATTGCGCAGCGCGTCGCTGGCGCTCATGCCCTCCTTGACGATGGCGTTCACCGTCTGGGCAATGGGCATTTCCACATGGTACTTCTCAGCCAGCTCCATGGCGGCGGGCAGGGCGTTGATGCCCTCCACCACCATGCCGACTTCCTTCACGGCCTGCTCCGGGCTTTCGCCCTTGCCGATCAGGATACCGGCGCGGTTGTTGCGGCTGTGCATACTGGTGGCGGTGACGATCAGGTCGCCGATGCCGGCCAGACCCGCAAAGGTCTGGACATTGCAGCCCATGGCCACGCCCAGCCGGGCGATCTCGGCAATGCCGCGGGTGATCAGAGCGGCGCGGGCGTTATCGCCGTAGCCAAGGCCGGTGGAGATGCCAACGCCCAGCGCAATGACGTTCTTCATAGCACCGCTCAGTTCCACACCCTTGATATCAGTGTTGGTGTACACGCGCATACAGGTGTTGCTGAACACCTCCTGCACCACCTCGGCAGCCTCCAGATCCGGGCTTGCCGAAACGATGGTGGTGGGCAGATCCAGCGCCACCTCCTCGGCGTGGGTGGGGCCGCTGAGCGCCACCAGACGCACCGCCCGGGGGCCGTTCTCGTGGCTCAGCTCGTCGGCAAGGATCTCGGTCATGGTATATAAGGTATCGGGCTCAATGCCCTTTGCCACATCCACGATGATCTGGCCGGAGCGGATATAGGGCCGCGCCTTGGCCGCCGTGGAGCGCACGAACACCGACGGCACTGCAAACAGCAGCACGTCCTTGCCGGTACACACTTCCTCTATGCTTTTGGTAAAACGAAGCTCCTGCGGGATGACCATTCCCGGCAGATTGGGGTGCACCCGGGTGGTGGAAAGGTTGTCCACCTCGGCTTCAATAGCCGACCACACCTGCACATCGTTGCCGCTGACGGTCAGCATCCGTGCCAGAGCCATGCCCCAGGTGCCTGCACCCAGAACACCAATACTAAACTTTTTCACGTTCGTATCCTCCGTGTCTGCACCGGGCAAGGGGCAAGCCCCCTGCCGGTGGATTTGCGCCGCGCCGGGCCGTTGCCCCGCAGCCGCGCACTACTATGTCCATTGTACACGAAAGCGCCCACAGCGTCAAGCATCTGCCGCATTGCACAAATATTTAACAAGTTTATGCAATTTTTCGGTCACATCACACGTTTTGTACAAACCGTTTGCGCTGCGGGGCATTTCATGCTATTATAGTATTCTGGTAGGTTTTGTAGGGATTGGTGATTCAGTCTCTTGACTTTGACCCTACTTTAAGGTATATACTGCTTTAGTCGGCAAGGGCTTTGCCGGCTTGTGCATTTTTTAGCTTTGAGGAAAAAACGATGTTTGAAGCACTTTTAACCAACCGCACGGTCAGTGTGCTGGTGGAGGCGCTGCCCCGCATCCTGACGGCAGGCCTGACCATGACCATTCCGCTGACCCTTCTCTCCTTCTTTTTTGCCATGATCATCGCAGTGGCGGTGGCGCTGGTGCAGTACGCCAATGTGCCGGTGCTGCGGCAGATCGCCCGGTTCTATATCTGGGTCATCCGCGGCACGCCGCTGCTGGTGCAACTGTTCATCATCTTTTACGGCCTGCCCAGCGTGGGCATCATGCTGAATGCCTTTCCGGCGGCGGTCATTGCCTTTGCCTTCAACGAGGGTGCCTACTGCGCCGAGACCATGCGCGGTGCGCTGGAAAGCGTACCGCAGGGGCAGCTGGAGGCCGGGTACTGTGTGGGCATGAGCTGGTGGCAGATCATGCGCCGCATCGTACTGCCGCAGGCGCTGCGCACCGCTGTGCCTGCGCTGTCCAACTCCCTTATCGGTATGATCAAGGACACCTCGCTGGCGTCCAATATCACGGTGGCAGAGCTGTTCATGGCGGGGCAGCGGGTAGCCGCCCGCACCTACATCTTCCTGCCCATCTACTGTGAGGTGGCTGTGGTGTATCTGCTGTTCTGTACCGTCATCACCAAGCTGCAGGCGCTGCTGGAACGTCAGCTCAACGCCCGCGGCTTCCAGTAAAAGGGAGGCGCGCACCTATGGCTATGCTTGAAATCCGCAATGTGCAAAAAACCTTCCGCACCTACGCAAAGCCCGGCCTTTTCCACCGCCCCGGTGCACGGAAGGTCGCCAGCGAGCTGCCCGTACTGCGCGGGGTAGACCTGACCGTGGAAAAAGGCGATGTAGTGGCGATTCTTGGGCCGTCCGGCTCCGGCAAGACCACCCTGCTGCGGTGCCTGAATTTTCTGGAAACTGCCGATGCCGGGCAGCTGGTGTTTGACGGTGAACGCTTCGACCTTGCCCATGCAGGCCGCACCGACATTGCCCGGCTGCGCAAAAAGACCGCCTTTGTGTTCCAGAACTACAACCTGTTCCGTAACAAGACCGCCCTGCAGAATGTGACCGAGGGGCTCATTGTGGCGCGGAAGCTGCCCAAGGAGCAGGCGGATGAAATCGGCATGAAGATGCTTGCCAAGGTAGGCCTTGCAGACCGTGCCGACTACTACCCCCGCCAGCTTTCCGGCGGACAGCAGCAGCGGGTGGCGATCGCCCGTGCCCTTGCCGCCGACCCGGAGATCATCTACTTTGACGAGCCCACCAGTGCCCTTGACCCGGAGCTGACCGGCGAAGTGCTCAGCGTGATGCGGCAGCTGGCCGAGGAGGGCATGACCATGCTGGTGGTCACCCACGAGATGGGCTTTGCCCGCAACGTTTCCTCCAAGACCGTGTTTATGGAAAACGGCGTGGTGGTGGAGCAGGCACCCTCCCAACAGTTCTTTGCATCCCCCAAGGAGGAGCGCACCCGGGCCTTCCTGCGCAGGATCGCCCATACGGAATAAAACTACTTCTCTTTTTGCATTTTTTACGACAGAAAGGAATTTTTACTTATGAAACGCAGAACCTTTATTTCTCTGATGGGTGTTATGGCCGCAGCCGGGGTGCTCAGTCTGACTGGCTGCTCTTCCAAGGACACCGCCGCCAGTACTGCCAGTTCCGCAGCGCTGAATAAGCTGGACAGCATCCAGAAGAGCGGCAAGCTGGTGGTGGCGCTGGAGGGCGCATGGCAGCCGTGGAGTTACCACGATTCCTCCGACACGCTGGTGGGCTACGACGTGGAGGTGTCCCGCGCCATTGCCGAAAAGCTGGGCGTGGAGCCGGAGTATGTGGAAAGCGACTGGGACAGCCTGTTTGCCGGTCTGGACGCCGGCCGCTACGACATGGTGTGCAACGGCGTGGAAGTGACCGAGGAGCGCGCCAAGACCTACGCTTTCACCACCCCCTACGGCTACATCCACACTGCGCTGGCGGTGCGCAAGGATAACGAGGATATCCACAGCTTTGAGGACCTGAAGGGCAAGACCACCGCCAACAGTCTGGCTTCCACCTACATGGAGCTGGCCGAGAGCTACGGCGCTACCGTGCAGGGCATCGACACGCTGGAAGAAACCATCCAGCTGCTGACCGCAGGCCGCATTGACGCCACCCTGAACGCGGATGTTTCCTTCTACGACTACATGAATGTCCACCCGGACGCAGACTTCAAGCTGGTGGCACAGACCGCCGAAGCCTCTCATGTGGCCATCCCGGTGCTTAAGAGTGAGGATACCGCCTATTTGGACGCGCTGAACACCGCCATTGAGGAGCTGCGCGCCGACGGTACCTTAAAGACCCTGAGCGAAAAGTACTTCGGACAGGATATCTCTTCTGAAAACTGAGAAGCTCGACCCTCTCAGTCTGCTCACTTCGTTTGCATCCAGCTCCCCCGAAAGGGGGAGCTTTTTTGTTAGGAACGAACTCCCCCAGTCAAAGCCTGACGGCTTTGACAGCTCCCTCGGAGAGGGAGCCTTTGGCACGGTGGGAAAGTTTTTCATTACGTTTGAAGCTTTAATAGGGCTAACGGCGTGCGCCCTCTCAGTCAAAGCCTACGGCTTTGGGAGCGCCTGAGAGGGTAAATTTCCTATTGACTTGTGTAATATTATATGCTATATAATATTATAGAAACAGACCACGCCGAAAGGAGGCTGTTCCCACATGAGTTTTCCCATCAGTGCCGCGCTGCTGGATGCCATTGTGCTGTCCGTGGTGGCGCAGGAGCCGGAAGGTACCTACGGCTACAAGATCACCCAACAGGTCACCCACACGCTGGAACTAAGCGAATCCACCCTGTACCCGGTGCTGCGCCGGTTACAGAAGGACCAGCTGCTCACGGTCTACGATGCACCTTTCAATGGCCGCAACCGCCGCTATTATCAGATCACCTCCGCCGGGCGAGCGCAGCTTGCCGCCTATGCGCAGGAGTGGAACCGCTACCGTTCTTCCATTGACACATTTTTCAGAGAGGTGGAATGATTTATGACCCGTACTGCATTTCTTGCTGCGCTGGAGCAGCTTCTGGCT
>ENA-UEPV01001747-UEPV01001747.1-human-gut-metagenome-genome-assembly--contig:-NODE-1747-length-13031-cov-75.017138_pt1 | contig 13031 bp, 8 predicted proteins | sample MGYA00242942_ERZ507925 | MGnify/ENA primary metagenome ERZ507925 (study PRJEB26167, sample SAMN06115453) | human gut metagenome | host: Homo sapiens | place: China:Fujian | collected 2015-08-26... | reverse complement strand
AATCATGAATATCGTGGTAATACGCAGGCTGTATTGGATTATAGTCAGGTGAGTGCCCGTTGGGAGATGCCGGCACGTTATTACACAAAGGTGCTGGAGAACGATGATATTACGGTGCGCCTGGTAATGATTGACACAGCTCCTCTGTTGGATAAATACCGTGAGGATACGGAGAAATATCCGGATGCATGCAAGCAAGATATGGACAAGCAGTTGGCATGGCTGGATTCTGTACTGACATCTGCCAAAGAAGACTGGGTGCTGGTCGTAGGTCATCATCCTATTTATGCGGATACAGACAAGAATGATTCGGAACGCTTGGATATGGAAAAACGAGTAGACAGCATTTTGCGCAAGCATAACAATGTAAACATGTACTTATGCGGACATATCCATAACTTCCAGCATATTCGCAAAGCAGGAAGCAAGATCGATTATGTAGTGAACACTTCCGCATCTTTAAGCCGCAAGGTAAAAGCTGTAGAAGGCACTGTGTTCTGTAGCGGAGAGACAGGTTTCTCTTTGATTTCTGCCGATAAGAAAGAATTGTGCCTGTATATGATTAATAAGGAAGGCAAAGTGTTGCATACAGTAAGACAGGCCCGTTAATGCGGCTTTCTGTTTGTTTTCATTGTTTTGTAAACTCGACTTTGCGTTATTGTTTTTAAATAGATAATCTTCTCCTCATTTTTAGGTATTTTAGAGGGAAAGAGTAGCAATTTGGCAAAAAAAGAGACATTCGTTGGAACGGTGTCTCTTTTTTTGCTATTTTTGCACAGTTTTTGGGGCATTTGTGCCGAATCGACTATGAGGGGCATGCAGATACCCAGCTTATTGGACTATATGAGAATAGTCCTGCATCAAAAGAAATCATTATTAAAACATAAAGCATGATACACAAAGTATTAATCGCTAATCGTGGTGAAATTGCTGTGCGCGTGATGCGTTCTTGCCGTGAAATGGGTATCCGTACCGTAGCAGTTTTTTCCGAAGCCGACAGAACGGCTCGCCACGTACTTTATGCAGATGAGGCTTGCCTGATAGGTCCGGCAGCATCTCGCGAAAGTTATCTGAACATAGATAAAATTATCATGGCTGCAAAACGTCATGGAGTGGATGCTATTCATCCGGGATATGGCTTCTTGTCTGAAAATTCAGAATTTGCACGCCGTTGCCGTCAGGAAGGTATTATCTTCATTGGTCCGGATCCTGAAACGATGGATGCGATGGGTGACAAGATTTCTGCCCGTAAACACATGATTGCAGCTGGAGTGCCGGTAGTTCCGGGTACAGAACAGCCGCTGCAGAGTGTAGAAGAGGCAAAGGAAATCTGTAATAAAATCGGTTATCCGGTCATGCTGAAAGCTTCTATGGGAGGCGGTGGTAAGGGTATGCGTCTGATTCATAGCGAAGGTGAAGTAGAAGAAGCATATAATACTGCCCGTTCAGAATCTATGTCTTCATTTGGTGACGACACCGTTTATCTGGAAAAATTTGTGGAAGAACCGCATCATATCGAATTCCAGATTTTGGGAGATAATTTCGGAAATGCCGTACACCTGTTCGAGCGCGAATGTTCTATCCAGCGTCGTAACCAGAAAATCGTAGAAGAAACTCCTTCTCCTTTTGTAACTCCTGAATTGCGTCAGAAAATGGGTGAGGCAGCTGTAGCAGCAGCCAAGGCTGTACACTATAAAGGAGCTGGTACAATTGAATTCCTGGTCGATAAGCACCGCAATTTCTACTTTCTGGAAATGAATACCCGTTTACAGGTAGAACATCCTATTACAGAAGAAGTAGTAGGTGTAGACCTGGTAAAAGAACAGCTTCGTGTTGCCAATAACGAGCCGTTACACTTCAAGCAGGAAGATTTGAAACAGCGCGGACATGCCATCGAATGCCGTATTTGTGCAGAAGATTCAGAAAACAACTTCATGCCTTCACCGGGTGTCATCCGTCAGCTGATGGAACCGAACGGTATCGGTGTGCGTATCGATAGCTATGTGTATGAAAGCTACGAAATTCCTATCTACTATGACCCGATGATTGGTAAACTGATTGTATGGGCTACTACTCGTGAGTTTGCTATCGAACGTATGCGCCGCGTGTTGTACGAATACAAGATTACCGGTTTGAAGACCAATATCGGTTACCTGCGTCACATCATGAACGTGCCCGATTTTGTAGAAGGACATTACAACACATTGTTCATCCCGAAACATCAGGACATGCTGCGTGAGTGGGCCGGACAGAAAGAAGAGGAAACTGAAAACATCGCCATGATTGCGGCTTACATTGACTACCTGATGAACCTGGAAGAAAACAAGTCGGCATCAAGCGACAACCGTCCTATCAGCCGCTGGCGTGAGTTTGGCCTGAAAAAAGGTGTGCTGAGAATCTAAGTATTTTGAATTAAAGTAGAAGATTATGGAAATACATATAGGAGACAGAGTTGCGGATGTGACATTGGTCAGCAAAGAAGGCAACAAGGTACAGTTGACCATTGACGGAGTTCCATACGATGTAGACATCGTGATGGCCGAAAATGGTAGCTGCTCCATTCTGCACGAAGGAAAGTCGTACAATGCCGAACTGATTCGTAAGGAAGGTGGAAAAAGCTATACTGTAAATGCACATTATCAGTCATATAACATTGACATTATCGATTCACAGGCTAAATACCTGCGCATGCGCAAGGGCGGTGACGAGAAACAGCAGGATAAGATTGTTTCTCCGATGCCGGGTAGGGTAGTCAAGATTCCGGTGAAAGCAGGCGACCGTCTGCAGGCTGGCGACATCGTAGTAGTGATTGAAGCCATGAAGATGCAGAGCAACTACAAGGTAAACAGCGAATGCGTAGTGAAGGAAATCCTGGTGAACGAAGGAGATTCTGTCAACAGCAATCAGGTGATAATGACTTTGGATGTAATTAAAGAAGACGAACAATGACAACAGCAGAACAATATAAGAAATTTGAGGAGCTGGATAAGTTTGCTTCTCAGGGTGGTGGCGTAGAACGCGTGGAAAGACAGCACGCCAACGGTCACATGACAGCCCGCGAACGTATCGACATGTTGCTCGATAAGGGTACGTTCAATGAAATGGACAAGTTTGTAATCCATCACTGTACAGACTTCGGAATGGATAAGAATCACATTCCGGGTGACGGTATCGTATGTGGTTACGGTAAGATTGACGGACGTCTGGTGTACGTATATGCATACGATTTCACCGTATACGGTGGTACACTGAGCGCAACAGGTGCACAGAAGATTGTGAAAGTGCAGGAACTGGCATTGAAGAACGGTGCTCCGGTGATTGCCTTGAACGACTCAGGTGGTGCACGTATTCAGGAAGGTGTAGGCAGTATCTCAGGTTACGCTTCTATCTTCTACCAGAATACCATCGCTTCAGGTGTGATTCCACAGATTTCGGCCATCTTAGGTCCTTGTGCAGGTGGTGCCTGCTACTCTCCGGCACTGACCGACTTCATCTTCATGGTGAAAGAAAAGAGCCACATGTTCATCACAGGTCCGGACGTAGTGAAGGCCGTGACACACGAAGAAGTGGACAAGGAAGAACTGGGCGGTGCTTATACCCACAGCAGCAAGAGCGGTGTAACTCACTTCCTTTGCGATACAGAAGAAGAAACTTTGATGAGCATCCGTGAACTGTTGAGCTTCCTTCCGTCTAACAACATGGAAGATGCGCCGATGATTCCTTGCACTGACGACATCCGCCGTGCAGAAGAATCACTGATGACAGTCATTCCGGATGACCCGAACATGCCGTACGACATCAAGAACATCATCGAACCGGTAGTCGACAACCACTACTTCTTTGAAGTGATGCCTCACTTTGCCAAGAACATCGTGGTAGGATTTGCTCGCCTGGGCGGACGTTCTGTAGGTATCGTAGCCAACCAGCCTGCTTACCTGGCCGGCGTGCTCGACATCGATGCTTCTGACAAGGCTTCTCGCTTTATCCGTTTCTGCGACTGCTTCAATATTCCTATCGTTACTTTCGAAGACGTACCGGGCTTCTTGCCGGGATGCACACAGGAACACAACGGTATCATCCGTCACGGAGCGAAGATTGTGTATGCGTACGCAGAAGCTACAGTGCCTAAGATTACCGTAATTACCCGTAAGGCTTACGGTGGTGCTTACATCGTAATGAACAGTAAGCCTATAGGTGCCGATGTAAACTTCTCTTACCCGACAGCCGAAATCGCCGTAATGGGTGCCGACGGTGCCGTAAATATCCTGTACCGCAAGGCTACTCCGGAAGAAAAGGCGAAGGCAGTAGAAGAATACAAGGAAAAATTCTCTAATCCTTACCGTGCAGCCGAACAGGGTTATATTGATGAAATCATCCTTCCGAAGGATACTCGCTATAAACTGATTCAGGCATTGGAAATGACTCAGAACAAGAGCCAGAGCAATCCGCCGAAGAAACACGGTAACATGCCGCTGTAATCAGGTAGCGATTGTATAGAAAATAAATAAGAAGAAGCGAAGAATTCCGCCGGTCATACGTGAGGAGTTCTTCGCTTTCTTGTATCGTGTTCACATTAGACTCTTTTTATATGAAGGAAGCATTCATAAAACTGCATCTTTCCATTCTCATTGCCGGAGGAACGGGGATTTTCGGGAAACTGATTTCCCTGAATGAAGGCCTGCTTGTGTGGTACCGTATGATGTTCGCCTCCGTGATGTTTTTCCTGTTGCTTTCGTTTCTGAAAAAGCTGCGGAAAGTGACCTTGGGCGATGTAACCAAGATTGGCTCAGTGGGATTGCTGTTGGCCTTGCACTGGATATTCTTCTATGGAAGTATCAAAGCCTCCAATGTATCCATCGGCGTGGTTTGTCTTTCGCTGATGAGCATCTTTACCGCCATCTTTGAGCCCCTCATCAATCGTCACCGCATTTCCTTGCGGGAGATTCTGTTCAGTCTGGTGGCCGTGCTGGGCATTGTGCTGATATTCCATTTTGACACCCGCTATCGGGTGGGTATCTGCATGGGAGTCATTTCGTCGGCTTTAGCTTCTCTGTTTACCATTGTCAACAAGAAGGTAGCCGTGAACTACACTTCCAGCACCATGCTGATTTACGAGATGCTGGGCGGTTTCTTAGGCATCTCCTGCATCCTGCCTTTCTATCTGCACCATTTCCCGGTGTCCTCTATTCTTCCCGGTGCCCAGGATTTGATTTACCTGCTTTGCCTGGCTTCGGTATGTACCGTGGGACTTTATATCCTCCAGATTCAGGTGCTGAAAGTGATTTCCGCCTTTACGGTCAACTTGAGCTATAACCTGGAGCCGATATACAGCATCATCGGTGCCATGCTGATATTTCAGGAAGCCAAAGACCTGAACTTCAGCTTCTATTTAGGACTGGGGCTGATTGTCCTGTCCGTCGTGCTCCAGACCCTCAATGTCTTGTTGCAGCACCGTAAGTTTACTCCTTCATTTTTTGTAAAATGGAAACGTTGAAAAACCGTATCGTGAAACTGCTGGACATCCTTAATGAGCGGGTGTACGGCAAAGAAGAAGTCATGGCCCTGGCGCTGCTTTCGGCTGTGGCAGGAGAGAGCATCTTCCTGTTAGGCCCTCCGGGAGTGGCCAAGAGTATGGTAGCCCGCCGGTTGAAACTGATGTTCCGTGGAGGAACGGCTTTCGAATACCTCATGTCGCGGTTCAGTACCCCCGACGAAATATTCGGTCCCGTATCCATCGCCCGGCTGAAAAACGAAGACACCTACGAACGCATGACAGAAGGCTATCTGCCCACCGCCACCGTCGTCTTCCTGGATGAAATATGGAAAGCCGGTCCCGCCATACAGAATGCCCTTCTGACCGTCATCAATGAGAAAATCTTCCGCAACGGACAGTTTTCGGTACGAGTCCCCATGAAAGGACTGATTGCCGCATCGAACGAACTTCCGGCTTCAGGACAAGGCCTGGAAGCACTGTACGACCGCTTCCTGGTGCGTAAGCTGGTGGGCGGTATTGAAGACCTGTCCGATTTTGACCGGATGATTTCCATGGCCGACGAAAGCGAGCCGGAAATGGACGAAAGTCTGGCAGTGAGCGACGAAGAATACCGCCAGTGGCAGGAACAGATGAAATCCGTCGGCCTGCACTATTCCGTGCTGGAAGTCATCCATTCCCTTAAAGACAAGCTGGAAGATTATAACCGCCAACTGGAGAATGCCGATTCACCTTCCGATGTAGCACTTTATGTGTCCGACCGTCGCTGGAAGAAAATCGTCCGTTTGCTGCGGGCCGCTTCCTTTTTGCAAGAAAACATTGAGGTACGCCTGTCCGACTGCCTGCTGATGGTACACTGTCTGTGGAATGAGACCAGCCAGACAGACTGGGTACGCGATGCCGTGCTGACGGCAGTAGGCGAGAGCGTGCGTGGCTACGTGCTGAACCTGTCGGGCATTGAAACCGATTTGCAGGCCTTGAAGAAAGAACTCGACTCGGCAGGAGCCTTGCGCGAACGGGCCGATGCCGGACTGCAACTGGTCGATGCATACTACTATCAGGTGGAGCGCGTACGCCTGGCCGGACGATTACTCCTCTTTGCATCCGACTACCAGCAGCTGGACGACACCGGCAAACAGTTCTATCTGCATAAAGACAAGTACAAGACCGATTGCTATGTACTGAAGAAGTACGACCCCTCCATGCGCAACAAGGTATCCCCATCCAAAGTCTATACCCTGCGCCGTGGCCGTCGTTCAGTATTTATCAACGACTATGAATACCCTTTGCTGTGCACTCCCAACTGTACGGCCCTGCCCGCCATGGAAGTACAGGCACAGGAAGACATCCCCGCACGCTTCAGTCAGCTGGAGCAACGGCTCAGCCATGCAGAAGCCCATTGCGGCGACTGGGTAAAAGAAGAAGCCGACTACTGCGCAAACCACTTGTTTGTTGGGAAAAGAGAGAAAGAAGCCATGAGCCGGATACTGGGCGAACCGTCGAAAGCCCTGTTCCGCTATCGGAACGAGTTGGAGGAAATGAAACATGCATACCGGAAAGAGAACGAGGAATATCCGTCTGAAAGACCTGAAAACAGCCTATTTGGAGCAACTTCGTGAGCGAAGCCGGGCGCGGATGGAAGAATACCTTCAGCACCACACCGTGCTGGAAAGCGAACTGGAAAAGTGCATCTGGGAATATTATCGCCAGACGGCCCCTTCCTTGCAGGAATTCTATTCCCGCTACACCCCCGAATGGGAAGTCTTCTACGAGCACGAAACCCTGCCGCCGACCGATTTCCTGGTATTCCTGCAACGGATGGAAACCGCCTTCCGCAAACGCTACACCCTGGCCGAACTCGACGTATTCTATTACATCGGTCGCCTGTCCCGGCTTTCCGAACGGAGCGAAGAACGGGCAGCCTTGCAGGAACTCTTCCTCGACAGGTGGCACCATCTGCTCACGGTCAAGGAATATGACTACCAGTACCAGCACCTCTTCCGCCTGTGCGAAGGATTTCAGATTCTGGATAAATCGTTCGGCCTGAAAACGGAAGGCAATCTTCGGGGCTCGCGCGTGAAATGGCTGTTGCGGAACCATCCGGAACTCTACCAGAAAGTAGTCCCCTACGAAAAAGCTATGGAGCAGAACCGTCAGATACGCGAGCTGGTGCGCTGCCTGGGAAAGAACGCTGGCGGACGGAAAGAAAGCTTCGATTCCCTGTCGGGCTTACGGGCCGACAGCCTCATTCGTCATGCCTCACAGAGTGATGTGGAAGGCGTGACCCTGGGCGACGACCTCAACAGCCTGCTGCCTGTGGAATACTGCTACCTCACCGACGAAGTACTGCATCCCTTCTTCATGCAGCGTTATGTAGAAAAACGCCTGCAGCAGTTTGATTCCTATTCGCATGAAGATACCTCCGCTCCTTCACCGGAGAAAAAGAAAGTCAGTTCGCAGGGACCTTACATTATATGTATAGATACCTCCGGCTCCATGCGCGAAGGCCACGAACGCCTGGCCAAATCGGCCGTGCTGGCCATTGCCCGCCTGACGGAGGCCACCTCACGAAAGTGTTACGTTATCAACTTTTCAGAAGATATACAAACCTTGCTGATTCGTGACCTGAAAACCGATTTCCCGATGCTGGTGGACTTCCTGCAACGTCGTTTCGACGGAGGAACCGATGTGCGTCCGGCTTTTTCCGAAGCCCTGATGATGCTGCGCACTCACGGCTGGCATCGTTCTGACGTGGTGCTGATTTCCGATTTCGAGATGCCGCCCCCTGCGGACGACCTGCTGGCCGAGATTCATCGTGCCCGTTTGCGGGGTACTTCCTTCTATGCGCTGGTGTTCGGTTCTCATCCGGAAACGGACTACCTTCATGAGTGCGAAAAGTACTGGGATATGTATTAGTTTGAAAAATTATTTTGCTTTTATTTAACGGTTATTTCCGGATAAAAGATTTAAAATGCGAGATTCTGCTTTCACTCTGAATGTCAGAATTTCGCATTTTTTTTGCCGTAGATTTTGTCACCCCTCTCAGGAGCCTTCTGGAAAGGGTGACTTTTGTGTAAAAATGAAGGTTTGGACGGATTTAGCTAATCAAATACGGGAAAATCTGTGTGAAAAGCGAGATTTCGGACAAAAATTCCGAAACGTTTTTGAGAAAACTCTTTTACGTTTGGAGAAAAACGCAACTGTGTTTGGATCCAAATGCACTTGCGTTTTGGAAAAGCCGTTTCTGGGCGTTCTGAGCTAGGTTGGTAAGTGAAGACTTTTGAAGATTTTCGCTGCTGGAATGAGATAAATTATGGATGGAGTAAAAGTGCCTTTTTGTTTTGTGTATGTCTTGATTTGACGGCTTTGTATTGTGTAATTGATTATTTTGTGTGATAATGTTTGTATTTTGGCTGATTTTGTGTTCTTCGTAAATTGTAAGTAGGCATCTTGTTGCAAAAAATGAGATAACGGGATTCAGGGTTGCTAAATTACAGAATTCTGATGTGGAAGAGTGTGATTTGACATTTTGTTATAGTGAGATTTTTTGATTAATCATAGGGAGTAAAAGATTAACGTTCTCATGGATATGAGATAGAATACTACTTTGATGATTAATCTGATATACCTAATATCTTCGGGGTGTTTTTTAGTTATAGAGTAATTGCTATTTATATAGTGTTGATAAACATATAATTATTTGTTGATATTTGTATTGTAATTCATAAATTTGTAAACCAAATATATGAGAGGTTATGAATTACACAATTTCAATATGGCTGAAGAATGTGAGGAGAATGCGTGGATTTACTCTTGAAGAAGTAAGTCAACGTCTGAATGGAATGGTTACAAAGCAAGCTATTTCTAAATATGAAAGAGGGTTGATGAAACCGTCTCCTGTGGTCATGGATGCTTTGTGCAAGCTCTATCAGGCCTTTCCGGATTTTCTTTTGGGACGGAAACCCGTTGTCGCTTCTGATATATCTTTTCGTAGTAAAGAGCCTGTACCTCAAAAGGTGAAACAGCGCATTATTTCTGAAGTGCAGATATGGATGGGGCATTATTTGGCTTTGGAGAATCTTTTTGATGCTATGACAAGTTTTAAAAATCCTGTTTCAGGTCTGAATATAACAGATTTTGATGATATAGAAAACGTGGCTATGCAGGTCAGGCGTAAATGGGGACTTGGTAATGATGCTATTGCATCTGTATGTAGGATGCTTGAATTGGCCGGGGTAAAAGTACTTGAACTTGATATAGAGGAGGATGTAGATGGATTATGTGGCTGGATAAACAAAAAGACTCCATTTATCGTACTGAAGAAAAATAATGTAACAGTGGAGCGTAAGAGGTTTACTGCATTGCATGAACTTGCACATATCTTGTTTCCATTGCTTGAGACTATGGATTATAATAAGAAAGAGAGGATGTGCCATAGGTTTGCATCTGCTATTTTATTGCCTAAAGAAGTGGTATATACTTATGTAGGTCAAATTCGTGATAATCTTTCTGTTTCTGAACTTTCATCATTGCGTACTATGTATGGAATGTCAGTGGCTGCAATTGTACATCGTTTAAGGGATTTGTCTGTAATCAACCTTGATTATTATAATCATATTTTTGATGATAGAATCAAGTATAATTTGCTTGAAGAAGGATGGGGAGCTTATCCTTTAATTGATGAGGCTATGAAATATGCATCGCTTGTAAATAGAGCTGTGATTGCGGGGTATATGGAAAGTAATGGACAAGAAATGCATATTGATGAGAAATATAAAATAGGTTTGGGTGAGATTGAAATAATGTAACTTAATAATATAAATTATGGAAACATTTTCTGGGTTTACAAATTTGTACCCTTTGTCAAAGACATTGCGGTTTAGATTGATTCCTGTAGGGGAAACATTGAAACATTTTATTGGTAGTGGAATATTGGAAGAAGACCAGCATAGGGCTGAGAGTTATGTGAAGGTAAAGGCTATTATTGATGACTATCATAGAACTTATATTGAGAATTCTTTATCAGGCTTTGAATTACCTTTGGAAAGTACGGGTAAATTCAATTCTTTGGAGGAATATTATTTGTATCATAATATTCGAAATAAAACGGAAGAAATTCAGAACTTGTCATCCAAGGTCAGAACTAATCTGAGGAAACAAGTCGTGACTCAACTAACTAAGAACGAAATATTTAAAAGAATTGATAAAAAAGAGCTGATTCAGAGTGATTTGATTGATTGTGTTAAAAATGAACCTGATGCAAATGAGAAAATAGCACTAATCTCAGAATTTCGTAATTTTACTGTATACTTCAAAGGTTTTCATGAAAACCGTAGAAATATGTATTCAGATGAAGAAAAGTCCACGTCTATAGCCTTTCGTCTGATTCATGAGAATCTTCCCAAGTTTATTGATAATATGGAAGTGTTTGCAAAAATACAGAATACTTCTATCTCGGAGAATTTTGATGCTATACAGAAAGAACTTTGCCCGGAGTTGGTAACCCTTTGTGAAATGTTTAAGTTGGGGTATTTTAATAAGACTTTAAGTCAGAAACAAATAGATGCTTATAATACTGTTATAGGTGGTAAAACCACATCAGAAGGTAAAAAGATTAAAGGTCTTAATGAATATATTAATCTTTATAACCAACAGCATAAGCAAGAGAAATTACCCAAGATGAAGCTTCTTTTCAAGCAGATACTTAGTGATAGAGAAAGTGCGTCATGGCTGCTAGAGAAGTTTGAGAATGATAGTCAGGTTGTCGGTGCAATGGTGAATTTCTGGAATACTATTCATGATACAGTTCTTGCAGAAGGAGGATTGAAAACGATTATTGCTTCATTGGGTAGCTATGGCCTTGAAGGTATTTTCCTAAAGAATGATTTACAACTTACTGATATATCACAAAAGGCAACAGGTAGTTGGAGTAAAATATCTTCTGAGATAAAGCAAAAAATAGAGGCGATGAATCCCCAAAAGAAAAAAGAGTCTTATGAGAGTTATCAAGAACGTATAGATAAGCTATTCAAGTCTTATAAAAGTTTTTCTTTAGCTTTTGTAAACGAGTGCCTTCGTGGTGAGTATAAGATTGAAGATTATTTTCTTAAGTTAGGGGCTGTGAATAGCAGTTTGTTACAGAAAGAAAATCATTTTTCGCATATTCTCAATACATATACAGATGTAAAAGAGGTGATTGGCTTTTACTCTGAATCGACTGATACTAAATTAATACAAGATAATGATTCCATTCAAAAGATAAAACAGTTCCTTGACGCAGTTAAAGACTTACAGGCTTATGTAAAACCATTATTGGGTAATAGTGATGAAACCGGTAAGGATGAAAGATTTTATGGTGATTTGATTGAGTATTGGAGTCTGCTTGACTTGATTACTCCTTTATATAATATGGTTCGTAATTATGTCACTCAGAAGCCGTATTCTGTAGATAAAATAAAAATAAATTTCCAGAATCCTACTTTATTGAATGGTTGGGACCTTAATAAAGAAATGGATAATACATCTGTGATATTGCGTCGTGATGGTAAATATTATCTGGCCATAATGAATAACAAATCCAGAAAAGTCTTTTTGAAATATCCATCAGGGACAGATAGAAATTGCTATGAGAAGATGGAGTATAAACTTTTACCTGGTGCTAATAAGATGTTACCTAAGGTCTTCTTTTCAAAATCAAGGATAAATGAATTCATGCCTAATGAGCGTTTGTTGTCAAATTATGAAAAGGGCACGCATAAAAAGTCGGGTACTTGTTTTAGTTTGGATGATTGTCATACTTTGATAGATTTCTTTAAAAAGTCTTTGAACAAACATGAGGATTGGAAGAATTTTGGCTTCAAGTTCTCTGATACTTCTACTTATGAAGATATGAGTGGTTTTTATAAAGAAGTAGAGAATCAAGGTTATAAATTATCCTTTAAACCGATTGATGCTACGTATGTGGATCAGCTTGTTGATGAAGGTAAGATTTTTCTGTTTCAGATTTATAACAAGGATTTTTCTGAGCATAGCAAAGGTACGCCTAATATGCATACCTTGTATTGGAAAATGTTGTTTGATGAAACAAATCTTGGGGATGTGGTATATAAACTAAATGGTGAGGCTGAAGTCTTTTTCCGTAAGGCAAGTATAAATGTATCACATCCCACTCATCCGGCTAACATACCCATAAAGAAAAAGAATCTTAAACATAAAGATGAAGAAAGAATTCTTAAATATGACTTGATTAAAGATAAGCGTTATACTGTCGACCAGTTCCAGTTTCATGTACCAATAACCATGAATTTCAAGGCGAATGGAAATGGAAATATAAACCAGAAAGCGATAGACTATTTACGTTCGGCATCAGATACTCATATAATAGGGATTGACCGTGGTGAACGAAACTTGTTATATCTTGTAGTGATTGATGGAAATGGAAAAATCTGTGAGCAATTCTCTTTAAATGAAATTCCCATGAGATAAAAAAAATCACGCCCAAGAGAATGTAAATAGTCAAGCTGAAGTTACCTTTGTATAG
>ENA-UEPV01001738-UEPV01001738.1-human-gut-metagenome-genome-assembly--contig:-NODE-1738-length-13078-cov-2.300054_pt1 | contig 13078 bp, 9 predicted proteins | sample MGYA00242942_ERZ507925 | MGnify/ENA primary metagenome ERZ507925 (study PRJEB26167, sample SAMN06115453) | human gut metagenome | host: Homo sapiens | place: China:Fujian | collected 2015-08-26... | reverse complement strand
TGGTCGACGCTCCTTTTCGGAGCGTTGGCTTTTCTCGCGCTGTTTGCGTTGTGGGCTACGGCGTATGTTTTTACGGGCAACTCGCTGTTGATGCCGTCCTTGAAAGAAACGTTTAAAGCGATGGGCGGTATTTTGCGCGACAAAGCGTTTTATACGGCGTATTTTTCTACGCTGGCACGCGTTTTTAAGGCGTTTCTGATTTCCGTCCTGCCTGCGGCGGTGCTGGCGGTGGCGGCGTATGCGTGCGTGCCCGCGCGGAAACTCGCCGCGGTGTTTGTTTCCGCGCTTCGTTCGTTGCCGACGATGGCGATTTTATTGATGATTCTCGTGTGGTCTACGCCGAAAAAGGCGCCCGTCATTGTGGCGTTTTTGTCGTTGTTTCCGATGTTATATACAGGGTTTTTATCGGCGCTTTTTTCCATCGACGAAAAGTATAAACGCGTATGCAAGGTGTTTTGCGTACCGTGGCATAAGCGCGTATTCGGAATGTATCTGCCGCAGATTGCGCCGCAGGCGCTCAGGGAAAGCGCGGGAGCGCTGGCGTTTTCGGTGAAACTTGTGGTTTCGGCGGAAGTTGTTGCGAATACCTTTAAAAGTATGGGCGGTACCATTCAGGAAGCGAAAATTTATCTGGATATGCCGCGGATGTTTGCGCTGACTTTGCTGGTGGTGCTGACGGGGCTGATTCTGGAAACGTTTGGAAATATCGTTGCGCTTGCGGCGGAAAGGAGGGTGAAATGACGGAAAACGGCGTGCTGATATCTTTAAAAAACGTTTCGGTGTTTTATGACGGAAAAGCCGTGATAAGCGGCGTTTCCGCGGACATTTTTCGAGGCGAGAGATTCTGTATTCTCGGCGAAAGCGGCGGAGGAAAAACCACTCTTTTAAATATTCTGTCGGGGCTGGTTTCACCGGACGAAGGAGAAATTACGTATGCGGACGGCGCGGCGCCGCGCTGTTCATACGTGTTTCAGGAAGCTTCTTTATTGCCGAATTTAACCGCTTTGAAGAATCTGACGTTTGCCGGCGGAGAAAAGACGTATTGCGAAAAACTGCTTGCGCGCGCGGGGCTTGCCGATAAAGAAAACAAACGCCCGCCCGCGTTGTCAGGCGGAGAAAAACAGCGGGTGGCGCTGATGCGTGCGTTTGCGGCACCGTTTGATTTGTTACTTGCGGACGAACCGTTTTCCGCTCTGGATATTGCGCTTCGGGAGAAAATCATCGCTTTATTCGCTTCGCTGCTGGAAGAGAAAAGCGCGACGGAAGGAGCAAAGGCGGCTGTTTTCGTAACGCACAGCGTAAAAGAAGCATTGGCGCTTGCCGATCGAGTGGCGGTGCTGCGCGGCGGAAAGTTCGCAAAAACAATCCGCGTGAAAGACGAAGGTTACGAAAAAACGCGCGCGGAATTGATTGCGGCGCTGACGGAAGAATAATTTGATGCGAATATACGAAAAACCGCAGGACAAACCTGCGGTTTTCTATTGCAAATGGGCGGGGCTCGTTATGCGTTGCCGTCTTTTTCCGAATTATCCATCGGGGCAAGATCTGCGGCGGTGAAAGAATTGTTTGCGCCGGAGGCGCCGTTGCCGCCCGAAAGGGGAAGTTCGTTTTTATACGAAATTTTTAAAAGCAGCGGCGCAAGCACCGAAGTTAAAATTATGATAAGGAATACGAACGGATAGACGGCAGGGGAAACAAGCCCGGAAGAAATGCCTTTATCGGTGCAGATGAGAACGACTTCGGCGCGTACCATCATACCGCAGCCGATGCGGAAAGAATCTTTATTCGAAAAACGGCAAAGCTTTGCCGCCGCGCCGCAGCCGATCAGTTTGCCCGCAATCGCCGCGACGACGTAGCAAAGTCCGAATGCGGCGAACGACCCTGTGAATCCCGAAAAATCAAGATGCATGCCGATGGTGGCGAAGAATACCGGCGAAAAGAACATGTAGCCGAGAACGTCGGTTTTTACTTCCACGTACGGCGTTTCCTGCAGCGTGCCGCCGAGAATCAGTCCCGCGACGTATGCGCCCGTGATGTCCGCTACGCCGAAGATTTTTTCGGCGACGTAGGCATACAGGAAGCATACGCAGATGGCAAGAATGGGTACGCGGCGGTTGTGGGGATATTTGTTGTCGATTTTATTGAAACGTTTGCGCAGAAACAGGCCTATGAAAACGGCAATGACGAAAAAGCAGACGATGATCATCACATAATTTCCAGCGGAAGAGCTGTAAGTCGCGATCACGACCTCACCCGCTGCAGCCGCGACGATGGAAGTGCCTACTTTCGTTTCCAGTTTGCCGAGTTCCTTTAAAGCGGCAACGGTAACGGAAACGGACGTAGCGGTTAAAATGGCGCCGTAAAAAAGATTGCTTAAAAGGCTTGTACCGATATGAAACGCCCATGCGACAAGGGCTCCGAACGCCATGGGAAACAACACCCCGAACGTGGTGATGACGACGGAAGCCGTGCCGGAGGCTTTCAGCATTTTTAAATCGGTGCCCAAGCCCGTAGAAAACATAATCAGGACGACGCCGATTTTCGCGAACACGGAAAGCCATGCACGGATGTTTTCGCCGAAAAACAATTCGTGAAATTTTTCGGACGGTATAAATTTCAAAAGTCCGATTAACAGCCCGGCAATCAGCATGCCGATTACGGCGGGCAATCCGATTCTATGCGCGCCGAGACCGAGAAGTTTCGTAAGGCATAAAATCAAAGCGAGAGGTAAAAGTATTTCGTAGGGGGACATAAATTTTCAGCTCCTTGTAAAAACGAATACTATTATACTCTTTTAAAAAATAAAAAGCAAACGATTTTTTGAAGAAATGCCGAAAATAGGCGATTTGTCGCGGAAAAATTTTTTTTGTTGGGTTTTTACTTCGGAAAGTCTTGACGAAAAAGCGATTTTGAATTATAATAAATCATAACGGAAAAAGCGAGGGTTGGCGCAGCATGAAAGAAAAATTTGAAATCGTTTCGAAAAAAAGATTGAACGCAACCGTAACGAAAATGGAAATTTACGCGCCGCTGATTGCTAAAAAGGCACAGGCGGGGCAGTTTGTTATCCTGCGGGCGGAAGAGGACGGCGAAAGAATTCCTTTAACCGTTGCGGGATACGACCGCGAACAGGGAACGGTGGATATTATTTTTCAGATTGTGGGAGCCTCCACGATGAGGCTGGACAGGCTGGAAAAAGGCGATCGGTTGCCCGATTTTGCGGGACCGCTCGGCAACGCCACGAAAATCGACGCGCAAAAGAAAGTGTGCGTGGTCGGCGGCGGCGTGGGGTGCGCCATCGCGCTGCCTGTGGCAAAGGCGTTTCGCGAGGCGGGCGCGGAGGTGGTTTCCGTCATCGGTTTCCGCAATAAAGAACTGGTGATACTGGAAGATGAATTCAAAGCCGTTTCGTCGCGTTTGTATGTGATGACGGACGACGGTTCGTACGCGCGGCAGGGAAACGTGTGCGCGCCGCTGGAAGAAATGCTTGCGGCGGGAGAAACGTTTGACGAAGCGATTACGATAGGTCCGCTTGCAATGATGAAATTCGTGGCGCAGACGACGAAAAAATACGGCGTGAAAACGATTGCGAGCATGAATCCGATTATGATTGACGGTACGGGAATGTGCGGCGGCTGCCGCCTTACGGTGGGAGGAAAAATGAAATTCGCGTGCGTGGACGGACCGGAATTCGACGCCCACCAAATCGATTTCGACGAAGCGATGACGCGTTCCGGCGCGTTCCGCGAATTCGAAGCGCGGGAACGGGAAAAAACGTGCAATTTATTCAAGAAATTGTGATTGAACGCGTCTGCCAGACAAGAAGTGAAGAGGATTGAAAGTATGCCGGATTTTAATATGCAGCCGAAAAAACATCCGATGCCCGTACAGGAGCCGTCGGAGCGGAATAAGAACTTTAAAGAAGTGGCGCTCGGTTACGACGCGCAGACGGCGATAGACGAAGCGAAACGCTGCCTGAATTGCAAAAACAAACCGTGCGTATCCGGGTGCCCCGTGGGGATAGACATTCCGCGGTTTATCGCTTTCACCGCGGCGGGAGATTTCGAAAGCGCGTACGAAACGATTACACAGTCGAGTTCGCTGCCGGCGGTGTGCGGCAGAGTCTGCCCGCAGGAAACGCAATGCGAGGGAAAATGCACGCGCGGAATCAAGGCGGGGTGCGAAGCCGTGGGAATCGGATATCTGGAACGTTTTGTCGCCGATTATCACAATGCGCGGAAGAATAAAAATGAGCCCGGCGCGCTTTTCTCCGGGAGAGAAAACAAGAAAAAAATTGCCGTCATCGGTTCCGGCCCGGCGGGGTTGACCTGTGCGGGGAAACTTGCAAAGGCGGGTTATTCCGTTACCGTGTTCGAAGCGCTGCACGTTGCCGGCGGCGTGTTGGTATACGGCATCCCCGAATTCCGTCTGCCGAAATCGATTGTGCGCGGCGAAGTGGAAAATCTGCTTGCGATGGGCGTGAAAATCGAAACGGATATGGTGATAGGAAAAGTGATTTCGCTGGAAGAACTCAAAGAAGAATACGGGTTCGACGCGGTGTTTATCGGTTCGGGCGCGGGACTGCCGAGGTTTATGGGAATCGGCGGGGAGGAGCTTGTCGGCGTGTATTCCGCAAATGAATTTCTGACGCGCGTGAATTTGATGAAAGCCGCCGAAGAAGGCGCGAAAACGCCTGTACAGCGGGCGAAAAAGGTTGTTGTCGTCGGGGGCGGAAACGTGGCGATGGACGCGGCGCGGTGCGCAAAGCGGCTCGGAGCGGAAGTGCATATCGTTTACCGCAGAGGCGAGGCGGAATTGCCGGCGCGGCGGGAGGAAATCGCACACGCGAAAGAAGAAGGCATTGTTTTCGATTTGCTGACGAATCCCGTACGCATTTTGCCGACGCCGCAGACGGACAGAAAAGCGGCGGATTACGGAAGAGTACGCGCGATAGAGTGCGTGCGCATGCAGCTCGGCGAGCCGGACTCAAGCGGCAGACGTTCCCCCGTGCCCGTAGAAGGAAGCGAATTTACGATTGAAGCGGACTGCGTGATTATGGCGCTCGGCACTTCGCCGAACCCGCTGTTGAAAAACACCGCCGCGGGGCTTGAAACCTTGAAACGCGGCGAAATCGCGGTGGACGAAAACGGAAAAACGTCGATAGAGGGCGTGTATTGCGGCGGCGACGCCGCAACGGGCGCCGCTACCGTAATCAAGGCGATGGGCGCCGGGAAAAAGGCGGCGCATGCGATAGACGAGTACCTGAAAAACAAATAAATCCGTTTTTCGTATAAGAAAAGGCTCACGGCGAAATGCCGCGAGCCTTAAAGTTTATTTTACGGTCGGTTTATCAATACATTCCGCCCATATCGCCGCCGGCGGGAGCCGCGGGAGCGGGAGGAGTGGGGATATCCGTTACCACGCTTTCGGTGGTGAGAAGCGTTGCCGCTACGGAAGCCGCGTTTTGCAGTACGGAACGGGTAACTTTCGTAGGATCGATGATGCCGCTTTCTACCATATCGCAATACTTGTTGTTCAGCGCGTCGAAGCCGAAATTGGCTTTCTTTGCGTTGACGACTTTGTCTACGATAACGGAACCGTCGAAGCCTGCGTTCTTCGCGATCTGACGGATGGGTTCTTCCAGCGCTTTGAGGACGATTGCCGCGCCCGTTTTTTCATCGCCGGAAAGAGTGGCAACCAGTTTCTTGACGGAGGGAATAGCGGAGAGAAGCGCCGTGCCGCCGCCGGGAACATAGCCTTCTTCCACAGCCGCGCGGGTTGCGGAAAGGGCGTCGTCGATGCGGAGTTTCTTTTCTTTCATTTCCACTTCGGTTGCGGCGCCTACATTGATGACGGCTACGCCGCCTTCGCTGATCGTCTCGATGCTTTGATGGATCTTGTCTTTATCCCTCACTTTTTCCAGCGGCACCTGCCAGGTGTAACCATCATCAAAGGTTACCACACCGACTTCATCTTTCGTATCCAGCTGATCCACAGCCGCTTTGGCAGCCGCGATCGCCAGATCCAGATTGGTGCCTCCTTCGGTCTGTTCCGACATACTGCCCGAATGATCAATCACCATGACCATTGCCAGATTCTGTTTCTCATTCACCCCACGCAGCTGCATATCGACCGGAAGAAGTTTCTCCAGTTCCGTATCCAGATATCCGCCCAGTGCAAAACTGTCCTCACCGCCGCATGCCACCAGACCGCATCCGTAGTCTTTCACATAAGTTTTCAGATTTTTTAGAAAGCCCTCCGGCAGATCTGTCCGGTACACATTTTCCAGAATGATGCTCTTGTACTGCAGCATCTCTTTTAAAGTATCCGGTGCACTGACTGCGGATACCTGCCGGTAATTGCATCCGGCAGCATCCAAAAGTCCTAAAAACGGTGTGCTGTCCTCTCCCATTCCAGATACAAGCAGAATCTTTGGCAGGGAATCCACCGTCGCATACGTACCATAATCATTGTTTTTTTCACAGGTGTCCTTCGGTGCCTTCACGCGCACGGTATACTGCTGGGCATCGGTACCGACTACCTTCTGTTTCAAAACAAAACGGTTACTGCCTTTGTTTAAATGCACGCTTGTCTGACTGACCATCTCTGTTCCCTGCAAAAGCTGCAGCTTCGCATCGGTCTCATAGTTGCTTTCCACAGTTACGGTCATGGAATAGGAATCACCCGGATAAAGATACTCCGGCATTTCCACGTTTTCGATATAGGCATCGTTCCCCTGCTTTGTATCTTCATAGAGAACCGAATACAGCTGCACGTTTTTTGCCGTCAGTGCCGATGCCGTATGCTCGATGTTTCCCTTTGTCTGCTTTCCATCCGTAAGCACCACAAGCCGTCCTGCCGCATTGTCCGGGATCATGGAAAGTCCTGTGGAAACGGCTTCCTCAAGGTTGGTTGCATCCGCCTCCGGTGCCGAGAGAATCTGAAAACTGTGTTTCTCACTGGTCAGAAACTGTTCCACAACCGCATTGGCTCCAAACGTTACGATGGCATACTGATTGTTCTTTGGCATGTCTTTGACCTGCCGGCTCATATACTGCTCCATCTGCGTGAGATTTGCGGCATTGCTCTCCGACAGATCAACCAGAAAAACGATTGTATCTTTCGCGTGGGAAAGCGGCACCGAAATTCCACAGACAGCCAGCACCAAAAGGGCAAGCCCCACCAGACGCACCGCAAGATAAAACCGCCCACGGTAACGCATCTGCCGGACATAACAGATCCACTCCAGTATCATAAGAAGAAGCACAAGGATAAGGATGACATTGCGCATCTGCTTTCGCACAAGCTGCCGCTGCATCGTGTTGCGGCTGCCGGAATCGCCTGCCGTGATCCGTCCATCCGACTGGCTGCTGCATGCAAATTTTACAATATAGGATTCCTTTCTGTCCCCTGCTTTTACGTTAAACAGTCCTGCCTGATCGGTAGGTGCTGCAATCTGCTGCACGTCCACACCGTTTAATGCATGAAACTGCACGGTATCTCCGGCATCATAGACGTTTTGGGAAAGAAGGGAACTATCCTCAAGATAGTGCAGCGCATGGTTCATAAATACCGGAAACTCCGGCTGCAGGGCAAAATCCGATTCCCGCAGGTCAAATCCGAGTACCACCTCCCGGATTCCGTCATGCTCCCCGTAGTATGCGGCGCACTGCTTTCCGTTCCACAGAAAGCCCGTGGCCCAGACCGGCAGATCATACACATACGTCTGATTTACCCCGAGCGCAAAGTCCCGGATTCCGGAAGTCAGTTCGGTATCGCCGGCGGACAGGCTGACATTTTTTTCCTCGTTCTTTCCCTCTTTGGCAAAAATCATCTGCGCCTTCTGCTGATTAGATTCCTGCACTGCCGTATCCGCATCAAAAATACAGACCCCCGGATCGTCACGGTCAAGTGCATCCGTTGTTTTTGCCTTGGAAAGATTCTCTCCGGTCACGGCAAGATACGCTTTTTCGATATAGGTATTTCCTTCCCCGATCAGTGTGGCTTTGCTCGTGGAAACCTGGTCTTTGAGTGCATAGGCACAGTTATCCTCATGTAAGGAATCCTTCTGGCTGCTGCCGGCAAATGTCACTGCGGAAAGTTCGGTATGCAGCGGCTGGTTTCCCCAGTTCACCTGTTTAAACAGGCAGGTATATGTCTCGTCTGCGGCAAGGGAAAGTGTACGCACTTCAAGAATTTTCTTTCCCTCATACAGCGTAATCTCCATATTTGCCGCATGATCGCTGTAATTTGTCACGCCTGATGCAACCGTATACGTGTCCCCACGGCTGTCTTTGGTGCAGGACAGAAACGTATTCGCCACGTTAGAAACGGGACTTCCCACCACGCGGATGGTTGCCTGAAGCTGACTTTTGAGATTTTTCGTCTGTTTTGCCCCTATGCCGTCGGTATAGACGATGACATCTGCCAGATCGTTCTTTTTGTCCTTTTTTTGCACAGTCTGTACGGTTGCCAGTGCATCGGAAAGCGATCCGGCTGTGTCCGTGCCCTTGATGTCTGCCAGCGTCCGATACAGTGCTTTTTTCTCGGAAGTATGGACGGCAAGCAGATTGGTTCCCGTGCCGTCACAGGTAACAATGGATATCTTTGCCCCATCCGAAGCGGCAATCTGCTCTTTGATCTCACTTACGGCTTCCCCTAAGCGGGTATTGCCCCCTTTGGTGAGATGCTTCATGCTTCCGCTGGTGTCAATCAGATACACCACGTCCGTACTGCCTGTACCCTTACGCTGTACAAACGGTGCCATCAGTGCCAGAATAAGCAGCAAAAGGATCACGATCTGCAGATACATCAGCAGATTGTGCAAAAACTTTTCCCAGAACGTTTTAGACTGTTCATTATAAAAAAGCTTCTTCCACAACAGATTCGAAGACACTGGTGTGTCTGTCCCCTTTGGCACAAGCAGATATAAAATCACAACAACCGGAACCGCCAGCAAAAATGCCAGTGGCCACAAACTCTCAAATATCATAATCCATCCTCAAATTTTTCTCAGACAAACAAAGGTCTTAAATCTTCTAAAATCAGCGCACGTCTCTCTTTTTCGGAATCACAGAGTATATAGGTGCCTCCGGCAGCCGATGCACTTTTTTTCAGCCGCACAGAAATCTTTTGCAGTTCCTGTTCATAACGCGCAATCACATCCGCACGCATCGTCACGCGCAGTTTTTCTTTGGACTCCATATCTATCAGATTGCGCGTACCGTCCATTGTCACACGCAGTTCTTCCGCACACAGTGTCTGAAGCAACACGGGTCTTTGTTTCGTAAAGTCCAGATACTGCATCGTTTTTTCCAGACGATCCTGCGTGGGATCTGTCGCTGCTTCGGTCAGGAAATCACTGACGATCACGGTAACTCCCGCCCCACGCCTCTGCATCTGGCGCACCGCGGAAAAAGAATCCGTCTCTGTCCCCGAAAATGTACGTGCCTGCAGCCATCCAAGTACTTTTGGCAGTGCATTCTTTCCCCCGGAAACCACAAGCGGGGTTCCCATCTGGCTGCTGTCATACAGCACCAGCCGGTCCATATGGTGCAAAGTCAGAAAGGCAATCACCGCGCACAGATCCTGTGCCAGTTCTGCCTTGCTCTTTTTTCCATAGTGCATTGATGCACTGGTATCTAAAATAACCGATACCACTGCTTCCTTTTCTTCGAAATATTCCCGGATATACATGCGCTCCGACCGCGCATAGACATTCCAATCCAGCCTGCGCAGATCATCTCCCGGCATATACTCCCGGAAATCGGAAAATTCCGCAGAAGTCCCTTTCTGTACGGATCTGCGGTTTCCTGCCATATTCTGGCTGCTTTTCTGTTTCATCGCGATCACAAGCCGCGACAGCTGTTCATAAATTCCCGCATCAAGCATACAGTCCCTGTTCCTTTTCTGTTAAGATCTGCCCAATCACCGCATCTTCCGTAATCCCCTCCGATACTGCATCGAAACTGAGCAGAATCCTGTGCCGCAATACCGGAAGTGCGACACATTTGACGTCCTCAAACGAGACATTCAGGCGGTTTTCCATAAACGCGCGTGCCCTGGCCGTGCGGATCAGTGCCTGTGCCGCACGCGGGCTTGCCCCCTCCCGGATATACGGATTGTCTGCATGAGTTGCCATAACCAGATCCAGAATATAATCCATGACGGCATCCGCAATCGGAATCTGTGCAACGCATGCGCGCGCTGCAAGCAGGCTTTCCCGGTCCATGACCTTTGCGATCTTTGGCGGATGGTTTCCCTCCGTCAGTTCCACGATTTCCCGCAGTTCCTGCCGGTCCGGAAATTTTACCAGCACTTTAAACAAAAAACGGTCCAGCTGGGCTTCCGGCAGCGGATAAGTTCCCTCGTTTTCGATCGGATTTTGTGTGGCAAGCACCAGAAACGGCTCCGGCAGCTGATGGCTGGTCGTTCCGATCGTCACGGTGTGTTCCTGCATGGCCTCTAAGAGAGCTGACTGTGTCTTTGGCGTGGCACGGTTGATCTCATCTGCCAGCACCAGATTGGCAAAAATCGGTCCTTTTTCAAACCGGAATGCACTTTTTTGCTCTTCTTTTACGATGATGTTGGTACCGGTCACGTCACTCGGCATCAGATCCGGGGTAAACTGGATTCTCTGGAAACTCAGATCACACACCTGGCTGATCGTACGCACCAGCATGGTCTTTCCCAGTCCCGGCATACCTTCTAAGAGTACATTTCCGCCCGCCAGAAGTGCCAGCATGACCTGGCGGATGACGTCTTTTTGTCCGATAATTCCCTTTGCAATTTCCTGTTCACATGCCATGGTGTTCTGCTGGCATACTTCATATTCTGTCATAAGATCTCCTCTCCATCAGTTCAGATTTTCAAAATAATTCCGGATGACATCTTCCATGCCGGCCGGGTATTTTCCATTGGCAATGCCTTCGTAGGCCTCTTTCGTGTAATCGCCGACCACGGAATCTAAATCCACGTGTTCGCCTTTCCATGCCAGACCATTCTTCGCCTTGTAATAATCGGAATTCTTCGAATCCCCCTTGTCCTTTGTGATACTGCTGTCGTTTCCGAGTTTATTCGGGACACTCACATAATCATGTGTTCCCCCTCCGGATCCGGTTCCGCGTCCACCGCCTGTTCCGTTTCCTGTTCCACTTCCGTTTCCGCTTCCTGTCCCCTTGCCGTTTCCGCTTCCACTTCCATTGCCACTTCCACTTCCGTCCTTTCCACTGCCCGAATCTTCCCCATCCCCGGAATCCTGGGAACTGGTTTCCGAAGACTGCGTGGATTCCCCACGCTGCGTACCGCTTTGTGTAGTGTTTTGTGTAGTGCTTTGTACATCCCCCTGTGCCAGCTGGTTTCCTGTATTGGTATTCACCTGGATATTTTTAAGTACCGATGCCAGGACCTCTGCCCCGGAAATCTGTGCCGCCTGTCCATACTTGTAGGAAAGTTTCTGCCCGGCAGATGCCAGTGCCTGCTTCGTATCTGCCTGCTGCATTTCTTTTTGCGATAAGGCCAGTGACTGTATCAGTTCCTGCAGGGCTTTCTTTTGTTCTTTTGTCATGGAAGAGGTGTCTGTCTGTTTTAAGGCATCCATCACTTTTTGGATTTCTTTTTCCTTTTCCCGGGCTTCCTGCCGGATGGCATGCCGCTGCTGCGCCTGTTTATGCGCGGGGGACGGCACAAACGAAAGAACAAGCGCCAGCCCAAGGGAAAGAAAAAGTGCCACAAGTTTCCTTCGGTTCGGACAAACACGCGCCTTTTTCCATGCATGGTCTTCCTGTAACATATGCACGGCATCGCTGCGCTGCATCCGGTCGATACTACCCTCTTTTCCAATACGCCCATATGCCGTCACGATCCGTTCCTGAAACCCGAAACGGTCAATCTGCTGTGCTGCCTGTACCATGGTACATCTCTTCATTACCGTATAAATGCCTCCAGCTGCCGCACCACATAAAACTGCCAAAACAGCCCACACATGCACCGTATAAAAAGGGACAAACACCGCACATCCTTCCAGCACCATGGCGATGGTTCCACCTGCGGCAATTCCTGTGCTTTCATAGCGCAGGAACTTTTTTACGTTCTGTTTTCTTTTGCTGTAACGGATTTCCTGCAACAGAAATGCTTTTTCATCCATGCTGCTTTCCCCCTGCATGTTTTCTTCCATATCCTGCCATCGGATTGATCCGCCGCATCGCAATCAGAAGAAAGACAAATGCCAGTGCCACAAATAAAAGCGTGGAAACGGCCATCCATCCATAATGTACGGCAATGCCCGAAACAGAAAGTGTTTTCCCGTAATTTGTGATCAGTTCTTCCGCCACGGATGTTCCGGTCATACTCCAGGTAAAAAATTCAAGCAGATACATGCCCGGATTGACCAGAAGCACCCAGCAGGATTTTTCCGGTACCCCACCTGACAAGCGGACAACCGAGGTGACCAGATAGGGAAGAAAACTTCCGATAAACAGCAGAACATAGATACCATACGATAAAATTATGGCACTGATCGTTTTTTTACAGATGGAAGAACACAAAATTCCAATACTTGCAGAAACGAACGAAACCAGTAATGATACCGCCAGAAACCAGAACAGATTGCCCCATGAGAGTCCGCCGATGACAAATGCCAGTGCTACGATCGGAAGTCCTGCCACCACATAAAACATGCTCTGGATTTCCCATAATAATGGAAAATCCGGTCATGCTGGTTGTCATCATAATATCAAAGGTCTGCCGCTCTTTCTCACCCGAAATTGCAGAAGCCGTGCGCACCGGGACTACCACTCCCAGAATAAAAATCTGCGTGACCGCAAGTGCCGGATACAGCCAGACAATGCTGCTGTATATGTTTGCAGACGAATAGGTCATCTGCTGGGAAAACAAAAACATGGCAAAGAAAAATACAACTGCCATAATCGCCTCATAAGCAAATATTTCCCAACAGATCCGCATACTGCGCGCCTGTACTTTAATATCTTTTTTTACCATTGGATTAATTCTCATCTTCCTGCCCTCCTGTCAGCTGCATAAACAGGGATTCGAGATTTCCCTCTTCTTTATAAAATCC
>ENA-UEPV01001734-UEPV01001734.1-human-gut-metagenome-genome-assembly--contig:-NODE-1734-length-13080-cov-5.668615_pt1 | contig 13080 bp, 8 predicted proteins | sample MGYA00242942_ERZ507925 | MGnify/ENA primary metagenome ERZ507925 (study PRJEB26167, sample SAMN06115453) | human gut metagenome | host: Homo sapiens | place: China:Fujian | collected 2015-08-26... | reverse complement strand
AATCAGTTAGCGTTTGCTAACTACTGTAATTTTATGACACGTGGTTAGCGGAAACTAACTATCAAAAACATTGTGGCAAGGAGATTCAAATTGCTGTTACGACTGAAAAACATAGGAAAAATATACGACAGCAACGATATTCTTACGATCGGTATCAGAGGCGTTAATCTCGATTTCGATTATAACGAGTTCGTGACGATAGAAGGGGAGAGCGGAAGCGGTAAGTCCACTCTTTTAAACGTTATCGCGGCGAACGACAGTTATGAAGAGGGCGAGTTGTACTTCAACGGCGCGGAAACTTCGCACTATTCGGAAACGGATTGGGAAAAGTATCGCGAGAAGAATATCGCGATGATTTTCCAGGATTTCAATATCATCGAAAACCTCACCGTACTCGAAAACGTGGAACTTGCGTTGTTACGCGTAGAAGATAAAATCGAGCGGCGGAAAACGGCGGAAGATCTGATAGCGAAAGTGGGGCTTACGGCGCAGAAGAATCGCAAAGGCAGCAAACTTTCGGGCGGCGAAAAACAGCGTACCGTAATTGCGAGAGCGCTGGCGAAAGACAGCCCCGTTATCCTTGCGGACGAGCCTACGGGAAATCTCGACGTCAAGGCGAGCAAGGAAGTGGCTGCTCTTTTAAAGGCGGTATCCAAAGATAAACTGGTGATCGTGGTGACGCACAATCCCGAATTTTTCGTGGAATACGCCACAAGAAGAGTTACGATTTTCGACGGATCGGTGAAAGAAGATCAGGTAATCAGAAAGCCTCTGCCGAAAACAAGCGCGGATAAAGAAGAAATAAAAGCGGGAAAGTGGCAGAATTTCAAAAATACGATGCACATCGGCACGCTGAATTATAAAAGTCGGCCGAAGTTTACGGCGATGATGAGTTTTGCGCTGTTTGTGTGCGCCATAACGCTGTTCCTCGTGATTTCCGTGTTCGGTAATTCGCTGATCCGCCCTACGCAGGTGCCGCTCGACGGTACGGGCGTAACGGGAAAGGTGATTCTTTCCAATCGTTCCAATTCGATTACGCAATCCGATCTGGACGAGGTGGCGGGGCAGACAAAAGCCAGCAGCATACCGGTGACCACAGCAGAGAGGTCATCGATGGACTGGGGCTTGTGCATGAGCTTGCGGTACAGTCCCTCAAAGACTACGCAGCCAATGACGGACACGGCGGTGAGAAGCAGAGCCTCCACGCCGAAGTAAATGATGGCCCAGATCAGAGCGGGACACATGGCAATGATGACGTCCAGCATGATGGACCGGGTGGTCTCACTGCCGCGGATGTGAGGGTTGGAAGTGGCAATGAGCTTCAAATTCTTGTAATCGGTCATCTCTTATGCCTCCTTCTTCGCTTCCGCAGCCTTCTTGGCCTCAGCGGCGGCCCGATCGGCAGCCATCTTGTTCTTGACGAGCTGCTTGCCGGTCTTGAACATGTGGGTCAGGTGCATACGGGCGGGGCAGGCGTAAGCGCAGGCGCCGCACTCCATGCAGTCCATGATGTGGGCCTCGTTCAGCTCATCCACCATGCCCTTCTCGGCATACTGATACATAAAGAGAGGCTCCAGGTGCACCGGGCAGGCAGCAACGCACTTGCCGCAGCGGATGCACTGGGGATGCTCAACGGTCTGCTCCTCTTTCTCGCAGAAAGCGAGGATAGCGCCGGTGCCCTTGGCCACGGGAATATCCGCAGTGTACTGGGCCATGCCCATCATGGGGCCGCCGGCGATGAGCTTGTAAGTACCGTCCTTCACGCCGCCGCAAGCGTCCAGCAGCAGAGACACGGGGGTACCGATGGGGCACTCGATGTTCTTGGGGTCCACGATGCCGGAGCCGGACACGGTGACCACCTTGTTCACCACGGGCATACCGGTGGTGATGGCCTTGAAGATGCAGATGGTGGTGTTGATGTTGAACACCGCGCAGCCCACATCAGCGGGCAGGCCGCCGGGAGGCACCTGACGGCCGGTGATGGCCTGGATCAGCTGCTTCTCACCGCCCTGGGGGTAACGGCAGCGCAGAGGCTCCACCACAACGGGGGCCTTCTTCTCAGCGATGACCTTGTTCATGGCGTCGATGCCGTTCTGCTTGTTGTCCTCAACGCCGATGATGACCTTGTCCACGCCGAACATCTTGGCCAGATAGGTAGCGCCGCCGATGATCTCCTCGGGACGCTCCAGCATGGCCCGATGGTCGCCGGTGATGTAAGGCTCGCACTCAGCGCCGTTGATGAGCACGTCCTTCACCTTGCCGATGCCGCCGGAGATCTTAACATGCGTGGGGAAGGTCGCGCCGCCCATACCCACGATACCGGCATTCTTCACGATCTCGACCATTTCCTCCACCGTCAGAGCGTCGGGATCGGCAGGAGCCTTCACCTCTTCGCTGACCGTGTTCTGGAAATCGTTTTCGATCACAACGGACACCATGTCGCCGCCCATAGAGAAGGGCCGGGGCTCGATGGCCTTCACCGTACCGGAAACGCTGGCATGAATCGGGGCGCCCAGCCCCTTGAATTCGCCGATTTTCTGACCCACCTTTACCTGGTCGCCTACTTTTACGATCGGGGTGCAGGGTGCGCCAAAGTGCATCGACATGGGGATGACCACGGTAGCCGGGGGTGCCAGCTGCTCGATGGCCTTTTCATTGGTTGCGGCCTTCATATCATGGGGATGAACGCCGCCAAAGAAAGCTTGTGCCATTGTCTTCACCTCATTCTTACTCCATTGATAGGTGTCAAAGCATACCCCGCCCCGCCATCGGGCAATGGCATGGCAGGCCATGCTTCGGCACACTATCACATACTGCGCTTTATTCTACACCACCCATCGAAAAATGTCCAGACTATGAATTCGTTTTTTTGTATAAAATTTATCAATTTCTTTGTATTCCTCCACTTTTTCCCTGTTTTTGCACAAGCCTACCCTCTCTTTTTGGTCAACCTGCATATTTTCCTGCCGACAACTCCCGCAGTCGCTGTACCTCCTCTGCCTCTCTTGTCTTTTTTTCGGAGGTATGCTATGATGAAGCATATCTTTCAGAAAGTATCGCCGCAGCCCGGCCTGTCTGCCGGAGCGGCGAATGGAGGTCCCTTTTTATGACGAAGCCCATTGACCGCGCCGAAATGAAAGCCCAGACCCGGAAACTCTTGCAGACAGCTCAGGTATCCCCCAAGGGTATGACGGCCCTGTACTGTGCCTGTCTGTTTCTGCTCAGCCTGCTGGAGGCCCTGATTCCCGGGCCGGAGCTGGTATCCACCTTCCTCTCCATCCTCACAACGCTGGCTGAGTGGATCTTAGCCGCCGGCTTTGCCCTCTACTGCATGGACATCCGCCGCCGGGAGCGCTCGGAATACGCTGTGCTGTTCGACGGGTTCTCCTTCACCGGCAAAATCATCGCTCTGAACATCGTGATCAACCTGTTTGTGTTCCTGTGGTCCATGCTGTTTGTATTCCCCGGCATCATCGCCTATTACCGCTACAGCTTCGCCCTTTATAATCTCTATGAAGATCCGGAGATGGATATTATGGAGGCACTGAATTTAAGCAAGCGGCAGACGCAGGGATATAAAATGGAGTTGTTCAAGCTGGATCTCAGCTATATGGGATGGATCCTGCTGAGTATACTTCCCAGTCTCTTTTTTACGAGTCAGGCGATCTTGACCCTTGGGTTCAGCGGTATGGACCCCTATGCGGCCCTCGCCGCTCCCATGCCTCTGTGGCAGATCCTGACAGCCTCCGCCTTCGTTTATGCGCTGTCCATCTTCTACCTGCCCAACTACCAGTGCGTCCAGCTTGCCTATTTCGACGCCGCCAAGGAAGATATGCCGGAGTTCCGTTCCCGGCGGACAGATCTCCCCGGCGGCCCGGACGCTTTCTAATCTCTCCCCCCTACCGCTTTTCCCGCCCCGGCTGGGTCACCCTTGCCGGGGTGCTTTCTTCCTATCCCATTCCGGAGGTACCGCTATGCTGACTTACCCCATGGAGGAGCGGGGCGCACTCCCCCTCTATGAATACCTGTGCCGCCGCATCCGGGCGGACATTCTCAGCGGCGTTCTGCCCGCCGGGACACGGCTCCCCTCCAAGCGGGCGCTGGCAGAGCATCTGCGTGTCTCCGTTGTCACCGTGGAGGGTGCTTACAGCCAGCTGGAAGCAGAGGGCTATTTACAGGCCCGGCCCAAACGCGGCTTTTTCGTCTCTGCCGTGGAACAGTCCCCCCCGCCTGCCGCCCGCTCGGTTTTGATGCCGGAGACCCCCGCTGTTTCCTGGCGGCTGGATCTGGGCCGCAATCAGGTGGACACCGCCCGGTTCCCCGTTTCCACCTGGGCCCGCCTCACCCGGCAGGTTCTCTCGGAAGCACCGGAGGCTCTGTTGTCCCCGGTCCCCCATCAGGGCTTGGCTGCCCTGCGGCAGGCCATTGCCGACGATCTCCGGGACTTCAAAGGTATGGCAGTCTCCCCGGAACAGATCGTCATCGGCGCCGGTGCGGAATACCTTTACTTATTGCTGGCCCAACTGCTGGGCCGGGACACGATGTTCGCCGTGGAGGACCCCGGCTATCCCAAGATCCGTCAGGTCTATGACGCCTGCGGAGCCGTCTGCGCCCCCATCCCGCTGGACGGTCAGGGCGTGGGGCTATCGGCTTTGGAGCGGTCCGGGGCAAAGGCGCTGCACATCTCCCCCAACCACCAGTACCCCACCGGACTGGTGACCCCCATCGCCCGGCGGCAAGCCCTTCTGCGCTGGGCAGAGGATACCGGTTCCACCATCATCGAGGATGACTATGACAGCGAGTTCCGCTACACCGGCCGTCCCATCCCCACCCTGCAAAGCATCGATGACCGGGGCCGGGTCATTTATCTGAACACCTTTTCCCAGACCATTTCCCCCTCTATGCGCCTCGGCTTTCTGGTGCTGCCGCCCCGGCTGCTGGAACGCTACCGGCAGGAGCTGGGCTTCTATGCCTGTACGGTCCCTGCGCTGGAGCAGCACGTTCTGGCCCGGTTCATCGCCGGAGGGCACTATGAGCGCCATCTCTCCCGGATGCGGAAGGAATATCGGGACCGCCGCTCCGCCACCATCAGCGCCTTCCGGGCTTCGCCGCTGGCCAGCCATGTCACCTTTTCCGAGGAGGGGGCCGGTCTGCACTTTCTGCTGCGGCTGGATACCAACCGCTCCGATGAAGAATTGCGCCGCCTGACGGCGGAGGCCGGCATCCGACTGAGCTTTCTCTCAGAGTATGCCGCCGTACCGGACCCCCGCTTCGCCCACACGCTGGTGGTCAATTACGCCGGTCTGTCCCAGTCTGATCTGGAAGAGGCCCTCCGACTGCTGACGGATGTTCTGCTGCCGCTGCTGGCATAAAATATATCATTTTCTTCCAAGAGAGGTTTGTTCCTATGAAGTCCGTCAACCGTGCCAAGCTGGATCTCATCATTGCCGTCACCGCCTTCGGCACCATCGGCATTTTTGTCCGCTATATCAACCTGCCCTCCTCTGTCATCGCCTTTGTCCGCGGCGCGGTGGGCGCAGTGTTCCTGCTGCTTCTGCTGTATTTCCGCCGGACACCCTTTCGGTGGGCAAGCGTCCAGCCGCATTGGAAGCTGCTGGCTCTTTCCGGCGCGATCATCAGCTTCAACTGGATCACGCTGTTTGAAGCCTACCGTTACACCACCGTGGCCACCGCTACCCTGTGCTACTACATGGCGCCGGTGTTCGTGACGCTGGCCTCCCCCTTTCTGTTCCACGAAAAGCTGACCACCAGAAAGCTCCTCTGCGTGCTGGCCGCCCTGTGCGGCATGGTGTTTGTCTCCGGAGTCCCCCAGTCCGGCCTGCCGGAAGCCGGGGAAGCCACCGGTATCCTGCTGGCCCTTCTTTCCGCCGTGCTTTATGCCAGCGATGTGTCCATCAACAAGCTTCTGGATCAGGTCCCCGCCTGTGAGCGGACCTTGGTGCAGCTGGCGGTGGCAGCACTGGTGATGATCCCCTACATCCTGCTGACGGAGGATGTAGCCGCTATGGCTCTGACACCTCTGGGCGCCGTACTGCTGCTGATCGTAGGTGTTTTCCACACCGGCTGGTGCTATTCCCTGTTCTTCGGCTCCATGACCTATCTCCCCGCCCAGACGGTGGTGCTGTTCAGCTACATCGACCCCATCGTAGCCATCTTCCTCTCCGCTCTGCTGCTGAAGGAGCCTCTGGGTTGGAGCGGCATCCTTGGCGCCGTTCTGGTGCTGGGCTCCACCCTTATCAGCGAACTGCCCGTCCGGGCCGCTGCGGAAACCAAATAAACTGTCAGGCGGCAGTCAGCCCGCCGGAGGGACCATGTACGATCTGCATTCCATCTTGATCCAACTGAAAAAAGAGGACACACCGCTCCATGGCGTCATGGTGCGGTGTGTCCGTTGTTTTTATCAGTGGCTGGACCCCACCCTGTGGGAAGGTTCAGCGCTGTTTGAGCTGTGGGCGCAGGAATTGGAGCTGATCTACGGTAATCTGCGCCAGCGGCTCTCTCCCAATGCAAAAACCGACGCCGGGTCCTTGGGTGATCGGTTTGGTTTTGACACACCGCCGGAATTGCCCCGGCTCCTGCAAAGCATCCAGACCTTTTACAGTGTGCTCATCAAGTTCATCGCCTGGAACACCCTCCGGGGTGCGACCCCCGAACCGCCTCTGACGGAGCTTCTCTCCGGCAGGGCCTTTGTTAACCGGGGTATCCGCAATTTCTGTGGGGATGACTGGTATATCTGGCCGCTGGACATCTGGGACCCGGCGCTGGAAACCCAGTGTGAGGAATTGCGGGCCTGTCTGGAGTCCTTTGACACCTGTCCGGAAGGCAGCACCCTTTCCCCGGACAGTCTCAGCCGCATCTACGAAACCGTGGTCCCCCCGGCCCTCCGCCATGCCCTTGGGGAATACTACACCCCCGGCTGGCTGGCGGAACGGACGCTGCAAAATGCCGTCAGCGCCAACGGACGGCAGGCCGGAGATTTGCGCTTTCTGGACCCCGCCTGCGGCTCCGGTGTTTTTTTGATCCAGGCTCTCCGCATGATCCGGGCGGATACGCCCCAAGACCCTCCCTTATCCGATCAGGTGGCAGGCTTCGACCTCCACCCATTGGCAGTCCTAACGGCGAAGGTCAATTATCTGGCCGCCATGGCTCGCCAGCCACTGCCGGAAGCGGGTCTGTTTCTTCCCATTTACCGCTATGACGCTCTGAATATCCCCATCCTCCGTGGGGATACGCTGGTGATCGACACCGGCTGTGGTCTGGCATGTGATGTTCCCCTGTCCCTCTGCCGTCAGGCAGTGGAAATGCGCCCCGATCCGGAGGAATTTCTTTCCATGCCGGAAGCACGCGGTCTGCTCACCTCTCTGCCCCCGAATGGGCGGCGTCTTTTGGCCGGTATTTTGCTGAACCGTATTTGGGCGTTCTTCCATCAAAAGGCAGATATAGTCATGGGAAATCCCCCATGGGTGAACTGGGAGTACCTGTCCCCCCGGTATCGGGCCGGGTCCCAGCATTTGTGGGGGGAATACGGCCTGTTGCAGGTAAAAGGCCCCCGGCTCGGTTTTTCCAAGGAGGATGTGTCTACCCTGTTCACCTGCGCCGCGTTGGACCGCTTTCTCGTCCCCGGTGGGCGCCTCAGTTTTATCTTGCGGCAGGCCACCTTCCGCTCCGCCCAGAACGGCGCCGGATTCCGGCGGTTCCATCTGGACGGCCCCGGTCTGGATTTCCGGGTGCTTGAGGTGGAGGACCTTGGCCGTATCCGACCCTTTGACGGGATCTGCACCCCTGTTGCGCTGGTACTCATCCAGCGGGACGCCCGCCACGTTTTCCCTGTCCCCTACCGGCACTGGCAGGCAAAGCCCGGCTTCCGGCGGGCGGTCCGGTCACCGGACGCGACGATTGCCTCCGTTCTTCCCTTTGTACGGATGGAGGACATGACCGCCGCTCCCGCCCACCGGGAGGATCCCGGCTCCGTGTGGGTCAGCGCTCCCAATGAACTTGCTCCAGTACTGGACGCTCTTTTAGGCAACAATCCCTATCAGGCCCGGACCGGTGTATTCACCGGCGGGGCCAACGCCGTCTATCAGCTTCAGATTCTGGAACGGACAGGCAATGCCCTGCGGGTCACCAATCTGGCGGAAAAGGCCCGCCGCAAGGCCCCCGCCGTTACGGCGGAGCTGGAGCCAACCTGCGTCTATCCCCTCATTCAGGGCAGCGACCTCTCCCAGTGGAGCGTCCGCAGCCGTGCTTGGCTGCTGTGCCCCCACACGGCTGAAACCAAAATCTATCCCCTTGCGGAAGCGGATTTGCGGCAGAATCTGCCGCTGACCTACGCTTACTTGACCCGGTTCCGGGATCTTCTGGAAACCCGGAAAGGCTTCGCCGGGTGGGAGCAGGCCATCCAAGAGCGTTACTTCTATGCGCTGCTGCGGGTGGGACCCTATACGTTTTCCCGCTACAAGGTAGCGTGGCGCTACATCGCCCGCTCCTTCATCACGGCGGTCATCGCACCGATGCAGGACCCCTATCTGGGAGAAACGCTGCCCCTGCCCAACGAAAAGGTGATCTATGTGGGCACTGACTGCCGGGAGGAGGCCTATTATCTCTGCGGGATTCTCAGCTCCGCGCCGGTGCGCTGCTGCGTCACCTGCTACATGAACCCCACCAGTATTTCCGCTCATGTGCTGGACAAGCTGCATATTCCGGCCTTTGACCCCGCGGACAGCCGTCATCTGTCCATCGCCGCTCTCTGCGAGGAGGGCCACCGAACCTCGGATCCCCGCTGTCAGGACGCCGTCCGGCAGCAGCTTGACCGGGCGGTAGCCGCGCTTTACGGCCTCACTTCCGCGGATCTGGACGCCGTCCGGTCCATGCTGGAAAAGATTTGAAAAAACCCACCCCGGAGTACTGTGTACTCCGGGGTGGGTTCTATCTGACAGTTGATTCCGTTACTGAAGGGCAGCCTTCAGGGCATCTACCCGGTCGGTCTTTTCCCAGGATACGCCCAGATCCTCGCGGCCCATGTGGCCGTAGGCCGCCAGCTGGCGATAGATAGGCTTTCTCAGGTCCAGATCCCGGATGATGGCGGTGGGCCGCAGGTCAAAGACCTTCTTCACAGCCTCTTCCAGCTTCTCATCCCCCACCGTACCGGTACCGAAGGTATCCACCAGCACGCTGACGGGCTGGGCCACGCCGATGGCGTAGGCCAGCTGCACCTGGCACTTCCGGGCCAGTCCTGCCGCCACGATGTTCTTGGCCACCCAGCGGGCGGCGTAAGCAGCGGAGCGGTCCACCTTGGTGGGGTCCTTGCCGGAGAAGCAGCCGCCGCCGTGAGGGGCGCTGCCGCCATAGGTATCCACGATGATCTTCCGACCGGTGAGGCCGCTGTCACCCTGAGGGCCGCCGATGACGAACCGGCCGGTGGGGTTCACATAGATCTTCGTATTCTCGTCCAGCAGTTCTGCGGGAATAGTGGGCTTGATGACCATATCGATCATATCCTTGCGGATCTGCTCCAGCGTCACCTCGGGGCTGTGCTGGGTGGAGAGCACCACGGTATCCACACGGATGGGCTTCTCGCCGTTATACTCCACAGTGACCTGAGTCTTGCCGTCAGGCCGCAGATAGTTCACAAGTCCGGTCTTGCGGACCTCGGTAAGCTTCCGGGCCATTTTATGAGACAGAGAAATAGGCAGGGGCATCAGCTCCGGGGTCTCATCGCAGGCGTAGCCGAACATCATGCCCTGATCGCCGGCGCCGTTATCCAGCTCGGCCTCGCCGGATTCCTTGGCCTCCAGAGACTTGTCCACGCCCAGAGCGATGTCGCTGGACTGCTCGTCGATGTTGGAAATAATGCCGCAGGTATCGCAGTCAAAGCCGTACTTGGCGCGGTCATAACCGATATCCCGGATAACTTCCCGGGCGATCTTGGGAATATCCACGTAGCAGCTGGTGGTGATCTCGCCCATGATGTGTACCAGGCCGGTGGAAGCGGTGGTCTCGCAGGCCACGCGTCCGTTGGGGTCCTTGGCCAGAATGGCGTCCAGCACCGCGTCAGAGATCTGGTCGCAGATCTTGTCGGGGTGGCCCTCGGTCACGGATTCAGAGGTAAATAAGTAGGTTCTTGCCATGTTCTTTCTCCTTTGCTGTCCCTCGCCGGATGACAAAAAACGCGCGCTTCCGACATGGAAGCGCGTGAAAAGATCGTTTTCCGCTCCTCATCTGTCGTTTCCGTCGGAATTGGCACCTTGTGAAAACAGGTTGCCGTGGCTTCATCGGGCCGCTCCCTCCGCCACTCTTGATAAGGGACTTTGAAATTGTATTTCTATCTTAACAGGTATTTCCGGGATGTCAAGAGGCTTCGGCAAATTTCCCGGAAATTCCTCCGTTTTTTTGTAGGAAACATCTTGACAAGCAAAATCTTATCGTGTATAATCCCCAACATCAAAGGCAATGGCGTCTTGGAGAGTAATCTTCAAGACGCTATTTTTGATTGTTATGCGGAGGGGCAACGGTGTCCCGGAATGTGATTCCGGGGGATCGGTGCCCCCTTTTTTATGAAGGAAAGGAGTTTATACATGCGTACAGTTTCTGACTATTTCGGCAGTCTGGTATTTGATGACCGGGTCATGCGGGCCAAGCTGCCCTCCGATGTTTATGCTTCTCTGAAGAGGACCATTGATGGGGGTGCTTCTCTGGACACCCATGTGGCAGACGCGGTGGCTACCGCCATGCGGGACTGGGCTGTGGAACACGGCGCCACCCATTTTACCCACTGGTTTCAGCCCCTGACCGGCGTCACCGCGGAAAAGCATGACAGCTTCATTGCTCCGTCTCCCGACGGCGGCGTCATCATGGAATTTTCCGGCAAGGAGCTGATCCGAGGAGAGCCGGATGCCTCCTCCTTCCCCTCCGGCGGTCTGCGGGCCACCTTTGAGGCCCGTGGTTATACCGCCTGGGACCCCACCTCCTATGCTTTCATCAAAGGCCATACCCTGTGTATCCCCACAGCTTTCTGCTCTTACAGCGGGGAAGCTCTGGATAAGAAAACGCCGCTGCTGCGATCCATGCAGGCGCTGAACAAGCAGGCCCTTCGGGTCCTGAAGCTCTTCGGCAATGAGGACGTCAAGTGCGTCCATCCCTGCGTAGGCCCTGAGCAGGAGTATTTTCTGATCGACAAGGCCATGTACGAAAAGCGGAAGGATCTGGTCTTCTGCGGCCGGACCTTATTCGGCGCCAAGCCTCCCAAGGGACAGGAGCTGGATGACCACTATTTCGGTGCTATCAAGCCCCGGGTAGAAGCCTACATGGAGGATCTGAACACGGAGCTGTGGAAGCTGGGTATTCTGGCCAAAACGGAGCACAATGAGGTAGCGCCCTCTCAGCACGAGCTGGCTCCCATTTTCTCCGTGGCAAACATCGCCACGGATCACAACCAGTTGACCATGGAGATCATGCAGAAGGTTGCCTCCCGTCACGGTCTGGTGTGCCTGCTGGCGGAAAAGCCCTTTGCTGGCGTCAACGGCAGCGGCAAGCACAACAACTGGTCTCTGGCTACGGACACCGGCGTGAATCTGTTCAAACCCGGTGAGACGCCCTACGAAAATGCCCAGTTCCTGCTGTTCCTGTGCGCCGCCGTTCAGGCCGTGGACAATTATCAGGACCTGTTGCGGCTGTCTGTGGCCACTGCCGGCAACGATCACCGTCTGGGCGCCAACGAAGCACCTCCTGCTGTAATCTCTATCTTTTTGGGCGACGAGCTTACCGCTGTTCTGGATGCCATTGAGACGGACACCCCTTACAGCGGCACCGAGAAAACCGTTTTGAAGCTGGGCGTTCATGTGCTGCCTAAATTCACCCGGGACACCACAGACCGCAACCGCACCTCCCCCTTTGCCTTCACTGGCAACAAATTCGAGTTCCGTATGGTTGGCTCTTCTGATTCTATCGCCTGTGCCAACATCATGCTCAACGCAGCAATGGCGGAAACGCTGAAGGAGTTTGCCGACCGGCTGGAGGGTGTGTCTGATTTTGAGTCCGCGCTCCATGACCTGATCAAGGAGACCATCAAGGCCCACAAGCGGATCATTTTCAACGGCAACGGCTATGATGACGCCTGGATCAAGGAGGCCACAGAAAAACGGGGACTGCTGAATCTCCGCACCACACCGGATGCTCTGGCCACCGTGCTGGAAAAGAAAAACGTGGAAATGCTCACATCTCTGAAGATCTTTTCCGAAGCGGAGATCCGTTCCCGGTATGAGATCTGTCTGGAAAACTACTGCAAGACCGTCAATATCGAGGGGCTTACCATGGTAGATATGGCCCGAAAGGAAATTCTGCCTGCTGTTGAGGCCTATCTGGGCGATCTGTCCGGCACCGTGGCCGCCAAAACCGCGGCGGTTCCCGGGCTGGCCTGTAAATATGAAAAGGATCTGATCTCCAAACTCTCCAAGCTGGCGGACGAGATCAGTGACGCCGCTTCCTCTCTGGATACCACCCTGATCCGGTTGAAAGCAATCCCCGATGTAACGGACGCAGCCTATGTGATCCGGGATGTGGTCCTGCAAAAAATGGCAGAGCTGCGAGTGGTCTGCGACGAGGCAGAGTCCATCACTGCCGACAAATATTGGCCCTTCCCCACCTACGGAGATCTCCTCTTTGGCGTGCGGTAAGTCCAGTTCTTATTTTTGCTTTTCTCTTTTTTCTTCTTTTTCTCTTCTTTCGGATCCGGCTTTTCTTCTTCCTTCGGTGCATCCGATATATCCGGAATATCTCCCAGTTCCTGCAATATCTGCATATTTGGATCTGACAAATCAATGTCACCCGCATTTTCTCCTGTTAGCGGTTCTTTTTGAGATGAGACAGAATCACCTTTTTCATCCTCATCATCTTCCCCAAAAAGAATGCGTGATAATTTTTTTAGAAAACCTTCTTTTTTCGGAGTTTCTTCTATGCCATCCGGAGTAATTTCGGTTTCTTCTGCCTCACTGTCTCCAAACATATCAGCCCCGCCAAGGTCTCCAAAATCATCCAGCCAGCTTTTCGACCAGTTCATAAATA
>ENA-UEPV01001713-UEPV01001713.1-human-gut-metagenome-genome-assembly--contig:-NODE-1713-length-13231-cov-8.557549_pt1 | contig 13231 bp, 10 predicted proteins | sample MGYA00242942_ERZ507925 | MGnify/ENA primary metagenome ERZ507925 (study PRJEB26167, sample SAMN06115453) | human gut metagenome | host: Homo sapiens | place: China:Fujian | collected 2015-08-26... | reverse complement strand
CCGGCTGCAAGTGCGTGCTGGCCAACGAGGAAGTTGTCAACGGCGTGTGCGAGCGCTGCGGCAGCGAGGTGGTGCACCGCGTCAAGAGCCAGTGGATGCTCAAGATCACCGCTTATGCCGATAAGCTGATCGATGGTCTGGACGGTTTGGATTACATCGAGCGCGTGGCCACCCAGCAGAAGAACTGGATCGGCCGCAGCCACGGCGCAGAAGTGAACTTCGGCACCACCGCAGGGGACACCCTGACCGTGTACACCACCCGCTGCGATACCCTGTTCGGCGCTACCTACATGGTCATCTCCCCGGAGCATGCCCTGCTCAAGGAATGGCTGGAAAAGGGCATCATCAAGAATGCCGAGGCTGTCAAGGCTTATCAGGCCGAGGCTGCCCGCAAGAGCGACTTTGAGCGCAGCGAGCTGAACAAGGAAAAGACCGGCGTACAGCTGGACGGCGTGATGGGCATCAACCCGGTCAACGAGACCGAGATCCCCATCTTCATCTCCGACTACGTTCTGTCCACCTACGGCACCGGCGCCATCATGGCCGTGCCCGCCCACGATACCCGCGACTGGGAATTCGCCAAGAAGTTCGGCCTGCCCATCATCGAGGTGGTCAAGGGCAACACCCCGTCCAATCTGGACGAGGCTGCCTTTACCGATGTTGCTACCGGTACGCTGGTCAACTCCGGCTTCCTGAACGGCCTGTCCGTGGCCGATGCCAAAAAGAAGATGATCACCTGGCTGGAAGAGACCGGCAAGGGCCGCGATAAGGTCAACTACAAGCTGCGCGACTGGGTGTTCAGCCGTCAGCGTTACTGGGGCGAGCCCATCCCCATGGTGCACTGCGACAAGTGCGGCTGGCAGCCCCTGCCCGAGAGCAGCCTGCCGCTGACCCTGCCGGACATCACCGACTTTGAGCCGGGCCCGGACGGCGAGTCCCCGCTGGCACGCCACAAGGACTGGGTCAAGACCACCTGCCCCTGCTGCGGCGGCCCCGCTACCCGCGAGACCGACACCATGCCCCAGTGGGCAGGTTCCTCCTGGTACTTCCTGCGCTATATGGACCCCCACTGCAAGGACGCTCTGGCCTCCAAGGAAGCACTGGAATACTGGTCTCCGGTGGACTGGTACAACGGCGGCATGGAGCACACCACCCTGCATCTGCTGTACAGCCGCTTCTGGCATAAGTTCCTGTACGATATCGGCGTTGTGCCCACGGCAGAGCCCTACCAGAAGCGTACCGCCCACGGCATGATCCTTGGCCTGAACCCCCACAGCTTTGTCAACCTGCCCGCCGAGGAACAGGAGAAGCTGCTCAAGGAGTACGGCAGCCAGAAGGCCGCCGAGAAGGCACTGGAAGAGAAGTACGGCGAGATGGCACGCCATCCCATCGTGAAGATGTCCAAGAGCCTTGGCAACGTCATCAACCCCGACGAGGTGGTGGACCAGTACGGTGCCGACACCATGCGTCTGTACGAGATGTTCATGGGCGACTTTGAGCAGGCTGCACCGTGGCAGACCTCTGCCATCGCGGGCTGCAACCGCTTCCTCGACCGCGTGTGGGCACTGAGCGACAAGCTGGTGGAGGGCGAAGGTTACCGCCCCGCCATGGAGACCCTGATGCACCAGACCATCAAGAAGGTCAGCGCAGATATCGAGAGCCTGAAGATGAACACCGCCATTGCCCAGCTGATGACGCTGGTCAACGCCATGTATGACAACGGCGGCGCAACCAAGGCCGAGTTTGAGACGCTGGTGCAGCTGCTGAACCCCTTCGCTCCCCACATGACCGAGGAGCTGTGGGAAAAGCTGGGTCACAGCCACGACGAGCAGCTGGCTTACTATCCGTGGCCTGCCTACGAGGAGGCCAAGTGTGTGGAGGCTGCTGTGGAGATTGCCGTGCAGGTGAACGGCAAGGTGAAGGCACGCCTGAAGGTGCCCGCAGACATCACCGCCGAGGACGCCATTGCCACCGCCAAGGCAGACCCCGCTGTGGCTGCCGCGCTGGAAGGCAAGCAGCTGGTCAAGGAGATCTACGTCAAGGGCCGTCTGGTCAATCTGGCTGCCAAGGGCTGAGAACTGCTGCTCCGCTGAATAAGCGTGAACATATCATCACCCGCAGAGGCGGATTTAGCGCAGGAAACACCCGGCAGCGTCTGTTCAAAAATCTTTCAAAAGTTTTGAGCAAAAACTTTCAAAAAAAGGTTGACGAACCGGATAAAATGCGCTATACTGTCTACTGTTAGTTACCATGTAACAACGAAATTCCTGCCTCACGGTCCAAGGGAGGGAATAAGATGTCGGAAATTCGTGTTAAAGAGGGCGAGTCGCTGGAAAGCGCACTGCGTCGCTTCAAGCGCAGCACTGCTCGCAGCGGTGTGCTCGCAGAGGTTCGTAAGCGCGAGGCTTACGAGAAGCCGTCTGTTAAGCGCAAGAAGAAGTCCGAAGCAGCCCGCAAGCGCAAGTTCAAGTAATTGATTGCTTGGAATCGCACGTTGCTTTAGATTTTAAACGCGTTGCTAACGCCGATGTAGGGGAGCCTGTTATACAGGTTCCCCTATTTTCATTTTAAAGCTGCTTTGCGCAGGGCAGACTGAGAGGGTCTATTTATGCTCATTACCCCCGAATATGTTTTTGAGGACGTTACCCATATCACGCCGGAATGGCTTGCCGCCAAGGGCATCACGGCTCTGGTGCTGGATATCGACAACACCCTGACCGCAGACCGCAGTCAGGAGCTGCCGGAGGAGGTGGCCGCGTGGCTTGCCGCCATGCGCAAGGCCGAGGTAAAGCTGACCATCGTCTCCAACGGTGCGGAAAAGCGGGTGCGCCCCTTTGCGGAAAAGCTGGGCCTTGCCTACCTGTACCGCGCCGCCAAGCCCCTGCCTTTTGCGCTGATGGTAGCACAGCACCGCATGGGCGTGAAGCACCGCCAGATGGCCATGGTGGGCGACCAGCTCTACGCCGACCGCATGGTGGCGGCGCTGTACGGCATTCCCGGGCTGATGGTCATCCCCCGCGGGCCGGACTTGGGCGCACAGGTTATCCTGAAACGCAAGTGGGAAAAAAAGCACTGGCAAAAGTACTACGACCGGGGAGGTAAGACCCTGTGAGAGAGACATGGAACATCCGGTTCGGCACTGCAGGCACCAGCGACAGCTTTGCCGCCCAAGGCTACAAAAGCAGCTTGGACGTGCCGGAGTACACCGCCAAAATGGGGCTGAACGCCTTTGAGTACCAGTGCGGGCGCGGGGTGCGTCTGGGGCTGGACAAGGCCGCCCGCATGGCTGCCCTTGCCGCCCAGCGGGATATCCTGTTCAGCGTCCATGCACCTTATTATATCAGTATGTCCAGTTTGGAGGAGGACAAGCGGCTGAACAGCATCCAGTACCTGCTGCAAAGCGCGGCGGTGTGCCGGGCGCTGGGCGGCAGACGCATCATCTTCCACTCCGGCAGCTGCGGCAAACAGAGCCGGGAAGCCGCGCTGGAAAAGGCGCTGGATACCATGCGCCGCGCTGTGGCTGCGCTGGACGAGGCGGGCTTTGAGGATATGACCCTGTGCCCGGAGACCATGGGCAAGGTAGGACAGCTGGGCACGCTGGACGAGGTGCTGACGCTGTGCGGCGTGGACAGCCGCATCACCCCCTGCATCGACTTCGGCCACCTGAACGCCCGCACGCTGGGCGGTATTCAGACCAAGGCGGATTATGCCGCCATTCTGGACCGCATGGCCGAGGTGCTGGGCGATGACCGTGCCCGGCAGTTCCATGTGCACTTTTCCCGCATCGAGTACTCGGCGGGCGGCGAAAAGCGCCACTGGACCTTTGCCGATACTCAGTTCGGCCCGGAGCCCCAGCCCCTGATGGAGCTGCTGGCAGAGCGTCAGCTGACGCCGGTGGTCATCTGTGAGAGCGCGGGCACACAGGCCGAGGACGCGCAGACGATGCAGCAAATGTACCGCGCAGCGCGGAATGTGTAAAAGATTTTGTGTTTTTATCGTCTTTTTTGCCCAAACCCCTTGCCAAACAGGGACAGATTGGGTAAAATAAATAGAGATATGCGTTAAGCATCTGAGATTAAATTTATGGAGGAATTCCTATGATTTCTGCAGGCGAGTTTCGCAATGGCGTGACCTTTGAGCAGGACGGCCAGGTTCTTCAGGTCGTTGAGTTCCAGCACGTCAAGCCCGGCAAGGGCGCTGCCTTTGTCCGCACCAAGACCAAGAACGTCATCACCGGCTCTGTGGTCGAGACCAGCTACAACCCCACCGCAAAGTTCCCGCAGGCTTTCATCGAGCGTAAGGACGTGACCTACAGCTACGAGGACGGCGATCTGTACCACTTCATGGACAACGAGACCTACGATGACATCCCCGTCAACGCAGCCGACGTGCCCGATAACTTCAAGTTCTGCAAGGAGAACGAGCTGTGCAAGCTGCTGAGCTACAAGGGCAAGGTGTTCAGCGTCGAGATCCCCAACTTCATCGAGCTGGAAGTCACCCAGACCGAGCCGGGTGTCAAGGGCAACACTGCTACCAACACCCTGAAGCCCGCTACCGTTGAGACTGGCGCCGAGATCCGTGTGCCTCTGTTCATCAACGAGGGCGATCACATCCGCATCGATACCCGCACCGGCGAGTATATGGAGCGCGTCTGATCATTTGTCGCATACCGGGCAGCGGGCAACCGTTTGCCCGGTTTTGTATTATAAGTTAGGAGGGCATTTCAGATGGAACTGAACAAGAAAGCAGCCTACCTGCAGGGCCTGGTGGACGGTCTGGGCGTGGATGAGAGCACCAAAGAGGGCAAGATCATCAAGGCCATGGTTGCACTGCTGGGCGAGATGGCCGATGCCATTGCCGCCATGGACGAGGATCTGACCCAAGCCTACGACCAGATCAACGATCTGAGCGAGGAGCTGGAGGATCTGGAGGCCGACCTGTACGAGGATGAGGATGCCGAGAACGAGGACGACGACGCAGCCGACGAGGATGAGGATGCGGGAGATGACGACATCGCCAGCGAGCCCTTCTACGAGGTAGCCTGCCCCGCCTGCGGCGAGACCGTCTACGTCAGCGAGGATGATCTGGATGCAGGCGAAGCTAACTGCGCCCACTGCGGCGTGACCTTTGAGGTCGCACTGGAAGGCGACGAGGACGAAGCCAAGGACGCCCCTGTGCAGTACGAGGTGACCTGCCCCGCCTGCGGAAAGACCGCCGTATTTGAGGAGGATGAGCTGCTGGACGGCGCACCCAAGTGCCCCAACTGCGGTGAGCCGCTGGACTTTGAGGTGACCGAGGAGTAAACGCTTCTTCATCGCCCGTGAAAAGGCAATTTTGGAAAATCCGCAGATTTTCCAAAATTGCAATCTAAAAAAGAAATTCCTATGAATATGGCCAAAGCGCACGCGAAGGCCATTCCAAATCGTCCCTGTAAAAACGCAATGCCGGGCAGTCCGCAGACTGTCCGGCATTGTTCATTTTAAATTGATTCAGCGGTTCTCGTTGGCCTTCTGCAGCCAGATGCCGCCGATGTCCAGCGCATTGTACAGGCCGTGCTTGGTGGTCTGACGCGCTACGCGCTCCTGCGGTGCCTTGGTGGTATCCGTAGAAAGCAGCATCAGGTGTACCTTGTCGGCTACCTGCTGCTCGCCCACCGGGGTGGTGGTCAAAATCTGCAGATACAGCACATAGGGATCGGTCATGCTGCCGTAATACAGCTCGTTGTCCTTGCGGACGAGGGGCTTGCCTTTATAAGTCAATTTCGGTGTATATGCCATCGTGAAAGCCTCCCTGTCGTTTGATTCATCTTAGTATAACACATCCTGCCTATGGGATGCAAGCGTTTGCAGCAGTGCTCTGTCGGTTTTGCACCAAAACAGCCCCGTACCGTGCAAAACCGACAGCACATTTTTGGCAAATGGGGTTTGCTGTTGGGTGCAGTTATGCTATACTATAAATAGAACAGCCCGCATTCCGGGCCGGAAGTGAGGGAACGACAATGGCAGATTATCAGGAATACCGGCGGCGCATCCTGCACCGGCGCTGGCGCAGGGTGTTTATCATCGTTGCTCTGCTGGCGCTTCTGGCTCTGCTGAGCGCCATCGGCATCCTGTGGAAGGTGCTGCACCGGGAGCGCGTGGATACCGCCCTGAGCCAGAACACCATTCTGCGGCAGGTGACCACGGACAACACATGGAACACGGTCAGCTATCCGCTGGCCCGGCAGCTGCGGGTACAGACACTGGAGGGCAGCACCGAGACCGCGCTGGACTTCCGCATGGCGGCGCTGCCGGCCAGTGCCCCGGTGGAAAAAAGCTGGTTTGCGCAGGCCAGCTTTGTGGGCGACAGCCTGACGCAGGGCTTGCAGATCTACGACACTGGTCTGCCCGGGGCGCAGTTCTGCGCCTATAAGGGGGTAGGCCCCAACGCCTTTGTCAACGGTACCAGCTGCAAGCGGGCGGACGGCGTGACGGAGATCCCGCTGGACGCGCTGACCGCGCAGCAGCCCAAGGCCGTCTATGTGCTGCTGGGCAGCAATGTGCTGGGGCAGGACACCGACTACACCAGCTTTCTGACCTACTACCGTTTGATGCTGGATATGATCAGTCAGGCGCTGCCGGATGCAAAGATCTATGTGCAGTCCATCACGCCGGTGCGGCCGGAGGTGAGCGCGCAGGCAAACCACGCAGGGCTGAACCGGGACCGCCTGTGCCACATTAACAACGAACTTGCCGCCATTGCACTGGAAAAGAACTGCTATTTCCTCAACCTTTGGGAGGTGCTGGCAGACGAAAACGGCGACCTGATCGAAAGCTACGCCCAGCCGGACGGCTACCATATCAAGCCGGAGGGCTACGCTGTATGGGTGGACTACCTTTGCAGCCACACCATGGAGTAAAAGCACAAAAGGCGCTGTCCTTGCGGACAGCGCCTTTTGTGTTTTTCAGGCTTTTTATCAGAACAGGCCGGTGATCTTGCCGTCGGCGTCTACATCGATGTTCACGGCGGCGGGCTTTTTGGGCAGGCCGGGCATGGTCATGATGTTGCCGCAGATGACGACCACAAAGCCAGCACCGGCGGCCAGACGCACCTCGCGCACCTCCATGGTAAAGCCGGTGGGTGCACCGGTCAGCTTGGCGTTGTCGCTGAAGCTGTACTGGGTCTTGGCAATGCAGACGGGCAGGTTGCCGTAGCCCATCTCGGTCAGCTCGGCCAGCGTCTTGCTGGCAGCGGCGCTGTAATTCACGCCATCGGCGCGGTAGATCTTGGTGGCAATGGCGTTGATCTTGTCCTTCAGGGGCATCTCCAGCGGGTAGGTGTACTGGATGGGACGATCCTCCAGAATCTCAAGCACCTTCTCAGCCAGTGCCTTGCCGCCCTCGCCGCCCTTGGCGAATACCTCACTCAGCACGCAGGGCACGCCCTGCTCGGCGCAGACTTGCTCCACATAAGCCTGCTCCTCGGCGGTGTCGGTGGGGAAGGCATTGATAGCCACCACCACCGGCAGACCGAAGCCGTTTTTCAGGTTGTCGATGTGGCGGATCAGGTTGGAAGCACCGGCCTTGACGGCCTCGAGGTTGGGCTGGTTCAGGTCTGCCTTGGCTACGCCGCCGTGGCTCTTGAGGGCGCGCACGGTAGCCACCAGCACACAGGCAGAGGGGGCAATACCGGCATAGCGGCACTTGATATCCAAGAATTTCTCCGCACCCAGATCAGCGCCGAAGCCGGCCTCGGTAATGGTGTAGTCTGCCAGCGAGAGGCTGAGCTTGGTGGCCAGCACGCTGTTGCAGCCGTGGGCAATATTGGCAAAGGGGCCGCCGTGGATGATGGCGGGGTTGTTTTCCAGCGTCTGCACAAGGTTCGGGTCCAGTGCGTCCTTCAGCAGGGCGGTCATGGCACCGGCTGCGCCGATCTCACCGGCGGTCACCGGCTTGCCGTCGTAGGTGTAGGCGCATACGATGCGGGACAGCCGCTCCTTCAGGTCGGAGATGCTGGTGGCAAGGCAGAAGATGGCCATGACCTCGCTGGCCACGGTAATGTCAAAACCGTCCTCGCGGGGGGTGCCGTTCACCTTGCCGCCCAGACCGTCCACGATGAACCGCAGCTGCCGGTCGTTCATGTCCATGCAGCGCTTCCAGGTGATGCGGCGGGGATCGATGTTCAGCGGGTTGCCCTGCTGGATGCTGTTGTCGATCATGGCAGCCAGCAGGTTGTTGGCGGTGCCAATGGCGTGCAGGTCACCGGTAAAGTGCAGGTTGATATCCTCCATGGGCACCACCTGTGCGTAGCCGCCGCCGGCAGCGCCGCCCTTTACGCCGAACACGGGGCCAAGGCTGGGCTCGCGCAGGCAGAGCATGGTCTTTTTGCCCAGCGCGTTCATGGCGTCGGCCAGACCTACGCTGGTAGTAGTTTTGCCCTCACCGGCAGGGGTGGGGCTGATGGCGGTGACAAGGATCAGCTTGCCCTGCTTTTTGGCGTTGTGGATCAGCCGGTGGTCGATCTTGGCCTTGTAGCGGCCATAGGGGATCACACTTTCCTCCTCCAGACCCAGCTGGGCGGCGATCTGGGTGATGGGCTTCATTCTGGCTTCCTGCGCGATCTCGATATCGGTCTTCATACAGACATCCTCCTTGATAGCAAAAAAGGGCAGCTTTGCGCAGCAATTGCGCAAGGCTGCCCAGACGGTCGGCATTGACATCCCATGCACCCCTGCACTGTGGTGCTCCACAAGGTTCCGTCAGCAGGGATGCGGTCTATGCTGTAAAGATAGCACACCACCGGGGTGTTTGTCAAGGAGGTACAGTTACAAAAATCACCCATAAATGCATAAAATTTTTTGCGTTATCCAAGGGTTTGTGCTATACTTATTCTGGGTTATTATGAAAACAACGACAGAAAGCAGGAAATCCGTTTATGCTGCAAAATCCTCAGTTACATTATCTGGACAACGCGGCCACCACCATCGTAGCGCCGGAGGTGGCGGACGTCATCGACAAGGCCATGCGGGAGCACTGGGCAAACCCTTCCAGCCTGTACGGCCCGGGCGCGCGCAGTGAAGAAGCTCTGAACGCCGCTCGCGCCGCCGTAGCGCGCACGCTGGGCTGCAAAAGCCGGGAACTGTACTTTACCTCCTGCGGCAGTGAGAGCAACAATCTGGCGCTGCTGGGCGCGGTGCAGACCCGCACCTTCGGCAAGGGCATCGTGGTATCCGGCTTCGAGCACCCCAGTGTGCAGCGGCCGCTGGAGCGTCTGGCAAAGCAGGGCTACGACGTTACCGTGGTAGCTCCCCGGGCAGACGGCACGCTGGACATTGACGCCATGCTGGAGCGGGTGGACAAGAACACCATCCTTGTGGCCTGTATGATGGTGAACAACGAGATCGGCACCCGCAACGATGTGGAGCGCCTTGCCGCCGAGGTAAAGCGCCGCAACAGCCGCGCCATCGTCCATGTGGACGCGGTGCAGGCATGGATGCGCGTGCCCATCAAACTGGACAACATCGATACGCTCTCGGTGAGCGGCCACAAGATCCACGCGCCCAAGGGCATTGGCGCGCTCTACCTCTCCGACCGACTGGTGCAGGCCTTCCAGCCGCCCTATCTGGGCGGCGAGCAGGAGCGGCAGATGCGCCCCGGCACCGAAAACCTGCCCTACGCCATGGGTCTGGCCGCAGCGGCTACCCGTCTGGCCAAGACCATGAAGAGCCGGGACACTGCCATGCGTGCACTGAACCGGCAGCTGCGGGAGGGGCTGAAGGCCTTCCCGGAGGTGGTCATCAACAGCCCGGAGAACGCCGTGCCCGAGGTGCTGAACTTCAGCGAGATGTGCATCAAGAGCGAGACCATGCTGGCTTTTCTGGCCGAAGAGCAGATCTACGTCTCCTCGGCCAGCGCCTGCGGCCGCGGCCAGCCCAGCCACACGCTGGCAGCCATGGGGCGCGATCCGCTTGCCATCGACACCGCCATCCGGGTGTCCTTCTGCGCCGATAACACCCCGGAGGATGTGGACGCCTTCCTCAACCGCTTCGAGGACGGCATGAAGCATTTGCAGAAGATCAGAAAGTAAAAATGGAAGCCGCAGAACGGCTGACAGTTTCTCTGAGGACCGTCCGCTGGGGTGGGACCCTGTTGCCCGCAGGGCAATAGGGCGGGCGATGGAATGGCCCGATTCGTGTCCGAAGAGAAAGCTGTCAGCCGTTCTATGGGAAGCTGCAGTTTGCCTGCGCGACCCCAATGCGTGAAAGGGTGAATGGAAAATGACCGCAGTCATTTTCCATTCACAGATAAAAATAATTCATCCGCTGAATATGGCCAGAGCGAAAGCGGAGGCCATTATAAATCCCACATCAGGAGATGCAACATTTATGAAGGAAATTATTATGGGCTATCAGGGTGAGATGTCCCTGAAAGGCCTCAATCGCAACCAGTTCGAAGCAGCCATGATGAAGATCCTGCGCTACCGTCTTAAGACGGTGGGCAAGTTCAAGGTGTACTGCACCCAGTCCACTTTTTATATGGAACCTGAGGAAGAGGACGTGGATATGGATCTTGCCTTTGAGCGGGTCAGCAAGGTGTTCGGCCTTGCCGCGCTCAGCCGCGCCGTGGTGTGCGAAAAGGATTTTGATACCATCTGCCAGACCACCGAGGACTATCTGGGCAGCGCGCTGCACGGCATCCGTACCTTCAAGGTGGAAGCCCGCCGCGCCGATAAGACCTACCCCATGACCAGCCCGGAACTGATGCGGGAGCTGGGCGCTTATCTGCTGGGCAAGCACAACTACCTGAAGGTGGATGTGCGTAACCCGCAGTTTAAGGTCATCGTGGAGATTCGCGATTACGGTGCGTATATTCACGGCCCGAAAATACCGGGTGAGGGCGGTCTGCCCGTGGGCACCAGTGGCCGTGCCCTGAATATGCTCTCCGGCGGCATCGACAGCCCCGTCGCCGCATGGTGCATGGCCCGCCGCGGTCTGGCGCTGCACCACATCCACTTTGCCAGCCCGCCGTACACCAGCCTGCGCGCCAAACTGAAGGTGCGCGCCCTGGCCCGCGAACTGGCAGAATATACCGGCAACTGCCAGCTGTTTGTGGTGCCCTATACCAAGCCGCAGGAGTATATCCGCGATAATGCGCCTGATGTGTTGTTTACCGTGCTCATGCGCCGCAGCATGCTGCGCATTGCCAAACTGGTGGCCGACCAGAGCGAGATGGAAGCTTTGATTACCGGCGAAAGTCTAGCACAGGTTGCCAGCCAGACCATGCAGGCCATTGCCTGCACCGACGCCGCGCAGAACCTGCCGATTCTGCGCCCGCTGATCGGCATGGATAAGACCGAGATCATTGCTATTTCCCGCAAGATCGGCACCTTTGATACCTCCATTGAGCCGTATGAGGATTGCTGTACCATCTTTACCCCGCCGCACCCCAAAACCAAGCCCAGCCTGGCGGAGATCGAAGCCGCCGAAGCCGGAATGCCCGGCCTGGCAGAGCTGGAACGGATTGCGGCGGAAACTGTGGAGAAAATCCCCATCCGCATCGGGGATGACCCGGAGTTTTAACAGCGCCAGATAAAAATTACCCTTGGATAAAGGACGGAACGAACCATGACTGCGGAGATCATTTGTGTAGGAACCGAGCTGCTGCTTGGCGATATTGTCAATACCAACGCCCAGTTTTTGAGCCGCGAACTGGCGGAACTGGGCATCAGCGTGCTGCACCAGCATGTGATTGGGGATAACCCTGGCCGCCTGCGTGATTTGGTAAAGGAAGCCAAAAGCCGCAGCGATCTGCTGGTGTTTTCCGGCGGGCTTGGCCCCACGGAGGACGACCTGACCAAGGAGACCGTGGCCGAAGCCTTTGGCGATACCCTGCACTTTGATGAAGCAGAATGGCAGAAGATCGTGGACTTTTTTGCCCGTACCGGCTGCGGCGGGCGCACCCCCACGGCCAACAACCGCAAGCAGGCCATGGTGCCCACCAAGGGGCACAAGCTGCCCAACGCCCATGGCACCGCACCCGGTGCCTGGTTCGAGGATGACGGCTGCATTGCCGTGCTGATGCCTGGCGTTCCACGCGAGATGAAAGCCATGTGGGCGGAGGATATCCGCCCGGTGCTGCTGCAGCGCCAGAACTGTACCATCCACTCCAAAACGCTGCGGGTGCTGGGGGGCGAAAGCAGCATTGCCAGCAAGGTTTCCCCGCTGTTCGCCAGCGAAAACCCCACGGCAGCCATTTATTGCAAAACCGGCGAGAGCGAGATCCGTGTGACCGCCCGCGCCGCAACCGAGGCGGAAGCCGAAACGGCCTGCGATGCCCGCATTGCGGAGTTCCGCAAGATTTTGGGCCCCAATGCGTATGATGTGGATGTGCCGGGGCTGGAATACACTGTGGTGCACCTGCTGCAGCAAAAAGGGCTGCATGCTGCCACCGCGGAAAGCTGCACTGGCGGCCTTGTGGCAGAAAAAATCACCAATGTGCCCGGCTCCAGCGAGGTGTTCGGCTATGGCTTTGTGACCTATGCCGAAGCTGCCAAGGCAAAGCTGCTGGGTGTTGCCCCGACTTTGATTGAACAGTATAACGTGGTTTCCGGCCCGGTGGCCGTGGCGATGGCTTACGGCGCTTTGCAGGCATCGGGAGCAGATCTGGCCGTGGGCATTACCGGTATTGCCGGGCCCGGCGGCGCACTGCCGGGCAAACCGGTAGGTACCGTCTACCTGGCCGGTGCGGATGCCCGCAGCGGCAAAGCCTGGCTGATGCGCCTGGAACTCGGCGGCTATGCCGAGCGCAGCATCATCCGCACCCGCGCCGCCCTGTACGCGCTGGATATGCTCCACCGCATGGCGCTGGGCCTCGATGTGCCGGACAGCGTGCGTTTCACGCCGGAGACGGCGGACAGAGAACTGGATATATAAAGCCCCAAGCCTTCCCCTTGAGGGGAAGGTGCCGCCGCAGCGGCGGATGAGGTGAAAGCTCCCGGGACCGCCTGTTTACGGATGGTTGTGGCAAGGCTGCCCCTCATTCGTCTGCGGGCGGGGCCGCAGACACCTTCAGTCTCCGCGCTAAGAGCCGCCTACGGCGGTTGCGCTCCGACACGCGCCTGCGGGCGCAGCCCCAAAGGAAAAGACAATACAACACAAGAAAGGTTCCACCATGGTCAACACTCAACTGAAAATCCTGCGTGTTTTCGGGCCCACGGGCGCGGAGGTATCCTCCGTGCTGCGGGGCATCCGGGA
>ENA-UEPV01001703-UEPV01001703.1-human-gut-metagenome-genome-assembly--contig:-NODE-1703-length-13312-cov-4.394409_pt1 | contig 13312 bp, 11 predicted proteins | sample MGYA00242942_ERZ507925 | MGnify/ENA primary metagenome ERZ507925 (study PRJEB26167, sample SAMN06115453) | human gut metagenome | host: Homo sapiens | place: China:Fujian | collected 2015-08-26... | reverse complement strand
ATGAGATTGTCTGGCAGAAAAACCGATGTCAAGAGAGTATTGCTACGGATGTAGCAGAAAAAGCAAAAAATGTAAGAGCTTACATCTATGTGAGCCAAACATCCTCATGCATATTCCACAAAAAGATAGATAAAAAATTAACTTTCCTAAAAACTATTGATAGTTTTTATTATTTAGGATACAATTGCACATATACAAAAATCAGTAGCCGACAAGAAACGGCTATTTTTTAAAAAACAAAATGTAAGCGCTTACACGGCGTAACAGGCAGCCAGCTCAGGTGGCCAATGCCATAGTACGTGTCAGTAAAACACCGCGCCCGCAGACGGAGAGCAGCACGCCATAGCCGTTGCCGGCAGCGCCCGTGGCGCAGGGCATAAAAGTAACGCAGGCATCAGCCCGCAGAATGGAGAAGATTATGAGCCGATTGAAGATAGCTACCCCGAATAAAGCACAGCTTACGGTGGAACGCCTGTACAAAGATCTGGAGAGAAGAATTATCGCCAGCCCGCCCGGATTATGTCCGGTGGACCTGCAGCTTTCTTTTCTGAAAATGTGTCATGCCCAGACATGTGGTAAATGTGTGCCCTGCCGTGTGGGACTGGGGCAGTTGCAGAACCTGATGGAGGATGTATTGGCAGGCAAAGCCACCCTGAAGACACTGGATCTGATCCGGGATACCGCTTCCGACATTGTGGACTCCGCTGACTGTGCCATCGGTTACGAGGCGGCCCATATGGTACTGGCCGGACTGGAAGGCTTCCGTGAGGATTATGTCTATCACATTGAACATGGGGGAAAATGTTCCTGCCATATTACCCAGCCGGTTCCCTGTGTGGCGCTGTGCCCCGCAGGTGTGGATATCCCCGGTTACATAGCACTGGTGAAGGAAGAGCGTTATGCAGATGCCGTGAAGCTGATCCGCAAGGACAATCCTTTCCCCACCGCCTGTGCCCTGATCTGTGAGCATCCCTGTGAGGCAAGATGCCGCCGCAACATGATCGATAGTGCCATCAATATCCGCGGCCTGAAGCGTATGGCAGTGGACAATGCCAGAGCCAACACGGTTCCTGTGCCTGAGAAAGCGGAGAGCACCGGTAAAAAAGTAGCAATCATCGGCGGAGGCCCCGGCGGACTGTCTGCGGCATATTATCTGGAGCTGATGGGACACCATGCCGTGGTATTTGAGGAAAAGAGCAAGCTGGGCGGTATGCTGCGCTACGGAATTCCCAACTATCGTTTCCCAAGAGAACGCTTACAGGAGGACATTGACACTATTCTGTCCACCGGAGTGGAAGTGAAATTGAACACCAGAGTCGGAAACGGCGAAGGTGAGATTTCTTATAATAAGCTGCACGAAGAATACGATGCAGTCTATATTGCCATCGGTGCCCATACGGATAAAAAGATCGGTATCGAGGGAGAGGATGCCAACGGTGTCATGTCTGCAGTGGAAATGCTGCGCCGCATCGGTGACGATGACATGCCGGACTTCAAGGACAAGACCGTAGTCGTAGTCGGCGGCGGTAACGTAGCCATGGACTGTACCCGTTCCGCCATTCGTCTGGGTGCGAAAAAGGTGGGAATTGCCTACCGCAGAAGACAGACCGATATGACGGCGCTTCCTGAAGAAGTGGAAGGCGCCATCGCAGAGGGCGCAGAGCTTTACAGCCTGAAAGCACCTCACAAGATCGAAGCCGACGAGAACGGCAATGTGACGGCTCTGTGGGTAGAACCGCAGATCATCGGCCCCATCGATGCCTGGGGACGAGCCCGTCCGATCCAGGCGGATGTGCCTCTCCTTCGAATCCCCTGTGATATCGTCGTGGTGGCCATCGGTCAGGGTATCGAGACCCGCCATTTCGAGGAGGCGGGTATCTCCGTAAAACGAGGCACCATTACTGCCATGAGTGACAGTGAAGTCAAGGATGTCCACGGTGTATTTGCCGGTGGTGACTGTGTGACCGGTCCGGCTACCGTCATCCGTGCCATTGCCGCCGGAAAAGTAGCTGCAGCCAATATCGATGAATATCTGGGTTACCACCATGTAGTACCCTGTGATGTGGAGATCCCGCCGGTATCCTACGAGGACAAGGAACCCTGCGGACGGATCCAGCTGAGTGAAAAGGAAGCCGGAGAGCGCAAGACGAATTTCGATGCATTTGAATGCGGCATGACGAAGCAGGAAGCCTGCCAGGAAGCGGGCAGATGCTTACGCTGCGATAAATACGGCTACGGAAGCTTAAAGGGCGGCCGAGCTGCCATCTGGTAAAAAGAGGAGCAAACAATGGGCGAGAAAATGATAAACCTTACAATAGACGGCGTGCAGCTGCAGGTCCCGGAGGGAACCAGCGTCATGAGCGCGGCAGCAGGCGTGGGAATCGAAGTACCGCATCTGTGCTTTTTAAAAGACATCAATGAGATCAGTGCCTGCAAGGCCTGCGTGGTGGAAGTGCAGGGAAAAAGCAAGCTGATCACAGCCTGCAACAGCCCGGTGGAAGAGGGAATGGTAGTGTATACCAATTCTCCGAAGGTACGCCGTGTGCGCAAGACAAATGTGGAACTGATCCTGTCCCAGCATGATTGTCACTGTGCCACCTGCGTCAGAAGCCGTAACTGTAATTTACAGCAGATTTCCAACGATCTGGGAATTCTGGAAGTACCTTTTACCGAGGAAGTTCCCGAGACACCCTGGGATCATTCTTTCCCTCTGATCCGGGATTCCAGAAAATGTATTAAATGTATGCGCTGTGTACAGATCTGCGATAAAGTCCAGGCCATGCATGTCTGGGATGTACAGAACACCGGATCCCGTACCACAGTAGATGTGGCGGATAATAAGACCATCGATTGCTCCGACTGTACACTGTGTGGACAGTGTATTACCCATTGTCCTACCGGAGCATTGCGGGAACGGGACGATACATACAAGGCTTTCGAGGCACTGGCGGATCCCGAGAAGGTCACAGTAGTCCAGGTGGCACCGGCGGTAAGAACCGCATGGGGCGAGGAACTGGGACTGAATGCGGAGGAAGCTTCCGAGGGCAAAATGGTGGCAGCGCTGAAGCGCATCGGTTTTGACTATGTATTTGATACCAACTTCGCAGCGGATCTGACGATTATGGAAGAGGGAAACGAACTGCTGGATCGGCTGGACAATTCCCGGAAATATGCATGGCCTATGTTTACCTCCTGCTGTCCCGGCTGGGTAAGCTTCGTGTCCAAGAAGTATCCGGAGTATCTGCGGAATTTGTCCACGGCAAAATCCCCCCAGCAGATGTTCGGTGCCATGGCGAAGACTTATTTTGCACAGAAGAAAGGGATTGATCCCAATAATATCTGCTGTATCTCCATCATGCCCTGCGTATCCAAGAAGAGAGAGGCTTCTCTTTCTTATATGAAGAGCGCCGGAGCCGGACAGGATGTGGATATTGTACTGACCACAAGAGAATTCGTGCGGATGATCCGTGCCGAGCATATCAATACCCGGTTCTTAAAGGAGCAGGCTTTTGATTCTCCTCTGGGAGAAAGCACCGGTGCCGGAGTGATCTTCGGTGTCACCGGCGGTGTCATGGAGGCAGCACTTCGTACCGCATATGCAGTAGTGGAAGGCAAGAATCCGGAAGCAGATGCTTTCCGGGCAGTCCGGGGAAGAGACGGCAGAAGAGAAGCAGACTTCACACTGGGAGATCAGATCTTACATACCTGTACTGTCAGCGGACTGGCCAATGCGGAGAAGCTGATGGAGGACATTAAGGCAGGAAGGGTATCCTATGATTTCGTGGAAGTCATGGCATGCCCCGGTGGTTGTGTCGGAGGCGGCGGACAGCCCATCCACGACGGATGCGAATTCGCGGAGCGGCGCGGAGGCACCCTGTACCGTCTGGACAGTGAGAGAAAGCTTCGCTTCTCCCATGAGAACCCCGAGGTACAGAAGGCCTACGAAGAGTTCCTGGGCAAGCCCCTCAGCCGCACCGCCCATAAGCTTTTGCATTCCGAACACGTGAACGAACTGTACTTTGAAACACATAACTACTTGTAATACCAGGTGACCGATTCAGCCGCAGGGCATGCTTGCATGCGCCTGCGGCTGAATCAGGGAACCGCCCAAACATGAGGAAGAAGCGATTTGCGAAGCAAATCAGCGGAATCCGAATGTTTGCAAGACCCTATTGACATTTTTTCACACAGGGTCTATACTGTGTATAGTTTAAAGATGATTACTAGAGTAAGAGTGGACGCGCGCCACTCTTTCTTGTTGTTGTAACGACAGCTCATATCAGTAAAGGAGGGCCTACATGTCCAAACGAGAGGACTACGAAAACAGAACCGAAGAACTGCTGACGCCCATCGCAGAAGTAAGTCAGGTGGAGATCTACGATGTGGAGTATGTAAAAGAAGGCAGTGACTACTATCTGAGAGCTTACATCGACAAGCCGGAAGGTGTGAACATTCTGGATTGCGAGAATGTCAGCAGAGCATTATCCGAAGCTCTGGACAAGGCTGATTTCATTCCGGATGCTTACATTCTGGAAGTCAGCAGCCCGGGACTGGGTAGAACGCTGAAAAAGGATAAGCATTTGCAGAAGAGCATCGGTGAAGAAGTAGAGATCAAGCTGTTCAAGCCCATTGACAAATGCAAAGAGTTTTCTGGCATTCTGGAGAGCTTCAATGCAGATAACATTACGATCACGGAAGACGGCAACCCGAGAACTTTTGCCAGAGCAGACATTGCCCTGATCCGTCTTGCATTAGATTTTTGATACTATTCAGAGCCAAAGGGCGAAGGAATAGTTATAGCTTGTAGAATAAGAAGAAACCATACACTAAGAAAAGGCGAAAGCCGGAATGGAGGAAATGATGAATAAGGAATTAATGGAGGCACTGGACGTTCTGGAGAAGGAGAAGGAGATCAGCAAGGAGACCTTGTTTGAAGCCATCGAGAACTCCCTGATGACAGCCTGCAAGAACCATTTTGGAAAGGCTGACAATGTCCATGTGGAGATCAATAGAGAAACCTGCGATTTCCTGGTATATGCTGAGAAGGAAGTCGTTCCCACGAAGGATGATGTGGAGGATGACTGCCTGCAGATTGCTCTGGAGGATGCACAGGAGATCTCCAAGAGAGCACAGGTGGGCGACATGATCCATGTGGAGATCAAGTCCAAGGAGTTCGGCCGTATCGCTACCCAGAATGCCAAGAACGTGATCTTACAGAAGATCCGTGAGGAAGAGAGAAGCGTGATCTACAACCAGTACTACGAGAAGGAAAAGGATGTTGTGACCGGCGTAGTACAGCGTTATGTAGGCAAGAACATCAGCATCAATCTGGGTAAGGCAGATGCTATGCTGACCGAGAACGAGCAGGTAAAGGGCGAAGTATTCAAGCCCACCGAGCGTATCAAGGTTTACATTGTGGAAGTAAAGAACACCCCGAAGGGACCCCGCATCAATGTCAGCCGTACCCATCCGGAACTGGTAAAGAGACTGTTCGAGTCCGAAGTTACCGAGATCAAGGACGGTACCGTAGAGATCAAGAGCATTGCCAGAGAGGCAGGAAGCCGTACCAAGATCGCTGTATGGAGCAATAACCCCAATGTAGATGCTGTCGGCGCCTGTGTAGGTATGAATGGTGCCCGCGTCAATGCTATCGTGGAAGAGCTGCGCGGTGAGAAGATCGATATCGTGAACTGGGATGAGAACCCCGGTAACCTGATTCAGAATGCACTTTCTCCTGCCAAGATCGTAGCAGTATTTGCAGATCCCGATGAGAAGACCGCAAAGGTAGTCGTACCCGATTATCAGTTGTCTCTGGCTATCGGTAAGGAAGGTCAGAACGCAAGACTGGCAGCAAGACTGACCGGCTACAAGATCGACATCAAGTCCGAGACTCAGGCCAAGGATGCTCCCGGCTTCCGTTATGAGGACTATGTGGATGATTACGAAGATGATACCGTAGACGATTTTGATGGAGAGCAGGAATAATCAATGGCAAAAAAGATTCCACTGAGGCAGTGCGTAGGCTGCGGAGAAATGAAAGGCAAAAAAGAAATGCTGCGTGTCCTGAAAACACCGGAAGATGAGATATGTCTGGATGCAACCGGCAAAAAAAACGGACGTGGTGCATATATATGCAGACAGAAGGAATGTCTGCAGAAAGTCCGGAAGAATAAAGGATTAGAACGTTCTTTCAAGATGAGTATTTCTCCTGAGGTATATGATACACTGGAAAAGGAGTTTGATCAGCTTGAAACAGAATAAGATTTATTCCCTTTTGGGACTTGCGATGAGGGGGCGTAACCTGGTAAGCGGTGAATTCCAGACGGAGGACGCTGTGAAAAAAGGTTCTGCCATGTTGGTGATCGTTGCAGAAGATGCATCCGCCAATACGAAAAAGTTGTTTCACGACAAATGTTCCTATTATGAAGTCCCGGTATATGAATATGGCACGAAGGAAGAACTCGGCTGGGCCATCGGCCGGGATCTGAGATCTTCGGTAGGTGTGTGTGATGCGGGACTGGCAGATGCACTCATCAAGCAATTGGAAGCGAATTTGCCCGGTTAGGCAGAATGGAGGAAAGCATGGCGAAAATCAAAGTACATGAACTCGCAAAAGAATTGGAACTACAGAGTAAGGATATATTAAGTTTTTTACAGGAAAAAGGAATTGAGGCAAAGGCAGCACAGAGCTCGCTGGAAGAGGATGCGGCAGCACTGGTACGCAACAGCCTCGGAAAGAAAAAAGCAGCTGCACCCGCAGCACAGAAAGCTCCGGTAAATGCCGAAAACGCAAAGCCTGCTGAGGAAAAGGCTCAGGCACCCGCAGGGGAAGCAAAGGCTCAGGAAACGAAAGTTTCCGAGGAGACCAAATCTACTGAGGAGACGAAAAAGAAGAAAAAGATTATTTTCGTTAGCAACCCTCAGAATTCCAAGATGCCCGGACAGCGTCAGGGTGGTCAGAGTGGACAGAGTGGACAGGGACAGAGAAATGCAGGCGGACAGCGTCCGAATCAGGGCGGCAGATACCAGAACAATGGTTACCAGAATAATTCCTACGGCAACCGTGTTCAGGCACAGGCTCCCGTACGTCCCATCAAGCCGCTGACCCCTCCGTCTCCCACTCCCAGCGTGGCAATGGTACCCGGCAACCGTGGACAGCAGCCTGCGAAAAAGCCTCAGACACAGGCACCGGTAAAGGAGCAGGCAGTACAGAATACTGCAGCCGCACAGGCACCTCAGGCAGCACAGCCTGCACAGAATGTGGCACAGACCAGACCGGCAGACAGACCTCAGAACGGTAACCGTGACAACCGCGATAACCGTCAGGGCGGTTACGGTCAGAATAATCGTGACAACCGTGGACAGAACGAGCGTGGCCAGAGCGGTTACAACCGTGACAACAGAGACGGCAATCGTGACAATCGTCAGGGTGGCTACGGACAGGGTAACCGTCAGGGCGGACAGAATGGTAACAGAGGAGGTATGGGCAATGGCAGACCTCAGGGAGGCGGATTTAACAGACAGGGTCGTCCGGGTATGGAAGGCGGTCAGGGTGATCGCCGCGGTAACGGCAATGGTGAGCGCGGTTACGGCAATAACGGCCGCGACGGAAGAGGCAATGGCGGATCGGGTAATCGATTCGGAGATAACAGACAGAATAAGGGCTTCGCTCCGGAACCTGCAGGCAAGGATCTTGAGAAGAAGCGCGAAGATGAAAAGAGACGTTTCAGCCAGGAGAAGGACAACAAGCGTTCCAAGAAGGACCATATCTACGAGGACGAGGACGCGCTGAAGAATAAGCCCGGACGTTTCATCAAGCCGGAAAAGAAGAAGGAAGAGGTACAGGAAGAGCAGATCAAGGTGATCGTGCTGCCGGAATCCATTACCATCAAAGAACTGGCTGAGAAGATGAAGTTACAGCCCGCAGCCATCATCAAGAAGCTGTTCCTGGAAGGTAAGATTGTAACCGTGAACCAGGAGATCTCCTATGAAGATGCAGAGAACATTGCCATGGAATATGACATTCTCTGTGAAAAAGAGGTCAAGGTAGATGTCATCGAAGAACTGTTGAAGGAAGATGAAGAGGACGAGGCAGATCTGGTGGAGAGACCTCCCGTAATCTGTGTTATGGGTCACGTTGACCATGGTAAGACTTCCCTGTTAGACGCTATCCGTAAGACCAACGTAACCGATCGTGAGGCAGGTGGTATCACCCAGCACATCGGTGCTTATACTGTAAATGTGGGAGACCGTAAGATCACCTTCTTAGATACTCCCGGACACGAAGCATTTACCGCCATGCGTATGCGTGGTGCCAATGCGACCGATATCGCTATCCTGGTAGTAGCAGCGGACGACGGCGTAATGCCCCAGACCGTAGAGGCGATCAACCATGCAAAGGCAGCAGGTGTGGAGATCATCGTAGCAGTGAACAAGATCGATAAGCCCTCAGCCAACATTGACCGTGTAAAACAGGAGCTGGCAGAGTACGAGCTGATCCCCGAGGATTGGGGTGGAAGTACCGTATTTGCACCGGTATCTGCGAAGAGCGGAGAAGGTATCGACCAGCTGCTTGACATGATCCTGCTGACCGCAGATATCATGGAACTCAAGGCCAACCCCAAGAGAAAAGCAAGAGGTCTGGTCATCGAGGCAGAGCTGGATAAGGGACGCGGTCCCGTGGCTACCGTACTGGTACAGAAAGGTACCCTGCATGTGGGAGATTTCATTTCCGCAGGCGTGGCACACGGTAAGGTAAGAGCCATGATCGATGATAAGGGACGCAGAGTAAAAGAAGCAGGACCGTCTACCCCTGTAGAAATCCTGGGCCTGTCCGATGTTCCCAGTGCAGGTGAAGTATTCCTGGCTCATGATAATGATAAGACAGCAAAATCCTATGCGGAGACCTATCTGGCACAGAACAAGGAAAAGATGCTGGAAGAGACCAAGGGCAGAATGTCCCTGGATGATCTGTTCAGCCAGATCCAGGAGGGTAATCTGAAGGAACTGAACCTGATCGTCAAGGCTGACGTACAGGGTAGTGTCGAGGCTGTAAAACAGTCCCTGATGAAGCTGTCCAACGAAGAAGTAGTAGTTAAATGTATCCACGGCGGCGTAGGTGCCATCAATGAGTCCGACGTATCTTTAGCAAGTGCGTCCAACGCGATCATCATCGGATTCAACGTTCGTCCCGATGCGACTGCCAAGGCAACCGCAGAGAGAGAGGGCGTGGATGTACGTCTGTACAAGGTCATCTACCAGGCTATCGAAGATGTGGAAGCTGCCATGAAGGGTATGCTGGATCCCGTATACGAGGAGAAGGTTATCGGTCATGCAGAGGTTCGTCAGATCTTCAAGGCATCCGCTATCGGTAACATCGCAGGTTCCTATGTTCTGGACGGTGTGTTCCAGAGAGGCTGTAAGGTTCGTATCACCCGTGAGGGCGAGCAGATCTTCGAAGGCAACCTGGCTTCCTTGAAGAGATTTAAGGATGATGTGAAGGAAGTTAAGGCCGGATATGAGTGTGGTCTCGTATTCGAAGGCTTTGACAAGATGCAGGAGCTGGATATCGTAGAAGCATATATCATGGTGGAAGTACCACGGTAGGTTACTAGAACGCATCCGTTCGCAGATGCATTCCGCTTACCCACGCTCGCGCTCTGCAAAAAACGTAGCGGACACTAAGAATCTTCCTGCGCTTTGCTTGCAAGATTCAAGTGCCGACGTTTTTCAACGGGGTTACGCGAAACGCATTCTGTTCGCGGATGCTCGCCAAGACGTCTACGATACCCGCAGGAAAGAATTAAGAAGGAATAAGAATGAGAAAGAATAGTGTGAAAAATACCCGTGTGAACGGGGAAGTGCAGCGCGTTCTGGCAGAGATCATCCGGGGCGGTCTCAAGGACCCCCGGATCAGTCCCTGGACCAGTGTGGTCGCTGTGGAAGTGGCACCGGATCTGAAGAGCTGTAAGGCATGGATCAGCGTGCTGGGAGACGAGGAAGTCAGAAAGTCTACCCTGCAGGGACTGAAGAGCGCCGAAGGCTTTATCCGCAGAGAACTGGCTCGTACCATCAATCTGCGTAATACTCCGGATATCACTTTTGTGATGGATCAGTCCATTGAATACGGTGTCAATATGTCCCACAAGATCGATGAGGTCATTGCAGCGGATGAACAGGCACAGAAGCCGGAAAATGAAGTGGTGGAAGATACGGAAGAAACAGAGGAAGGTGACGAGTAATGGATTTGCGTGAAGAATGTCTGAGTGCGAAAAAGATCGGCATCAGCGGACATATTCGTCCGGATGGAGACTGTGTGGGTGTATGTCTTTCCTTACAGATGTATCTGCGTAAACTCCTTCCCGAAGCAGAGGTTCCGGTATATTTACAGAAGCCTTCCGAAGAGTTTTCCTATCTGAAGGGATACGATGAGATTCAGACCGAATGTCCCGTGCAGGAGCCTTTTGATGTGTATTTTGCGCTGGATTGCAGTGGGGATCGTCTGGGAGATGCGGAGACGTATTTCCAGAATGCGAAAAAGAAGATCAACATTGATCATCACATCAGCAATTCCGGTTGCGGTGATGTGAATCTGGTCCGTCCGGAAGTGGGAAGTGCCTGTGAGGTGCTGTATCACATTATGGATGCGGAACTTATTGACAAGGATATTGCGGAAGCGCTGTATACCGGCATCATCCATGATACCGGTGTATTCCAGTATTCCAATACGACACCGGAGACGCTGCAGGCAGCAGCGTTTCTGATCTCCTTCGGATTCAATTTCCCGAAGCTGATCGAGGAAAGCTTTTACCAGAAGACCTATCTGCAGACCCAGATCATGGGCAGAGCTCTGATGGAGAGCATTCGTTTCATGGACGGACGCTGCATCGTGAGCATGGTGGACCGCAAGACCATGGAATTCTACAATGCGGTACCGGGAGATCTGGACGGCATTGTGAACCAGTTGCGCAATATCAAGGGCGTGGACTGTGCGATTTTCATGTATGAGACCAACGTACTGGAGTACAAGGTCAGCATGCGTTCCAATGAGAAAGTAGATGTGGCGAAGGTGGCATCTTTCTTCGGAGGCGGCGGACATGTACGTGCCGCAGGCTGCACTATGAAGGGAACCTTCCATGATTGTGTCAACAATTTGTCACTGCACATCGACAAACAACTGCGGGGAGAACAGGATTAATGGACGGCATCATCAATGTATATAAGGAAGCGGGCTTTACCTCCCATGATGTGGTAGCCAAGCTTCGCGGGATCTGCCGGCAGAAAAAGATAGGGCACACAGGTACACTGGATCCACAGGCTACCGGTGTGCTTCCTGTATGTCTGGGGAATGCTACCAGAGCATGTGAAATGCTGACGGACAGGACCAAGGAATATGTGGCAGAACTTCTGCTGGGACAGATCACAGATACCCAGGATATCACGGGAACCGTTTTGGAAGAGCGGGAAGTGGCGGTGAGTGAAGCACAGGTACGTGAAGTGATCGCCGGTTTTGTCGGCGGCTATGACCAGATCCCACCCATGTATTCTGCACTGAAGGTCAATGGGAAAAAGCTCTATGAGCTGGCCAGAGCGGGCAAAGAAGTGGAACGGCAGGCAAGACATGTGGATCTGCCGGCGATTGAGATTCTGGAAATAAAGTTTCCCGTGGTAAAATTCCGCGTGGAATGTTCCAAGGGAACCTATATCCGCAGTCTCTGTGCCGATATTGGGGAAAAACTGTGCTGCGGCGGCACCATGCAGAGCCTCGTTCGTACCAGAGTCGGGGAATTCCGGCTGGCAGATGCCCTGACACTTGCACAGCTGCAGGAACTTCGGGACACGGAGAGGCTGGAGGAAGCACTGCTTCCCACAGACCGTATTTTTTCGGATTTTCCCATGTTGCATGTGGAGGAAAAGTGGCGGAAACTGATCGATAACGGGAATGCTTTTTATCCGGGACAGACTGTGGAACAGACCACACATCCGGCAGGAGAGTGGGTGCGCATCTACAGAGAGGATGACAGCTTCGTGGGCATTTATGCGTATGATGAAACGAAGGAATGGTACAAGCCCGTGAAGATCTTCCCAAGTAATACAGAAAGCAGGAAATAGACTTGGAAATCATTGCAGGAACAACAGACTTTTATCTGGAAAAAGATACAGCAGTAGCCATCGGTAAATTCGACGGAGTCCATCTGGGCCACAGGAGACTTTTGGAAGAGATTCTTGGCCGAAAAAAATACGGGCTGGCGGCGTGCGTGTTCACCTTTGACCCTACACCGGCAGTGCTGTTCGGCCTGTCTGACGGTAAAGAACTGACTACCAGAGAGGAAAAAAGACGCCTGTTTGAACGTCTGGGAATCGACACTCTGATCGAGTTTCCTCTTACGAAGGAGACTGCAGCCACAGAGCCAGAGCGTTTTGCAACAGAGATTCTGGCCAAACAGATGAATACCCGGTTTGTGGCGGCAGGCGAGGATCTGTCTTTTGGCAAGAACGGCGCAGGAAATGCCGAACTTCTGGAGAGAATGGCGCCGCATCTGGGCTTTTGCGTCCAGACCATAGAGAAGATCGAAGTGAACGGCATCGAAGTCAGTTCCACTTACATCCGCAAGCTGGTGGAAGAGGGCCGGATGGAAGAGGCCGAAGAGATGCTGGGAATGCCTTATACACTGGTGGGAGCAGTGGAGCATGGCAATCATATCGGACATACCCTGGGATTTCCAACGGTGAATCTGCTGCCTCCCGCAGGCAAACTTCTGCCGCCCAACGGAGTTTACTATGCGGCGGTGCGCCATAATGGAAAGGTCTATAAGGCCATCAGCAATGTGGGAACCAAACCCACGGTTTCTTCTGAAAAAGTGATGGGGGTGGAATCTTATCTGTATGATTTTGACCAGGACATCTACGGGCAGGAGATCGAGGTGGCTTTGAAAAGATTTCGGCGCCCGGAACGCAGATTTGGATCGCTGGAAGAACTTAAGGAGCAGCTGGACCGGGATATTGCGGATGGTCGAAATGCGTAGGAAAAACAGCTGTTTTACGCAAACACGGTAGAAATTGCGTAAAGTTTTGTAAAGAAAAGTAAAAGAAAAGTAAAATTTACATTGCAAGTTTTTATTCTATCTCGTAAAATATATTTTGGAATGTTTATATAAGAATAAATTTGAAAATTATTGTTTTGGTTTTTCGGAAGAGAATCAAGAGAGATTGAGGGATTAAAAATGAGCTTTGGAACAATATTGACAATGGCAGGAGGTCTGGGACTGTTTCTATTCGGAATGGAGTTGATGAGTGATTCCATTGAGAAGGT
>ENA-UEPV01001702-UEPV01001702.1-human-gut-metagenome-genome-assembly--contig:-NODE-1702-length-13316-cov-3.980814_pt1 | contig 13316 bp, 10 predicted proteins | sample MGYA00242942_ERZ507925 | MGnify/ENA primary metagenome ERZ507925 (study PRJEB26167, sample SAMN06115453) | human gut metagenome | host: Homo sapiens | place: China:Fujian | collected 2015-08-26... | reverse complement strand
CGCAGTGAAGTACCCGATTTTCCTTCATCGCTGTAAATATCCTGCAAATTCCAGTTTTCCGTTTCTGCAATCTTTTTATTGGAGGTGCTGTAAATGTGCAAGAGCTAGATGATTTTAAGCAGGATGTTTCTAAAAGCAGCAATGAAGACTGGTACAAGTCACTAGGTTCAGAAAATAAGTCTTGTGATTTAAGGCGATTAACTTGTCTTGTATGCGGAGATTTACTAGGCTATTTGACCTTAGAGTCAAAGGGCGAAATCAGAAATAAGAGCTGTATACAGAGTATCAAGACTTCTCACCCAAAGGGGTATCATCAGCAGAGAGTTACGTTAAGTTCGATAGGCTGCATTAGTCAGTATAAAAGTTCCAGAGATATTACAAGAAAGTTATCAGAACTACTGGATAAGAGCAAAGACGAAAAAGACGAGGATAAAGATAAGTCTAAAAGTGAGGAGGAATAGCATGAGTTCAGCAAAAGAGGTATATGACCACATGGGAAACTATTTTAGTTCATTAAGTGGCATGTGCAAATATTGGGGTATCAGTCCTGATTTATATCTTAAAAGGCTAAGTCGTGGCTGGTCACAGAAAGATGCTTTAACGAAAGCCAGACGAGGAGTTAAACAAAAGACATCTGTAATACGTGACAAATACGGACGTGTGTTTACAAGTCTTGTAGATATGTGCAGATTCTACAATGTAAGTGTAGATACTTACAAAGAAAGAAGACAAGCTGGTTTTCCGCAGGAGGTTTGCCTATTGAAATGTCAAGTTTATACAGCAACAGTTCAAGACCATACAGGCAGAGAGTATGCTAGTTTAAAGGACATGTGCATAGCATGGGGTATCTCGATTGGTGAGTATAATAAGAGATTTGATTCAGGGGTATCTTTAAAAGAGATTCTTACAACACCTGTGACATATGACCATTCAACAAAAGACCATCTTGGTAACAAGTATGTCAATACACTAGAGATGTGCAAAGCATATAAAATTGACCGTTCTACATTTGATGCTAGACTGAGAAAAGGTTGGTCTTTGGAAAAAGCGTTGACATTTCCAGCATATCGAGGCAGCAGAATTGCTCACAAGAAAGCTTGGTATGATTTTAACGGCAATAATTTTCAGTCTTTTGCTCATATGTGCGAAGCTTATAATATGAATACCACTTTAGTTTGTGGTAGGCTTATGCACGGGTGTGACTTAAAGACAGCATTGACAACACCATCAAGAGACACTGGAAAGAAGCGTTGTGAAACAAGAGACCATCTTGGTAATGTATACAAATCAAGAAAAGAACTTTGCGAAGCATGGGGTATCCCAGAAGATGTATTCTTAAATAGACTAAATCGTGGCGATACCATGAAAGAAACACTAGAGGTTGTTTTCGGAAGATTCAAGTTACCTTTGGTTGATTTAAAGAATAGGAAGTATGAGAGTTGCATTGACTTGTGTAAAGAAAACAAGGTAGATATTTCTAAGCTTAGAAAACTGCTTGTAGACGGTTATTCAAGAGGGCAAGCGTTAATATTATTGACAGGTAAGGAATAAATATGGGGGTAAGACAATGAATTCAAAGTATTCAGTTGTAGACAATAACGGGTTATCTTTCATAAATCTTGGCACAATGCTGGAGTATTATAAAGTAACTCCGGTAGATTATTTAGTGAAAAGCGATGAAGGGGTATCTTTATCAGATATTTTGTCAAAGCCGTCAGAGTTCTACACATACAGATTATACCGAGATGCTTTTGGAAGTTACTTTAAAGACCTTGATACCATGTGTTCTATCTACGAAGTTGATAAATATGAGTATTTGAAACGTATAGCTATGGGGTGGTGCATAGGGGCTGCATTATCAAAGACAGGAGGAAAGACACCGAGAACAGAATATGTTCCTTTTACAGATGAAGAAGCTGAAGACTATAGAGATAGATGCAGACTTGCAAAGAAAAGTAGTGACAGCTTAAAATCTTGTATATCTGTTCATTATATCGAAAAGAGATGTAATGAAATACGATACAAAGACCGCAAGATTATGAAATCACGAAAGCTAGATGGTCTTACTGTTATTGATAATGGAAATCTTGTTACGAGAAAGGTTAACTGTAACGGGAGAGCATGTGTAGATTTTAATGGAAAAGAGTTTGTTTCTGTAGCTGCAATGTGCCGATACTATAAAATAGATCCGGACGTATTTTACAGAAGAAAAGAGAAGGGCTTTTCTTTGAAAGATTGTCTAACTGCTGATAAATATTCTTTGAGAACAAAGGAAGACTTCACTGATGTGTGCTACACAGACCATAATGGTGACAAGTATGAAACACTGGAAGCTATGTGTACTCATTGGGGTATCTCAGTAAATACGTATAAGAAAAGATGTCTTAGTGGGAAGACACTAAAAGAAACGCTTGAAACTCCTATGAGTAAAACAATGCCAGTCGACCATAAGGGTATCAGATATAGAAACATGCGTGAGATGTGTGCAGCTTACGGGATAAAGTACGCTACATTTCGAGTTAGACTTAGGAACGGCTGGACTTTAGAGGAGGCACTGACAAATCCGAAGAATGTGACACAGGGAAATTGCGTTGAGTGTTATGACTTTAAGGGGAATAAGTTCAAGTCATATCAGGATATGTGTAAAGCTTATAATATCACGTATATGACATTTCTATATAGGAAAAATCTTGGTCAGACTCTTGAAGAGTGCCTACTTGGTACTAGAGCTAATAAATGCTGTTGTGCAATGGAAGACCATCTTGGAAATAAGTTTGTTTCAAAGGCTGAGTTGTGTCGGGCATGGGGTATCAATCCGGAAACTTTAAACTATAGAGTCAAGAAAGGCTTATCTATGAAAGATGCGTTGGAGTTCGTAAGTATTTCTAAAAAGGTCAGAATGCCTACAAGAGATTTAGTAGGAAAAGATTATTCTAGTTGCATCGAGCTCTGTAAGAGTTTAGATATCGACATCGAGAGACTACGAACTTTAATGTTATCTGGCGTTACTGCGGAGGAAGCTATATCAAAACTGAAATTCGGTTTATGATATCTTGCTTATAAATCGGGGTTTATTTTCGCAGTGGTTCATGGATAAGTAAAAAAGGCTAGAAGGTGTGATTTTAATATGAGTTGTAAAGACCATATGGGAAATGTATTCAATGATGAATCAGAAATGTGTAAGCATTGGGGTATCACGGAAGAGTTGTACAAATTCAGAATCAAGAAGGGGTATTCTGTCATGGAAGCCTTGTGTTATAACAGTGTGACAAATGCTCCGTTCGTAGACTTCATGGGGAATAAGTTCAAGAACGTGGACGAAATATGTGAGTACCATGATGTGAACTGTAATTTGTTTATTGAGAAATATAACAATGGTGTTGACATCAAGACTTGTCTAGCTTCAAGCAGATTCTTATATCAGGTAGGCACATTACGTGTTCGATGCACAGACCATCTTGGGAATGCGTACAGTTCTTATAAGGACATGTGTGCAGCCTATGGGGTAGCTCCTAAGATATTCAATAATCGCAAGAGAGCTGGTTGGAATATTCGAGATTGCCTGTTAGGTAAGGACAGACAAAGAGAATGGAACGGCAGATGTCAAGACCATCTCGGAAAATGGTATGATTCACTGAAGGACATGTGTGAAGCATATAATATTTCAGTAGCTACGTTCAAGGACAGACTGAATGATGGTTTGGACTTGCAGGGTTGCTTAACTGGTGTTAATGCGAAAGGTGGTTCAAAGAAATGTAAAGACCATCTTGGGAACGAGTATCCGTCTTATGTAAAGATGTGCGAACACTGGGGTATCAGATATGGCTTGTTCATGGGCAGACTTCAGAATGGCTGGTCTATCAAGGATGCACTAACACGAGAGGTAGAAATCAGTACAAGCCAGTCAAAGAAGGAAGTAAGGCACAAAGCTATTGTCAGAGATCCGGAAGGCAATGAGTTCGAGACACTTGTCGATATGTGCAAGTATCATAATGTGAAATATAGCACATTCGTAAACAGGAAAAAGAAAGGGCGGTCATTGGAAGATTGTCTGAAAGCTACGATAGAACAGGCTAAAAAGTGCGAAGATCATCTTGGGAATAAGTATGATTCTATTAATGACCTTTGCAGGGCATGGGGTATCACTTCTATTATGTATCGAGAAAGGTTAAAGCGTGGGTATTCCTTAAAGGACACACTTGAGCTTGTAAAACTTTCTAGGCATATTGCACTTCCGGTTGTCGATTTAAACGGAATTAAATATGATTCCTGCGTTGAACTTTGCAAGGCTAACAGTATATCTATTGCAGAGCTAAGAAGCTTGATGCAAGGGGGTATCAGTGCAGAAGAAGCATTAAAGACGTTATTAGAACATTAATTTTTTTTTTAATTTAGGCGGTGAAAATGAAAAGTGAGTATGAAAGAGAAGTTGAAGTATGATGATGGTCTAGGAAATACGTTCAAAAACATTGGAGATATGTGTAAATTTCATCAAGTTTCAACTACAACATATAGATTGAAAACAAGAGATGGTCTTAGTCCTAGAGAAATATTTAGTAATGTTTCCAGAAAGGGGTTGAGAACAAAATTTACAGTTCCATGTAAAGACCATCTTGGTAACGAGTACCATACAACAAGGGCGATGTGCGAAGCTTGGAATATCGACTATGACTTATATCTAGCGAGATTGCGTAATGGCTTTTCCGTGCAAAAAGCATTGGAGAAACTTACACCTAGGGATAAAGATGCAGCTTTATACAATGGACTTGTGGATATTAACGGAGTTAAGTACAAGACCTTGACAGCGATGTGTCAAGCATGGGGTATCTCAGTCAAGTGTTTTGTAGGACGTATTGAGCGTGGATGGTCATTTGAAGAAGCATTGTCAATTCCGGCAGATACAAGTAATCCTGTAAAACGTCACAGCAGGGTATCTGACCATGTTGGAAACAAGTTCACATCAGTAAATGCGATGTGTAAGCATTGGGACGTTAATTTAGGAACATATCAGTATCGAGTTAAGCATGGTTTATCTGTAGAAGAGGCATTGACGAAGAAGATAAACAGAAAGGAGCGTAAAGGATGAAAAGTTGTAAAGACCATCTTGGTAACAAGTATCGTTCAATCTCAGAGATGTGTTCAGTATATGGCATTAGTTATGCAGTTTACTCAAATCGGATGAAGTCAGGAAAAACATTGGAAGAAACGTTGACAACGCCTTGTATTGCATCATACAGATTGAAATTACGCACAGACCATTTTGGGAGAGTATACGGAACGGTAAAGGAAATGTGTGAACATTATGGTATTCCAGTGAGTGTATATTATAATCGAGTAAGACGAGGTTTACCTATCGAGAAATGCTTAGCGAAGTATAGAGTTGCAAATTGTCAGCGAAGACATGTAGACGATGGCTGTGGACATGTATTTACAAGCATGAGTGAGCTTTGCAATTTCTATCATCTCGATTTGGAGTCGATAAAATCTAGGCTAAGACATGGAGAGAAACTGAAAGATATACTTCAACCTTATAATATGTTTTAGACGATAAGTCATGTACTTCGGTGCATGGCTTATTTTATTTGATTTATATAATCTTTTGCTAAGTGTTTTACGATGTTATTCAGTTAGGAGGTTTTTCTTTGAAACATTTTAATTTTAATAAACTGGCAGTAAAGATAGGTGCTTTGATAGGCTGTTTTACTATAGCCATGAATACAATGCCGATAGGGGTATCAGCAGCTACTTGTAATATTAATGAGTCTAATTGTGTTTGCGGTGCATGCAATTTGAGTCCTATACAATGGAATCAGAGTGCAAAGGGTGACCCACATAATGCAAATTGGTCTAATTTTGTGATGGGAACAGAAACAATTGGGTATTCTGGTTGTTTTGCTACTTCTGTTGCAATAGAGATGGGTATGAGCGGCGATTTTGGTAAAATGTGCCCATTGAGCTTATTTACATGGGGGCATGAGAATGGTCTGTGGTCTGGGAATGGTCTTGTTCCTAGTGCGATTGCAAATATTCCAAAGTATCCTAATATTTTTAAATCTTTGGCTGTTAGCGATGAGATGGTTCAGGGATTAGGTGCTAATGTTTCCGGCGAAAAGACATTAGCTAATTCACGTGAAGAGTTATATAAAATAGGGGTACAACTTGCGAAAAAAGGTGCATATGTGATTTTGGAGTTGGACTATAAATATGGAGGCAGCAGTCAGGAGCATTTTATTCCTGTAGTTGGAACAACAGACGGTGGTAGCTGTCCGGATGGCTCTCTTGTAATTGCAGACCCTGCAACAGAAGAGGATGATGAATGCGGAGCAATCTTTTGCATGGATGACAAGGAGGTTGGAAACAGAGAGTCTAAGCAAGGTGAAAATGAGAAGTTAAAAATAGCTTATACACATACAAAGCAGCAGGCTAATATACCATATAAAGCAGCTAATATTATATCCTTACGTGTATTTACTAGTGCTACAAAGTTTTCAGGAAAAGTAAATGCAACGAATACTGCTAGTAAAGATGAGAAAGAGCAGTCTGCTAATTTTAATTATGCTGGCATAGTTGATTTTATGGCTGAGAGTTATTTCATAGATGAATCAGCTTTGGAAGAAGCTGCATTGACTTTACCCACTTGGTCTGAATTTTTAGGCAACGAGGGGTATGACGATGCTGCTGAGGTTCGCAACTGGTCTGATTCAATCAATAACTCACATGAGGAAAAAGCACACAGATACATTAAAGTTTCAATCATGTTCTTGGGTATTTTAGTGACATTATATTCTATTCTATTATTCATAGCATATCAGTTCGATAAGATAAACAATTTCATCGAGTTTGATGCTTTGGGTATCTTGACATTTCATCGTCTAGGGGTATCACCTGATGGTGAGCGAAGTACGTACATGGATAAAGACACATCAGGAACGAAGTTTTTGACATTTAGAGATATTTGTATCGTGTGCGTAACTGGAGTAGCTCTTGGAGTTCTAATGATTAGTGGTAAGATATTTATTATCGGAACAGCGATATTAGAATTTGTCAAGAAGATATTCATGAAAGGTGGTTTCTTCCGATGAGGGGTATCTGTAGGCAGGCAATTAAGATAATTTCTTCTATTGCAGTTTGTTCAACGATATTGTTAAATACAGCCTATCCTGTTGTTTCAGCAGTGGATAAGAAATACAGCAAGCATTCTTCAATTAGTCTGGATAATATAGATAAAAATTCAGCGTTATCTGCCGATGAGTTAAAGAAGAAGACTACAAAGGCAAAGACAGATTTGAAAGCTGCTGGTTTTGGAGATGTAGATAAGGAAATAGGCAGCGAGAATCCATTATCTTGGAAGCAATGTGATGAACGATGGGGCAATACTTACCATCAAGTTGATGGTACGGATAATACAGTTTGGAATGCTGGATGCAAGGCTATGTCAGTTTCTGTGCTGATAGCGTTATCGGGTACTGGAGGTGAAGGATTTTCACCATTAGTATTCTTTCAGCGAATGAAGGAATATGGAGCTTCTGCTTACGACAGTGAACAAGTATTAAACGTAGACTACATTAAAAATTACAACGGTGATTTTCAGTATATAGGCAGAGTTTCATCTGATAAGATGTCTTACAAAGACTACTTAGATAGTATGAAGGGAGCAATGCAAGCAGGGTTATATGTTTCTCCAGATGTTAATACAAGCGGAGGGCACTATGTAGCTGCTGTAGACTGGGACGATACTAGTGTTATTGTAGCTGATGTTGGCTATAAAGGTAGCCTAGATACAGATTTACCTTACGATATGGTAAATATCAAGGAAGATGGTACATCCACTGGCGTAGACAGATGGAACAAGTCAACAGCCTATAACGTATATTGGTGCAGTAAGCCATTTAAGCGTGTAGGAGATGGTAGCAAGATAGGTCAGGATATGGGTACTTCGGAAGGTACGTCTGAGGAGAGCGGAGCTGATTTCAATTACATTGGATTAACAAAGTGGATGGACGAGTACGATATTGTTGAGAATTCAAAATTATCGGAAGATGCCATTGCTTTATTATCCAGAGAGGACTGTTCCATAGGAGATATTACTTCGATAAATGAATGGAAAGAGAACATAGAGAACACTTCTTATGAAAAGGTTGGAAAATATATTAGAGGCAGTATACTCTTTGTGGGTATCCTCGTTACTCTGTATTCGATACTTTTATTTTTAGCCTATGTTTTCGATTCTATCAATAATTTTTTAGATTTCGATGCGTTATCTGTTTTGACTTTTGGTAAGTTACAGAAAGCACCAGACTCTGATAGCAGTACATTCACGACAGAAAACCCGAAGACGAGGCTAGTTACTTTAAAGGACATAATAGGAGTGACGATATCAGGGGTACTAATCGGGGTTTTGCTCATCAGCGGAAAAATATTTGTGCTTGTGACTAATTTAATCAACTTCATGAAGAATGCGTTTTGACATTTAGTATGATATTTAGAAATTTTCAAGTTTAATTTTTCCTTGATTGAGTTGTCTTAACGAAATTATTTTAGTTTTCAGTTTTGATTAAAAATTACTGTTAAGCTTAAAATAACTATGGAAGCCAAGTGCATTTTATGGTGGTGATGAAAAATGATTGTGGCAAGAAAAAAGTTGCTTTGACACTATGATTTTCTATGTGATATGTATGCACAATTTATGCTAGATAGCTAGATTTTTCGATATTCGTTTCCAAAAACCAATACTTTTCGTAAAAAACTAACATTTATCTTGTATAAATTTTATTGCATAAAAGCATTGATTCTATGCAACTTTTTATAAATATTACTTGTAGTTTGATATTGGAGAAATCCTACACTAAGACTAAAGGAGCGTATGAGTTTTGAAAGTAGAGACTGAGAAGAAACAGAAGCCCAAGTGGTTAAAATTTGCTGTGATTGGCGGAGGGGTACTTGCAGTAATCTTAATTATTGCAATCGTAGTTGTTTGCTTGAAGCCCAAGGCAAATATTTACGAAAACCTAGATACATTTATGGCACAGGAGACAGGAAACTTCCGTTACATCATCAATGTTCGGTCAGAAGAGCATTCTGATTCGAGTAAGAGTTCAAACTTGGAAGATTACATGAATAATGTCAATACTTCTGATGAGGATAACGAAGATTCCGACGGCAACTTGCAGGATATTACATCTTCAGATGAAGATTATGTAGGCGAGGACAGTGAAGAAAGCAGTCAAGACGATAACAGAAGCCAGACTGGTAAGCTTTACGGTGACAGAATCAACTCCGAGTGGGGTACTGCAGACGGCAGTAAAGTTATCGATTGGGACTATCCGAACTTCGAGATTGTTATCAATGGCAGAACAGAGAGTGTAGAGCCGTTAAAGAGTGCGGTTAATATTCGTATTTCTACGGAATATACAAGTGCTGATTTTTGTAACATGGTATTTATGGATGATAAATGCTATATTGATATCAAAACTCTGAGAGATTGGTTGCTTGGTGCGGAAGATGTAAACCTTGTAAACCTTGCAAACAGCATTCCGGATAATACAGTTTACGTAGAGCTTGGGGAGGACGAGCTCAGATTCCCTACACCTTATGCAGAGCTTGGTGAAGAGTTAAATTCAGGTGCTAGTGGCATTAGAAATTATTATAAGCGTCTGCAAGTAATCGAGAAGATTATTTCTTCAGCATTAAATGCAAGCATGGGCGATATAGGTATCACAAACGAGGATACGAAATGCCGTTTGAGCTTGTCAGGAGACTCTGCAAAGCAGCTTGTAAGTGCAATCGGGGGTATCATCTCAGACGCTTCTAACGAGTATGAGCTTTATAAAATTACTCTAAAAGATAATGATATGATTACTGATGCCGAGGAAGAGCAGATTAACAACGAGAAGGATAACTTCTTATCTGCAATTTCAAATAAATGGGCGAAGTATAACGAACTTTCTTCTGATGATATCGAAGCAATGGATATAAACGTGATTGGTAAGACAAACTCATATACATCTTCTACTGGAGATTCAGTTATGGAGGTCAACTTAGGTGCAAGTTATACAGCAGATAATATTGATTATATTATCACTGCATACGGTTGCAAGCAAGACCTAGGGGTATCTTCAGACATCAAGGTAGAAGTTCCGAAGGAGACAAGTGTACAGCTGAGTTCTATTGGTGATGACTATGATTTAGAATTTGTCAAGAATTATCTGCTTTATTACTTTAAGATTCGTGAGGCAGATAATAGTGAGCAGCTTGACGTGTCCTTAGATTCCATTACAAATAATGTTTTAAATAGCTTTGTAGACTTAGTCAATAAAACAAACGCTGATTTGGGTGGTGGAATCACGAAGCAGAATATTTTCACAATTAAGAGTTATATCGCAAAGTATGTAAATATGTCTGAGGAGGAGGCATCTGCAAACGAAGTTTCCAAGGCAAATTATAATCTGGTACAGAGTTTCGTAGGTGCTTTAGATGCTATTGAAAATATCAAGCAGGCGGACGTATCATCTGATAGCTCTAGTGATGGTGCTTCTAATGTAGACTTTAAGGCAATGTGTGGAAACACATGCGTCTACGGTGGTATCTCAGATAGTGAAACAAATGCAAATATGCTTGTTTTAAACTTGAAGGCTGCAAATTTATCATCTGCTGTAGAAGAGTTGAAGCTCTCGAAATGGTATGTGGTAGATAGTAAGGGAAATCGTTATCCGTGCAATTACGAGGTTCAGTTGAAGGACATGGATTCTAACTTTGATGTGAGCAAGGCTCATGCTACGGAGACACTTCCTGCTTTGGACAAGTCTACGGTTGCTACATATGCAGAAGGTGTGAATGCTGATAATTATATCGAAGTAGCAAAGAGTATGGATGATGAAACATTGAAGAAGCTGCCTGCTGTAGATATTAAACTCTACGTTGTGACATCTTGCACAGGAGCATTGAAATTGTGTTCTGATACACAGGAGCTTGGGGCAATTCGTCAGTGAGTATAAAATCTCGGTCTAGGGGTATTTAAAAGTAATGAAGACCTGCATCTGCTTGATGTAGGTCTTTTTTATTGCCATACTTCAATAATTAATGTAAATTATTCAGTTCTTTTGGTTGTATTTTGAATTAAGGAGGTTATGTTGTATGGCTAATACAGCTAGTAAGTTAGAAATACCAGAGGGTAGATATTGTTACAGTGTTGCAGAGAAAGCTGTTCATTATGTTTCAACAAGTATGTGGACACCAAATAATATTAAGAGATTAATATTAAGTCCTGATATGGTTATTGTTCAGCTACATACTAGTAACTCGGTTATAAGAAAGAACTTTGATGTGAAGTTATATAACGAGTGCATAAAGAGTCCAAAGTATAAGAAGATGGTTTCAGTGCTTGGAGGTGCAGGCAATAATGTTTGTTCTCATGTAGAGGAAATAATTTATTGTATTAAGGGCTACAATGGTGGTGTATTGCATGCTGGTGAGGCGGATTTACGTTCTATCGTTGCAGTCGAGAAAATGGGTGCAAGCGAGAGTCAGCTAATTAGAACAATTGGTGATAGATTTAAGAGACTGCATAGTATTGTCTATTATAATGGAAACGCAGTGGACTTGATGAAAAGTTTTGGCAAGACTATGTATTCAGATCCCTATTTTCATTTAGGAGATGTTTCGAATGCAGAAATAAAGGCGGTAGCGATACACAAGGATGATTGGTACAAGGGGTATTTCTTACGTCCTGCTACATATCCTGCTGATGCTGAGAATGGTTCGTTATATAAGAGATTGCATCAGGTGAGTGATGCTTATGCCGATAAGGTGAAGAAGGATAAGGCAGATGCTGTTAAAAACGATATGATATCATCTGCTAAAAATAAGGCATCTAAGCATTTTAATATGCTGATTGATATTTTAACAGCAACACAGAAATTATTTGTAATGTGTTTACAGGCTGAAACAAGGTCTTATTTAGGTAATGAGTTCAGTAAATTTTTTGAAGCTAATTTACAAACCTTGATATCTTGTCAAGCATATCAATTGCATGATGCTTTAGGGCTTGTTACAAGTAATACGCAGAAGCAGACTTTACAGCGTTCAAGGGTATCTTGCAGTGTAATACCGAAGAAGGAAGTTACGTCAAAGGAAATTAACGCTGAGTTTGATGAACTTAGAAGTTTAGTTATAGTTGCGTATGATAAGCTATTTAGTTTTTATATTGATTTCTTCAAAGTTATGTCAGATATGTATGGTATAACTACATATTTATACTTATCTGAGCAGCCGAGAAAACTAGCTGTAAGCCCGTCAAAATCGAGTAAATACGAATCAGGGGTAGTTAGTATGGCGTGTTATGGCAGGGAGTTACGATATGAAACTGCTGGTATTATAGATTCAGTAGGCAATATGTGTATGCAGATTTCTAAGTTAGTTGTTTCAGATAAATATGATAAATTTACAAGTATTGAATATTGGCAGAGCATAATGAGAGGTGATAGAGATGCAAAGTAATACTGAAATTAACTATGCAGATGAACATGCTGTATCTGATTTATTCAATAGGTCATTAAAATTATACTCAAAAGCATTCAGGGGTATCATTGAATCTTGTAAGTTAAAGGATGTTTGTTTTGCAATTTGTATGCAGAACAAGTTTACAGGCGGCAATACAAAGAAGCTTAGTATAGATAAGTTCGTAGTTACGAATGAATGTCTGAATTTTCTAAAGGCTTTTAATGTGGATACATCGAGCATGATTTATAATAATGCTAAGCCGTTACCTGTTGTGCAGTCATTCAGAATTATGTGCGATAGCTTGACTTTTTTATTGCTAGATGCAAATACAAAGTCGGATACAACAGAGAGAATATATAAGATTTTAAGTTCTTATCTTTCAGAAAATCACGAGTCAAGGGTATCATTAGCTATTGATTCTGATAAGGAGTTTATCAAGACTGATGTATTCGCTATACCTAACTGCATCGTCGCTACAGATTCTGATAAGGACATAATAGAACTTCATAGCACGAATGATGCGATGCTGAGTTATATAGCAAGAAGGGTTTTGGGTGTCGATGATAGCGTAGATGAGCATGATGTTGGTGAGGTGTCAACTGAGGAGGATTACAACAAGACCGAGCTTAAGAAGTTCTTTACATTTGCAAATGCCATCAATGCAGTGGAGACTGATATGTTAGGGTTGGTGCTTCCAGATTGTATTCCGAAGGCTGATTTGGTTCATTTCAGTGGCTATACCCAAAAACCTTGTAAAAAGTTTGATGAAGCTGTTGAAGCCAGCATAGTAGAGGATATCAATGAAGTTCTACTGGGGT
>ENA-UEPV01001681-UEPV01001681.1-human-gut-metagenome-genome-assembly--contig:-NODE-1681-length-13407-cov-2.655514_pt1 | contig 13407 bp, 10 predicted proteins | sample MGYA00242942_ERZ507925 | MGnify/ENA primary metagenome ERZ507925 (study PRJEB26167, sample SAMN06115453) | human gut metagenome | host: Homo sapiens | place: China:Fujian | collected 2015-08-26... | reverse complement strand
TGAATCCGGTGGAATTACATGGCTTTTGAATGACGAGTGCTAGCCTTTTAAAGGAGCGAGAAAAGGCATCCGTGAAGCGGAAGAGCTGGTGGGCATGGAAAAACTGATGTGGGGCTCGGATTATCCGCGTACCATCACAGCGATCACCTACAAAATGTCTTATGATTTTGTGGTGAAGTCTTCCGAATTGACGGAAGAGGATAAAAGACTCTTTTTAGGAGAGAATGCCCGGAATTTCTATGGATTTACAGATCTCCCCGTGCTTCCTTACATCAAGAATATGTCCGAATGATTGAGAAAACAACCTTATCGTAAAACTATATTCATGCCATGAAAAAGAATACATATACAATACCTTTAGCTTTGGTTTTCTGCCTTTTCTTCTTGTGGGCGATAAGCAGCAATCTGCTTCCTACAATGATCCGGCAATTGATGAAGACCTGCGAGCTGAATACCTTTGAGGCTTCTTTTACAGAGACAGCCTATTGGCTTGCCTACTTCATTTTTCCTATTCCGATAGCTATGTTCATGAAACGATACAGCTATAAAGCAGGAATTATATTCGGACTTATCCTGGCCGCTATCGGGGGGCTGCTCTTTTTCCCTGCTGCCATACTGAAAGAATATTGGGCTTACCTTTGCATCTTTTTTATCATTGCCACCGGAATGTGTTTTCTGGAGACGGCTGCCAATCCGTATGTAACAGTGCTGGGTGCCTCTGAAACGGCTCCCCGCCGATTAAATCTGGCGCAGTCCTTCAACGGGCTCGGAGCTTTCATTGCCGCCATGTTCCTAAGCAAACTTATCCTTAGTGGGAATCATTACACACGGGAAACGCTTCCTGTAGATTATCCGGGTGGTTGGCAAGCCTATATCCAACTGGAAACGGATGCCATGAAACTTCCTTACCTGATATTGGCGTTACTACTCATTGCCATAGCCGTTGTATTTGTCTTTTCAAAGTTGCCGAAGATTGGAGATGAAACTGCTTCTTCAGATGCAGTGACGGCTGATGGCAAGAAAGAAAAACTGATAGACTTCGGAGTATTAAAACACTCGCATCTTCGTTGGGGAGTGATTGCGCAATTCTTCTATAATGGAGGGCAGACAGCCATCAACAGCCTTTTCCTGGTCTATTGCTGCACCTATGCGGGATTGCCGGAAGATACCGCTACCACTTTCTTCGGACTCTATATGTTGGCTTTTCTTTTGGGACGTTGGATTGGTACAGGCTTGATGGTGAAATTCCGTCCTCAAGATATGCTGTTGATCTATGCCCTGATGAATATCCTCCTGTGTGGAGTGGTGATGATATGGGGAGGAATGATCGGACTATATGCGATGCTGGCTATCTCGTTCTTTATGTCTATCATGTATCCTACTCAATTCTCATTGGCTTTAAAAGGACTTGGAAATCAGACGAAGAGCGGCTCGGCCTTTCTTGTAATGGCGATCGTTGGTAATGCCTGTCTCCCGCAGTTGACGGCTTATTTCATGCATATTAACGAGAACATCTATTATATCGCGTATGGCGTGCCGATGATTTGTTTTGTTTTCTGTGCCTATTACGGATGGAAAGGTTATAAAGTAATCGATTAATAAATTTATTATCAAATACATATCAAATGAAAGCAGTTCAAATTGTCAATCCCTCCGAAATGAAGGTGGTTGAACTGGAAAAACCGGTCGTTGGAGCCGGTGAAGTATTAGTAAGAATCAAGTATGTTGGTTTTTGTGGTTCCGACTTGAACACATTCCTGGGCAAAAATCCGATGGTGAAATTACCTGTGATACCGGGACACGAAGTAGGAGCAGTCATTGAGGAAATCGGTCCGGATGTTCCGGCAGGTTTTGAGAAAGGCATGAATGTGACCTTGAATCCATATACCAACTGTGGAAAATGTGCTTCTTGTCGCAATGGTCGTGTTAATGCCTGCGAACATAATGAAACATTAGGTGTGCAACGCAATGGAGTGATGTGCGAATATGCTGTATTGCCTTGGACAAAGATTATTCCAGCTGGCAATATTTCTTCTCGTGACTGTGCGTTGATTGAGCCGATGAGTGTCGGATTTCATGCCGTATCTCGTGCACAGGTGATCGACAACGAGTTTGTGATGGTGATTGGCTGTGGTATGATTGGCATCGGTGCCATTGTGCGTGCTGCTTTGAGAGGTGCAACGGTAATCGCTGTCGACTTGGACGATGAAAAGCTGGAACTGGCGAAAAAGGTAGGTGCCTCTTATGTGATTAACTCCAAGACAGAAAATGTGCACGAACGGATGCAGGAGATTACGGAAGGACTGGGTGCTGATGTCGTGATTGAAGCTGTTGGTAGTCCCGTGACTTATGTAATGGCAGTGGATGAAGTCGGTTTCACAGGACGGGTGATTTGTATCGGCTACGCTAAAAGTGAAGTTGCTTTCCAAACGAAACTCTTTGTTCAGAAAGAACTGGATATTCGTGGTTCTAGAAATGCCTTGCCGACAGACTTCCGTGCAGTCATCAATTATATGAAAGAAGGAAATTGTCCGGTAGAAGAGTTGATCTCGAAAGTTGCCAAACCTGAAGGAGCTTTAGAAGCTATGCAAGAATGGGCGGCTAACCCGGGGAAGGTATTCCGTATCTTGGTGGAATTCTGATTGTGGGTATATTGGTAAAGTTTGAAGTATAATTAGAAACTGTCTGATTATAAGATTTGTTTCTGTTCTATATCTATGTGTAACCGTTGTTTTTTAATCTGTTTCAAATATTATTCTAATTGTTACATTATTCGTGCCCTTTGTTTTAACAACTGCTGATTACCAATGTTATAGCTTACTCAGTTCCAATATTTTCTTTTCCAATGTCAGGTCGTCGGTAGTCATTTGGGGAGTGGGGATGTTACACATACGTATAACGTCTCCTTCACGACAGGTATAGCTGTAATAGAGACGCTCGATTTCACTCAGCTCATCGTAGGATTTCAGGTTCCCTTTTTGTTGAAGAAACTTGGAACGTTCGGCATTGTCGGTCTGTTTAACCAATAATATACGGCGGGCGATAGGGTTGTAATTATAATCAAAGCATTGGTAAATGCCGCGTAGGAAAGGCGGACGGTCAAACATCGGCAGTTTGAGGCAAATATTGAACATGGAAAGTTGCGGGGCATGACTCTCATTGAAAACAAGATAGAGATGACTCATGCCATTCATCAGTCCGAATCCCCAATGAGTGGTGCCATGAGCATTCGTGTGTCCCACTTCGATGTAGTTGCCATTCTCGGCCGGAGCGATGAAGTAAGGCTCGATTTTCAGGTCATTGGTGTTGGAGGAGAGACTGTAGCTGGTATATATGCCACTGAAATTTGTGATATGATTCACACTTTGCCTGGCGTTGTGTTCCAGTTCGGAAAGAAAAGGATTCATACTGTCCGGCTTTTCTTTTACTACCACCTCCATAGCGAAGAGTGCCTGTTTCATTTGCGGAAGTAGTCCGAAGAGTTTCTTTTTCGAAAGATTATTGACCCACATTAAAGCGTTGTCCAATGCTTCGTTGTCATCCATCCCTTTTTCCACATTTTTGAAGTATGCCGGGAATACTGTGGAATACATGGCGGACAATACGCTCGGGGTGAGTTGTGCTTGTTCGGCCATTTCTTTCATCTTGATACCCTTTCCACGTAGGAAAGTAATGCGGTCGTAGATTTCTTTCAGCTCATTCATATTTTTTATTGAGGAGTTCATTAGCTTGTTACAAAAATAGCTTTCTCTCTTGAATTCAACTCTCTATACGGTGACTTTTATTGTAAAAAGGTTGTTTTGTAGCCTCTTTCCAGTGTGTTACATTACAATTACATGAATATTTCTGAATTATTTCGTACTTATTATTCCTGTTTTATTCATTTTTTACCTCGTTGGGTGGCTCTACTTTTGCGATGTCAAAACGAAGAAGAATATGAATTTATCACTGAATAAACTGATAGGACAAAGACCGGACATACAATACGGTAAAACGGAAAGACATACTCCTGACTGGCTTTTCATTCTCTGGATGGGTGGTACGGCACTATTGTCTTACTCGTTGGTTTACGCTTTGCGTAAGCCCTTTACTGCTGCTGAGTTTGAAGGGTTGACGGTGGCTGGTATGGATTATAAGATTGTGGTGAGCATTATCCAACTCATCGGTTATGTATGCGCCAAGTTGTTTGGCATTAAATATATTTCCGAATTGCAGCCGCAGAATCGGTTGAAGTTCATTATCGGATCTGCTGCCTTGTCTGAAGCCTCCCTGTTGGCGTTCGGTCTGTTACCATTGCCCTATAATATAGTGGCACTTTTCTTTAACGGGCTTTCTTTGGGTTGCATGTGGGGAGTGATATTCAGCTTTCTCGAAGGTCGTCGTACTACCGATATTCTGGCAAGTATTATGGGAGTGAGTATGGCGCTGAGTTCGGGAGTGGCAAAGAGTCTCGGACTTTATGCGCTGAATCAACTTCATGTCAGTGAGTTTTGGATGCCTGCACTCGTAGGGGGATTGGCCTTTCCGTTGCTTTGCTTTATGGGATGGATGATGACCAAGTTTCCTCGTCCTACGGCAGCGGATATTGCAGCCCGTTCCGTTCGTGTCACTCTCAACGGACAGCAACGTTGGGCGCTCTTCAAACAATATATGCCCTTACTGCTTTTGCTTTTTGTCGCCAATCTGTTGCTTACTGTACAACGTGATATTAAAGAGGATTTCATTGTCTGTATCATTGATGTGGATACAATTTCTTCCTGGCTGTTTGCCCAACTTGATACCATCGCTACATTGGTATTATTGTCCACGTTTGCCGTACTCGCTTTCTCCGGCAATCATTTGAAAGTACTTTATACATTGTTGGGACTTTCTACCGCAAGTATGGGGGGCTTGGCTCTGCTAGGTAGCGGAGAGGTACAGTTGTCTACTACTTTGTGGCTCTTTTTGCAGACGCTCTGTATAGACATTGCTTACCTTAGTTTCCAAACCATTTTCTTTGAAAGGTTCATTGCTTGTTTCAAAGTGAAGGGGAATGTGGGATTCTTCATTATCACTATAGATTTTGTCGGTTATGTGGGTACGTTAGCATTACTGCTGTTTAAGGAGTTGAAAGCCTCGCATATAGACTGGGCGGTGTTCTATAATGAGATGAGTGTATTTGTAGGCATAACCTGTTGCATCGCTTTTGCCGCTGCGGCCGTCTATGTGATGAAGGCTAAGAAAATCCCTGATACGGGTAGCGCAAGAAAGGTAAATGACATGAATAGTTACAACGAATTATTAACTTCAAATCCAACGATATGATTGACATCAATTACACTAGAATGAGTAATATCAATAACTGCAATATGAAAAAAATAGAATGCGTGATTATGGATTGGGCGGGTACTTCCGTCGATTATGGATGTTTTGCACCGGTAGCGGCTTTCGTGGATAGTTTCAAGCAGATGGGACTGACTGTTACGGCTGCCGAGACACGTGCCCACATGGGGTTGACTAAGATTGAAGAGATACGTGCTTTGTTTTCCATTGAACGGGTAGGAAAGGACTTTCGTGAGAAGTACGGACGTGATTATACCGAAGAGGATGTGCAGGAATGCTATAAACGTTTCCAAAAGGTATTGTTCGATACTTTGGAAGATTATACAGAGCCTATTCCCGGTGTGGTGGAGGTGATTGCCAAACTACGTGCTCAGGGAATCAAAATCGGTTCTACTACCGGATATACTCAAAAGATGATGGATGTGGTAATTCCTGCCGCAGAAAAGAAAGGTTACAGGATTGATAATTGTGTCACTTCGGACAATCTGCCCGGTGGTCGTCCGAAGCCTTATATGATTTATCGCAATATGTGTGATCTGGACGTTGCCTCCCGTTTCTCTGTGCTGAAATATGGTGATACGATTGCAGACATACGTGAAGGTGTGAATGCCGGTGTGTGGAGTGTAGGTGTAATAATGGGAAGTAACGAATTGGGACTGACTGAAGAAGAAACCCGCACTCTTCCGATGGGGGAACTGAAATGCCGCATGGCTAAGGTGCGGGACCGTATGTATGCCGCTGGTGCTGATTATGTGGTGGACACGATTGCCGAACTGCCGATGTTGATAGAGGATATCAATGAACGTATGGCATTATAAAAGAAAGAATAATAAAAATAACAAACCGATAAATGAATAAATTTAAGATAATATGAGACCTTATTTACTTTTGACTCCCGGTCCTCTTACTACAACCGACACTGTGAAACAAGCGATGATGAGCGACTGGTGTACTTGGGATGAAGATTACAATCTTGGTATTGTAGAAGTTATCCGTAAAGAATTGGTGGAGATTGCTACTAGCGCTCCTGACGAGTATACGGCTGTGCTGATGCAAGGTAGCGGAAGTTTTTGTGTGGAAGCCACACTTGGCTCTGTAGTTCGTCCTGAGGATAAACTGTTAGTAGCAGCCAATGGTGCTTACGGTAAGCGTATGGGCATTATTTCCGAATATTACCATATTGATTGTCACGTGATGAGGTTTGAAGAAATAGAACCGGTGAATGCCAATAAAATAGATACTTATTTGAATGAACATCAGGAGGTGACGCATGTGTCTGTAGTACATTGTGAGACTACGACCGGTGTGCTCAATCCTTTGGAGGAGATTGCCGCCGTGGTGAAGCGTCACGGTAAGATATTGATAGTGGACGCTATGAGTAGCTTTGGAGGAGTACCCATCGATATGGCAAAGTTAGGTATCGATTTCTTGATCAGTAGTGCCAACAAGTGTATTCAAGGTGTACCGGGATTTGGCTTTATCATTGCCCGTCGTTCTTTGATGGAGAAATGTAAGGGAATTGCCCGTTCTCTTTCGCGCGATCTTTATGAGCAATGGGAAACAATGGAGAAAGGACATGGAAAATGGCGTTTTACCTCGCCTACTCACGTGGTACGTGCCTTCATGCAGGCTTTGACTGAATTGAAAGCCGAAGGTGGTGTAGAAGCTCGTCATGCCCGCTACTGTGAGAACCATCGCGTATTGGTGGAAGGTATGCGCGCTTTAGGCTATAAGACTCTGCTGCCCGATGAACAGCAGTCGCCTGTTATCACCTCTTTCTATTATCCTTCGGCTGACTTTAACTTTAAAGATTTCTATCTGAAACTGAAAGCTAAAGGGTTTGTCATCTATCCGGGAAAGATATCACAGGCAGATACTTTCCGTATCGGCAATATCGGTGACGTTCATCCGACTGACTTTATGAAGCTGATAGAAACGATCAAGGAAAGCTAATCTACGGCTGATGTAACGGATCGGAATGATATTGGATGAGTCCTTCCATCGGGCTTTGCAAAATCTTTCCGATTCTAATACCTGTCTCTTGTGCTGCCTCTTGAAGTATCTCTTTGTAACAATGAGCTACTGATCCTATGAAATGTGCCGGATACTGCGTGTAATCATATTGCATTACATTTCTTCGGAGAAAAGCAATGAAGCTGCCTAGCACTAATTGTCGTATTCCAGGTTCTTCCAGATGTTGTGCTATAAAAGGTGACAGGCTTGCCAGAAAACGATTCGGGAAGGGCTGACGGTAAACCCGGTCAATGATTTCGGGAACTGTCAGGTCGAATTGTTTTAGAAATACTTCTTTGATGGCGGGAGAGAGTTGATTCTTCAAGATGTCACCGACTAGTAACTTGCCTAGAACAGCTCCGCTTCCTTCGTCACCCAGGATAAAGCCTAAAGGAGAAATGTGGTTGACAATCTCTTTACCGTCATAGAAACAGGAGTTGGAACCTGTTCCCAGTATACAGGTAATGCCTGCTTCACGACCGCATAGTCCACGAGCGGCAGCCAGCATATCCGAGTAGGCTTTGATATTTCCGACAACAGGTAAACTGTCGGCTATTGCCCGCCGGAGGGTGGGAGCTTTCTCGGGTGTACAGCCTGCACCGTAAAAGTAAACAGAGTCGATTGTTCCTTCCGGCAATTGCGGCAGGAGGGAATGTGTCAGTTCTTGCTGAATTTCTTCTTCTGATTGGAAGAAGGGATTGAGTCCTTTCGTTCCAATCCTTTTGATGGGTGTATTATCGAGGATGACACACCAGTCGGTCTTGGTAGAACCGCTGTCTGCGATAAGCATCATAGTTTACTGTATATTTTCAGTTTAATATCTTAAATATAATCACGTGAATTTATTGCTTTTTCCGAAAGAATCATCCAATCGGTTGCGAATCATTAATGAAGCAATAATACCGGGTATCGTACAAATACAAACCCAGATAAAGAAATTGGTGTATCCGAGATGTTCTTGTATCCACCCTGCCGGCATACCGGGAAGCATCATTCCAAGTGCCATAAATCCGGTTCCGATAGCATAATGAGCTGTCTTGTGCCCGCCTTCGGCAATATAAATCAGATAAAGCATATAGGCTGTGAAACCGAAACCATAACCCAGTTGTTCGATAGCTACGCAGGTGGAAATCAATATCGGGTTGTTAGGAGTGGCTGCAGCCATCCATACATATAATATGTCGGGAAGGTTGATGGCTAATGCCATAGGTAATATCCATTTCTTGAATCCGTCACGTGAAACGAGAAAGCCGCTGATAATTCCACCAAGTAACAAGGCTATGACACCAATAGTTCCGTATATCATTCCAACTGTTGCCGTGGATAGTTCCAATCCGCCTTTATCGGCATGGTCGAGTAGGAAGGGGGAAGCAATCTTGGCTAGCTGTGATTCTCCCAATCGGTAGGTGAGTAAGAAAAAGAACATGAGACCCAAGTGTTTCTTTTTGAAGAAAGTGACAAAAGTCAGAAGAAAGTCTTCTAATAGCTTACCTGCTGTGAGTCCGGGACGTTTGACATCGGAATCGGGATGGGGGAGGATAAAGCGATGGTACAAAGTAAGAGCCAGGAATAATCCGGCCAGGAGGTAGAAAGTGATGCTCCATGCCAGAGGTATATTGCCTTGAGAGGTTTCCAACCATCCTGCCAGCATGACGAGAATTCCTTGCCCAAAAATATTGGCGAGTCGGTAGAATGTGTTTCGGATGCCTACAAAGAAAGATTGTTCCTTGTTGTTGAGGCCGAGCATATAAAAACCGTCTGCTGCGATGTCATGGGTAGCCGAACTGAATGCCATTCGCATCAAGATTGATAGCCCAAATGATTTCCTTGTTATTGAACCCTTCGTGCGCCGTAATCATATATTGAAACATCTGAACTCGCTTTTTGAACGATTGGTTTTCCTCCGTATCCTCTTCTTTACCCGGAATGAATGGAAGCGGTACTTTATCAATAGCTGCCTTTGCTTCAGAAGCTTCAAGATCAAACAATTTATATCCGGCAGCTTCAGCAGCTGTTAACGCCTCCTTACAAGCCGTCAGAGCACGTTCCCACTTGGCAGGATCATATTTATTGCTAACCAACTCCATTCCATAGCCCGGTGTCTCATAATTTGTGTTCCGCCAGTTCGGATAAACAAATGAACCGTTCCAAAGAGGAGAAGCAGCATAGAGCAGCACACGAGCTTTCAAGCTTTTGCAGATAGTGGCATCTGCACGGCTTAAATTTTCAGTGGTCTGTGTGGCCGGTAAAACTTCGGCTGCCGCATCCAATTTTCCTACAATCCAATCTACACAATAATCAAAATGCGAACGCCCCGGAATTTCGGACGGAAGGATGTTTTGATCTACTTTTGTTTCGATGATAGGACAAGGCCCATAGTTTTGCAATACTTTGAAATGATAATATGCTTCGAGAAACCAGCATTCGGCACGGTATTGTGCCTTCTCCTCCTCTGTCACACCTGCCGGGTTCAAACGATCCAACTGTTCCAAAAAGTAGTGGACATATCCGATGTAGTTATATAAATTCTCCCAGTCACCGATATCATCGGCCGCCGAAACGGTTCCGTACAACATTTTCTGCATATTCCAGTCCCAGTCTTTCGGCTCGACATATTCATCGGTGGCCAACGAAGCATCTCCATCACTTTCTCGCCAGAAGGTATATCGCGAAGTACCTGAGTAAGCGGTAAAAAGGAAACCTAAAGTTGCTGACTCGTCCTTCATTGTGTCATCGAAATCCGGTTGTGCCGGTGGTATGACATCCAAATAGTTGCAAGAAGGGAATGCCAACAGCCCGGCCGACAAGGCTATCTTGATATATTGTCTGATATTTTTTGTTAGTTTCATCTCGTTATTCTATTAGTTAATTAAACATTAGAAAGTAAATTGCACCCCCAGATTAAAAGTCCGCTGCAACGGATAAGCGTTCCAAGCCAATTCCGGATCCCACAACTTGAAGGGACTGAATACGGCCAAGTTATCACCGCTGAAATAAACGCGGCACATCGGGAAGGTATAACCCAATTCCAACGTTTTGAAACGAAGGAAATTGCCGTTACGCATCCAATAAGAACTCGGTTGGATATTACCCGCGATGTCAGCATTTGAAGTTCCTAAACGCGGGTAGAGTGCATCCGGATTAGGATTGTCGACCGACCAATGGCTCTCGGCAATCCACGACATCAAATTGCGTGGCAAAGATTCCGCCGGACCACCATCGCCACCGGAAGACAAAAATGGAGCAAAGCCGGAATTGATCATAATTTTACGTTTGGCCGAACCATTGAAGAAGACTCCGAAGTCGAATTTCTTCCAACGAACGTTCAACCCTAACCCATATTGGATACGCGGCATATCCCCGTAAGACGAAAGCATTACCTTATCCTCGGATGTGATCGCACCATCACCATCGATATCGCGATATTTAATATCACCAGGCATCGGCTTCGAACCTAACTGTGTTTGATCAGGCCAATTATTTATCTCTTCTTGACTGCTGAAAAGCCCTTCTGCCACATAACCGGTCAATCGATTCAACGGTTTGTTAGTTTCCGTTTGCCATACATAGGGATAATTCGGTTCGTCAGAAAACTTGTATTCGTTTCGATTATAGGTGAAGTTACCACGGAAGTCGACTTGCCAGTCTTTTCCAAATTGTTTTTTCCAATTGACACTGACTTCGAAACCGGTATTCAACACTTCGCCGATATTGCTCCAAGGCGTACTGCCCCAATAACCGAGTAGCTTTCCGAAGCTGGCACGTTTCATCAAGATACGGTCGCGGTAGTCACGGAAATAATCGAATGTAATGTTCACTTGGTTAAAAAGCGAAGCGTCAAGTCCGATATCCAACTTTTTCACATGTTCCCATCCTGCATTTTGTACGGCAAGAATATTGAAACCATGCCCCTGACGATTTAACCATTGCCCGGGAAGTCCCGAATGCCAAGAGGCACCGCTCCCAATAGCTACTTGATTTTGGTAAAGAAAATGTTGTGCACCACTGTTGAACTGGTCACTACCAACCAAACCGTATGATCCCCTAATCTTGAAATAATCCACATAATCGGCGATCGGCTCCCAAAACTGCTCCCCGCTTAATACCCAACCGAGAGATGCGGCCGGGAAGAACTCAAAACGATCCTCCTTTGCCAACCGTTCGGAACCATTGTAACCGAAATTGAACTCTACCAAGTAGCGGTTGTCATAATCATAAGTGGCTCGTCCTGAATAACCCTGGTTACGATTGGGCAAGACTCCATTACGATACTCTCTCATCATATACATGAACATGGCAGTCATATTATGCTTGCCAAACGAACGTTTCCAATCCAAACGGGCATCCAAATAGAATGTTTGATCGGCCTCTTTAGTGATGTCAGACTGGCTGATATAATCCGTACCAGTTTGCAAAAGTCGCAAAGCATAGGTATCATTTTCGGGATCGTAACTATCGGGCTGTACCTGATAGTAATAAGGAGATAGCGAACGGGTATAATAAGAGTTTGACCAATTTTTAAAGTTCACTAAAACCTTTGCGCTTAAACCTTTTGTGACAAATCCCAAGTCTTGCGAGATATCCAAAGAGGTATTCAGCGTATTGAAGTTGTCTTCCCTGAACGATCCCATCATGTATTGGTAAGGGTTTTCTCCGTAAGCCCCAGCTTTAATTTCGGCATTACCATAATAAATATGATCTTCTTCGCCAGGGAAATAAGCGGGGAAAGAGACAGGATTGGCATACATCACCTTTTTGTAGATATCAGTAGTCTTATTATTCGGTCCCTTTTGGCTACCGATTTGCGCCATCATACGAAGATTGACAGTCGTCGTATTCGTCAACTTATAACTGATGTTATTTTGAAAATTGTACTCCCAATGGTTAATGTTCGGATTGAAAGCTGAATTGTCCGCAGCATTGAGCAAACCTGTATCATGGTTTGCCTGCAAACTCATATAATAAGTAACACGCGACGCACCACCCGATACGTTCACATTAGCACGTTGATTATAATTTCCACTACGGAAAATCATGTCATACCAATCTACATTCGGATAGACATACGGATTGATACCACTTTCTGTCGCCGCAATGATCTCATCCGAATAACGTGGTGTAATTACTGTCGCGCTACGCGCCTGCTGCGCCTCGTTATAGGTGCGCATGAATGTCGGTCCATCAGCAAACTCCGGTGTATTCATCGGCTGGAAATAAGAAGCCTCGACCGACACGTTGACCGTTGCTTTTGTATTTTCCTTCCCATGTTTGGTTGTAACAAGCATGACGCCATTCGCACCACGGTTACCATAGATTGCCGTCGCCGAAGCATCCTTCAAAACCGAAAAACTTTCGATACTTTCTGCCGGAATACGGTTCAAGTCCCCAGACGATATTTCCACGCCATCCAACAAAATCAATGGAGTTGCCACACCACCAAACGTATTGATGCCACGGATATAGAACGCAGAAGTAGAACCCGGCTCACCACTGCTGTTCGTAGAAATGACACCAGCCAGTTTACCAGCCAGTGAGCTGGTCAATGAAGATGTCGGAGCTTTCAGCTGTATACCTTCTGTAGCTGTAATCGCGCCGGTAATAGATACTTTCTTCTGAGTACCGGCACCAACAACAACGACTTCGTCCAAAACTTCATTATCCCCCTCCATCTTAACGTTCAAGACGCCTAAATCACCCACTTCGATCGTTTGTGTCTTATAACCGATATAAGAGATTTCGATTTCATCTTTACCTGTTACTTCAATGGAAAACTTTCCGTCAAGATCAGTCACTGTACCTTGAGTAGTACCTTTAATGATAACATTTACACCTATCAGTGTTTCACCGGTAGAGGCATCCGTAACAGTACCGACTAACGTACGTTTAACAGGCGACTTACTTTGTTGGATTTCAGGGACGGGCAATCTATCTCCCGCATCAGCAACGGCATCCGGAGGACAAGCCCCCAACAAACCAGTACAAAGCAATAAAGCAATTGCAGGTCTCCGCTTTTTTCTAATTGAGATTAAATTCATAAGTTAACATTTTTATTTTATAATAAAAAAATAGCCT
>ENA-UEPV01001680-UEPV01001680.1-human-gut-metagenome-genome-assembly--contig:-NODE-1680-length-13408-cov-8.078014_pt1 | contig 13408 bp, 14 predicted proteins | sample MGYA00242942_ERZ507925 | MGnify/ENA primary metagenome ERZ507925 (study PRJEB26167, sample SAMN06115453) | human gut metagenome | host: Homo sapiens | place: China:Fujian | collected 2015-08-26... | reverse complement strand
CGACAATTACGTGCAGCCGGCTTTCGGGGTTTCTTGATTGGAGAGAATTTCATGAAGACACCTCAACCGGGAAATGCTTTGAAAGAGTTTATCAGTAAGTTATAAAAATCATATTGACAAAATGATTGTAAAAGTATGTGGCATGCGCGAGCCCGACAACATTCGCGCCGTAGAACAGACCGGTCCGGACTGGATGGGATTTATCTTTTTCCCCCATTCCAGCCGTCATGTCTCTCTCCGTCCGGCTTACCTGCCGGAGCGATGCAAGCGTGTAGGCGTATTTGTCAATGAAGTAACACCCGCCATCCTACAAAAAGCGGAAGAATTCGACCTTCATTATATCCAACTGCACGGAACAGAAACTTCCGAACAATGTCTCAACCTGAAACGTGCCGGACTGGGGGTTATCAAAGTATTCCCTATTGCCTCAATGAGTGATTTGAAATCTACTGCCTGCTATGAAAATGTCTGCGACTACTTCCTGTTCGACACAGCCTGTACCGGTTATGGCGGTTCGGGAAAAACATTCGATTGGCAAGTGCTTACGGCGTATCATGGTTCCACTCCTTTTCTGCTAAGCGGCGGACTAAAGCCCGACAGTCTGCATTCTCTGAAAGAATTCCGCCATCCTGCATGGGCAGGCATCGATCTCAATAGCGGATTCGAAATCTCTCCGGGCAAAAAGGATACAACGCTATTAAACACATTTATCAAACAAATCAAATCTAACATAGAATGAACAGAATTAATAATTTATTCAGCACAAAACAAAAAGATATTTTATCCATTTATTTTTGTGCCGGCTATCCTACCTCAGACGGTACTGCAAACGTTATCAACACACTGGCAAGTAAAGGAATCGATATGATTGAAATAGGTATTCCTTTCAGTGACCCGATGGCAGACGGCCCCGTTATCCAACATGCAGCAACGCAGGCATTGAAAAACGGCATGACACTACAACTCCTTTTTACGCAACTGAAGGATATTCGCCACAAAGTACAGATTCCTCTTATTTTAATGGGATATTTAAACCCTATCATGCAATTCGGCTTCGAAAACTTCTGCCGTACCTGCAAAGAGGTTGGTATCGACGGAGTTATCATTCCCGACCTTCCTTTCAAAGATTACATGAATGAGTATCGCCCCATTGCAGAAAAATATGATATAAAAGTGATTATGCTGATTACACCTGAAACAAGTGAAGAACGCATCCGGCTGATTGACGAACATACAGATGGATTTATATATATGGTATCTTCGGCAGCCATTACCGGTGTACAGAAAGATTTCGGTACACAGAAGCAGGCATATTTCCAACGCATTGCAGCTATGAAGTTGCGTAACCCTCAAATGATAGGTTTCGGAATATCAAATAAACAGACATTCGAAACAGCCTCTGCCAATGCAGCAGGAGCAATAATCGGAAGCAAGTTCGTTACGCTACTTGGTGATGAAAAAGGAGATGCTGAAGCAGCAACCGACAAGTTGCTCAAAGCATTAAACAACGAGTAGGAGAAGCACTATTTAAACAAATGCATGGAGAAACAGCAAAAACATTTTGTTATTTCTCCATCTTAATTTTGCCATATTTCCACATATTCCGTATCTTTGTGCCATAATCCAATCAGATATACTTATGATAAAGAGTGAATATCCTTCCGTTTTGCTAATATATACAGGTGGTACAATCGGTATGATTGAGAATCCCGAAACAGGTGCTTTAGAAGCCTTCAATTTTGATCAACTTCAAGAGAATGTTCCGGAGTTAAAACGTTTCAATTACCGCATTTCTTCCTATCAGTTTAATCCTCCCATCGATTCTTCCGACATGGAACCTTCTTTATGGGCAAAACTGGTAAAAATCATCGCTTACAATTATGATAATTTTGACGGTTTTGTCATTCTTCACGGAACAGACACCATGGCATATACCGCTTCTGCCCTTAGTTTCATGTTGGAAAATTTAAGTAAGCCGGTCATCTTGACAGGTAGCCAGCTTCCCATTGGCATGTTGCGTACCGACGGCAAAGAAAATCTTATCACTTCCATTGAAATTGCCGCTGCCAAACACCCCGATGGTACAGCCATCGTTCCCGAAGTGTGTATCTTCTTTGAAAACCACTTGCTTCGCGGCAACAGAACGACAAAAATTAATGCAGAAAACTTTAATGCTTTCCGTTCATATAATTATCCATCACTTGCTACAGCCGGTATTCATATTAAGTATGAATATGACCGTATTCATAAAGCAAATCCCAATGTGGCTCTAAAGCCCCACTATCTGTACGACACCAATGTCGTCATCCTGACACTCTTTCCCGGTATTCAGGAAAATATGATACGAAACATACTTCATACCCCCGGATTGCGGGCAGTGGTGCTTAAAACATACGGTTCGGGTAATGCTCCACAAAAACCTTGGTTCATCGACTTACTGAAAGAAGCTACCGACCGTGGTATCGTCATTATCAATATTTCCCAATGTTCTACAGGAAGTGTAGAGATGGGAAGATATGAAACCGGACTTCATTTGCTCGATGCCGGAGTTATCAGTGGATATGACAGTACAGTAGAGTCCGTTCTTACAAAACTAATGTTTCTTTTGGGTCATGGCAAAAATGAAAGTGAGATACGGCATCAAATGAGTATTCCGGTTGCCGGTGAGTTTACCATACCTACAATGTAACATATTTGTAATATTTGTTTCATTAAATAGTAATAAAAACGCTCCATCTTTGCAATGCGAAACAAGAAAAGATTAGTTTTGTAGTAAATAAAAAGAGGAACGACATGAATGATTACCGCATTTTAGTAGTTGATGACGAAGAGGATCTCTGTGAGATTCTTAAATTCAACTTGGAAAACGAAGGATATTTGGTAGATACTGCCAACTCTGCCGAAGAAGCCTTAAAAACGGATCTCACTAAATACGATCTCCTTTTATTGGATGTCATGATGGGTGAGATCTCAGGTTTCAAGATGGCAAGTATGCTCAAAAAAAATAAAGCCACCGCCACTATTCCTATCATTTTCATTACTGCCAAAGATACAGAAAACGATACCGTGACCGGCTTCAATTTGGGAGCTGATGACTACATTTCAAAACCTTTTTCCCTGCGCGAAGTAATGGTACGTGTCAAGGCGGTGTTGCGTCGCACAGCATCGGGTAACGAAAAAGAAGCTCCGCAACAACTGGTTTATAAAGGATTGATACTTGATATGACCAAAAAGAAAGTAAGTATTGACGGTATTGAAGTCTCTCTTACCAAAAAAGAATTTGAGATTCTGCTGCTCCTATTGCAAAATCAGGGACGTGTGTTTTCCCGCGAAGATATTTTAGCAAAAGTCTGGCAAGAAGAAGTATACGTACTCGACCGCACCATTGATGTAAATATCACCCGGCTACGCAAAAAAGTCGGAGAATATGGAAAATGTATCGTAACACGTCTGGGATACGGATATTGCTTTGAATATCAATAAATAAAGTCTGCTTTATCATGACACTTGAACTATCCAGCCATGTATTATCGTTCAGCAAGAAGCTTTTTCTTTCTGTCATTGTATTGTTTCTTGTCTTTGCCATTTGCTTTATGGCATTTCAATATCGCAGGGAAAAGGAATACAAAATAGAACTGCTCAACACTCAATTACAGAATTATAATGACCGTCTGAATGACTTTCTCCGTGGAAAAGACACATTGAATTTGAGACTTTTAGATAAATATGTACACGAACATACGTTGGATGAATTGCGCGTCACCCTTATTGATAAAGAAGGGAAAGTGTTGTATGATAATATCGAACAGAATCCGCTGTACTTCAGCAACCATCTCAACCGGGAAGAAATAAAGGAAGCTATCAGCCAAGGAAGCGGCTATTCCATTAATCGCCAATCCGAAAGTTTAGGAGGAGAGTTTTTCTATTCAGCCCAATATTATCCGAACACTAATTATATAATCCGTTCCGCATTGCCCTATAGTGTCAGCCTGGTGCGTCATTTAAAAGCAGATTCCCATTTTGTATGGTTTACGCTTATAGTAAGTCTCGTGCTGATTTTTATCTTTTATCGTTTTACACATAAATTGGGGATGTCAATCACACAGTTGCAACAATTTGCTTTGAAAGCTGATCGTAACGAACCGATAGACACCGACTTGCAAGGAGCATTTCCGAAAAACGAATTGGGTGAGATTTCCCAACATATCATTCAGATATACAGACGACTGCATCAGGCAAAAGAAGATTTATATATCGAAAGAGAGAAACTGATAACCCACCTGCAAATATCCCGTGAAGGATTAGGAGTTTTTACCCATAAGAAACAAGAAATACTGGTTAATAATCTCTTTACCCAGTACGCCAACCTCATTTCGGACAAAAACCTGAGTTCGACAGAGGAAATCTTCTCTATTCCGGAACTTCAGCCGATTACTGATTTCATTGCCAAAAATAAAGAGCGCACAATCAGCAAAGAAGAGAAACGAATGTCGATTGTTATAGACAAAAACGGTCGTATTTTCTCGGTAGACTGTATTATTTTTCAAGACGACAGCTTTGAAATTTCTATCAACGATGTCACTCAGGAAGAAGAACAGGCACGGTTAAAAAAACAATTAACTCAGAATATTGCCCATGAATTAAAGACCCCGGTCAGCAGCATACAAGGATATCTTGAGACAATAGTCAATAACCCGGGACTGCCACGAGAAAAAATAAATACGTTCCTCGAACGCAGTTATGCTCAAAGTAATCGCCTGGCACATTTATTACGTGATATTTCTGTCTTGACACGCATGGAGGAAGCCCCCAATATGATAGAGACTGAACAAGTCAACCTGACAGTTATGATGCAAAACATACTGAATGAAGTTGCCTTGGAATTGGAAGAAAAACAGATAACAGCATCCAATTTTCTACCCCATGGACTGACTGTATCCGGCAACGCTTCCTTGCTCTATTCCATTTTCAGAAACCTGACAGACAATGCCATCGCTTATGCCGGTACAGGAATATCAATTACAGTCCGTTGCTTCCGTGAAGACGAACGTTTCTACTATTTCAGTTTCTCGGACACCGGTATAGGAGTAGCTCCCGAGCATTTAAGCCGCCTGTTCGAACGCTTCTACCGAGTTGATAAAGGACGCTCACGCAAATTAGGCGGCACAGGACTCGGACTTGCCATTGTAAAAAACGCAGTCATTCTGCATGGCGGGACTATCTTTGCCAAGAATAATCCCGGTGGGGGGTTGGAATTTATCTTTACGTTGTGTAAAGAATAAAAGGACGCCTTTCCTATTATTTGAAAAGCCTTGCCCAAAAACCTTTAGGAGCAGGGCGTTTTTCATTATGCAGATTTTGATATACCTGCTCATAACTTAAGCGATTGTGCACCATTTCATAAATCACCCCCCAATCAGGCAACCCGCCCAAATTACGGTCATCAATAAATAAATCCGCCTTCAGTTTACGCGAATAATACCGGCTTTTATCTTTCTCTTCGGCATAATTGCTATTGACTGCATAAAATTCCAGTCCCCGCTGACGGCAAAACTCCACCGCTTCTTCCAATAAACGACCTTCACGAACGCTCCATAATATAAGGAAATGACGTTCTTGCTGCAATTTTTTCAATGTTTCTATGGCAAAAGGAATTTCTTTACCTATTGCGGGATACTTATGTTCCACGATTGTTCCGTCAAAGTCTACTGCTATAATCATAGTTACTCTAAATTATGTCACAAAGATAAGGCAAAATTTCTATTCCTCCCTTTACAAAAACCAAAAGAATTAATTGTTTTTCTAAAGATAAGCAGTATATTTGCAATGTATTGGTTTGTTTATCTTTAGTCAAAGATAAATGATTAAAAGGGAATCAGGTGAGAATCCTGAACAGTCCCGCTGCTGTATGTTTCACAAAACGCATAAGCAAACTCCATTAACCACTGGAAAGCATTTCCGGGAAGGTGCTTATAGCGGAAACAAGTCAGAAGACCTGCCTATACACTTTCACATCCTGAAGCTTTCGAGGAAAGAGCTTGGAACATTGAACATAAAGGATGATTAGCATCCGCTATCTTCTCCGTTTCGCTATCCCAAAAGAGATGATCAGGTAAAAGAGATTTTTTATAAGAATAAACTCTGCCAAGTTTATTTGAGTGCCAGCCTGATGGGAATCACGTTGGCATTTTTTTTATAGTCCAAGTAAGCACGAAATCGGGATGAGTCAGATAACGCACCCGATAATGCCACTGTTCCTCTGTCCGATATTCCTGCGCTTCCAAACACCCCTCCTCTTCCATGACAAAAGGAAAAATATGCAAATGCCGGATAAAGTCTACACCTTCCACCCCCATCACCTTGAACAATGTTTCTTTGGCAGACCAGTGAAGAAGCAATACATATACTTCATCACCTTGATTCATCGTTTTTTCTTCGTCCGGCCGCACAAAACGAGAAACAACCCTACGAACCCTTACCCCATATCTCTCAATATCGATTCCTACTTCTTCGGTCGGATGCAGGGCAACAGCCACATAACCATTCGTATGAGATATGCTGATATGTGCACTTCCATCTGCCAGATATGGCTTCCCGGAAGGAAGATAAACCACCTTCTTTTCTTCTCCGCACAATGTTTTCAGTAATACACGTACAGCCAGCCATTCATATTTCCGCATATCAGAGGTAAAATGCTCCAAGTCTTTCTCGTACATAGAAATATTGCCAAGCAAAGCCAATAACTGCTCCACCGTTTCCTCTGTTTTCCAAACCCCGACCAGCAGTCCGTTTTCTTGAATTTTCCGATATAACGGCATAATGATTACTTCGTTTCTTCCGCCACTTGGGGTTCGTCAACAATCACTTTTACTTTCAAGATTCGACGGGTGTTCATTTCCAACACTTCAAAATGATAGTTTTCATAATCCAAATGTTCATGCAACACCGGGAATTCTCCCTTTATCTCAAGTAAAAGACCGGCTAAGGTATCGGCATCTCCTTCCACTCTCTCAAATATATTCGAGTCTATCTTCATTATCTTATAGAAATCAGACAGAAGAGTTTTAGCCTCAAAAATATAAGTACGGTCATTCAGTTTCACATACGTGCGTTCTTCATCATCATATTCATCATTGATTTCTCCTACAATTTCCTCAATGATATCTTCCATGGTTACAATGCCCGATGTTCCTCCAAACTCGTCAACAACAATGGCAATATGAATTTTATTTGCCTGAAAGTCACGCAGCAAATCATCAATCATTTTTGTTTCAGGAACAAAATAAGCAGGACGGATCAGTGTTTGCCAACGGAAATTATCCATCTTGTTAAGATGAGGCAACAAGTCCTTGATATAAAGAATACCTTTGATATTATCACGTGACTCGGCATATACAGGAATACGTGAATATGCATTATCTACAATACACTTCAGCACCTCGGCATAAGGAGTATTGATTTCCAAATCCACCATATCAAGACGCGGTGTCATCACCTCCTTGGCAGTCTCTCCACCAAAACGGATAATTCCCTCCAGAATGTTGCTCTCCTCCGATATTTCATTCTTATCGGTCAACTCCAACGCCTGCGACAATTCGTCGACTGAAATATTATAGTTCTTCTTCGCCACACATTTATTAATTAAGAATGAAGAGCGAACCAACAGGGCAGACAAAGGAGAAAATAATGTTTTCAAGAAAGAAATGACAGGAGCAGCCTTACGGCAAAACTTCAAAGTATGCTGTGCCGAATAAATTTTGGGCATTATTTCTCCAAACAGAAGTAATAAGAAAGTAAGAATGACCGTTATAACCAGAAATTCAAGTATGACAGAATTTCCCCAATGGATGGTGCTGGCAAAGAAATAATTGCACAGCATGATTATCGTCACATTCACAAAATTATTAGAAATCAGAATAGTGGCTAACAAGTGTTCAGAATCGTCCAGCAGAGCACTGATACGCCTGTCGGAAGAAGTCTGCCCTTCCTCTATTTCACTCAAGTCACCGGGAGACAGAGAGAAGAAAGCAATTTCCGAAGCAGACACAAAGCCTGATGCATACAATAATATAACAGCTAATACAATAGCTATAATTGCTCCTATAGTAGGAGTAGTCACGGTCACACCGTCAAACAAATCCGCCAAGCGGCATAAATACGAGTCAGGGTCCAAGGAATCTGGTTTTAGTTAAACATCCGGTTCTTTAAAATTAAAACGGTAAATCATCTGTCACGCTGCTATTGGCGGCAGGCTGTTGCGATGCCGGCTGTGAAGCAGCTTGCGGCATATATCCTCCTTGCTGCTGAGAAGCAGTACGGGGAGTCAGCATTTCCATGTTATCAGCAAAGATTTCAACGATAGTACGTTTGATACCATTCTGATCATCGTAAAAACGGCTGCGGATTTTACCTTCGATATAAAGCTTATCTCCTTTGCGAACATACTTTTCAGCCGTTTGCGCCAATCCTCTCCACAAAACAATATTATGCCATTCGGTACGTTCAGGAACCTGAGTCCCATTTGCCAAGGTATATGCACGGTCTGTGGTAGCCAAAGAAAAAGTAGCTACAGCAACACCATTATCCAAATATCTCACATCAGGGTCTTTACCTACGTTCCCTATCAATTGCACTTTATTTAATGACATTCTCTTCTTCCATTTTAATTATCAGGCTTCAAAATTAGCGAAAAAAACTGATTTACCAAGCGAGAAACAGCAAATTTATGCAAATCTTCTATCCTAATTCTCTGATACTGTGCAAAAGAGGCAGAATCTTCGGGCAGAATAACCTCATAAAAATTTGCATAAATCACCCGATGGGATAAGACATGTTTCACTCCTTTTTGTACCAGCCGGACCAAGGGAGTCTCGCCTTCAGCCAACATTTCCCGCCACCGGGATAAAGCATAGAACTTTTCTTCGGGCACTTCATTCTCCGTTTCTATCAAAGGAAGCTCATACAGATTCTTCCAGATATCATTCCCTGTCCGTTTATTGATTAATGTATGCGCGCCCATGCGTACATAGATATAATTAAAGTAACGATTTGCCACCTTTGTCTTATGCTGTTTCACAGGCAGCGTATCCACCACCCCCTTTTGCCGGGCGACACAAGTATCAACAAAAGGGCAGAACATACAGTTGGGCGAAGCAGGAGTGCACTGCAACGCGCCAAAATCCATTATCGCCTGATTATAAATCCCCGGTTGCGCTTTATCCAACAACTCCGCCGCCACTTCTGCAAAAATCCTCTTCCCTTCTGCAGAGTCTATGGGCGTTTCAATCCCCAACCAGCGCGAAAGCACCCGATAAACATTCCCATCCACCACAGCATAAGGCATTCCATAAGCAAAAGAACAAATGGCAGCCGCAGTATACTCTCCCACTCCTTTCAAAGCCAACACCTCTTTATATGTTTTAGGAAAACCTCCGGCATCGGCCATGCTACGCGCAGCAGCATGTAAATTACGGGCACGAGAATAATAGCCCAATCCTTGCCAATATTTCATGACCTCGTCTTCATCGGCAGCCGCTAATGAAAACACGTCAGGGAAACGTTTTACAAAACGTTGATAGTAATCATAACCTTGAGCGACGCGCGTCTGTTGCAATATAATTTCCGAAATCCATATTAAATAAGGATTCTTCGTCCTGCGCCAAGGCAAATCACGCTTGTTGTCTTGATACCATTTTATTAGTATTTCTCCAAAATTATCCATGTCTAACGTTACAAATCAGCACAAAATGCGCGTTAATTCTGCAAAAATAAGGCAAGAAAACCAAAGCTGACATTTTTTTTAGGAAATTTATTCTGAATATATTTCTTAAAGAGCTAGAAAAGCTATATATTTGCAGTCCAAAAAATTAAGATATAAGTATAACAATAATTATTTAGCGAAATGACTAAAGCAGATATCGTAAACGAAATTACGAAAAATACCGGTATTGACAAGGTGACAGTGTTAACCACACTTGAGGCTTTCATGGATACAGTAAAGGATTCATTATCTAAAGAAGAAAATGTGTACCTGCGTGGTTTTGGAAGTTTTGTAGTGAAGAAAAGAGCTCAGAAGACTGCTCGCAACATTTCAAAGAACACTACAATCATTATTCCGGAGCACAATATTCCGGCATTTAAACCAGCTAAGACATTTACATTATCAGTAAAGAAATAATAAACAAGAGTATTAACCCATAAAATTTGAAGCTATGCCAAGCGGAAAGAAGAAAAAAAGACATAAAATGTCAACGCACAAGCGTAAAAAAAGACTAAGAAAGAACAGACATAAAAGCAAAAAATAATTTGTAGTCTGTCTGACGACAAATAAAGAACAAACCTTGCAAAGCAACAAAATGTCTTTCAGGTTTGTTCTTTGTTTAATGAGAAAAGTGAATAATTTAAGAATACAAAAGTGACAAGCGAACTAGTAGTAGACGTACAACCCAAAGAAATTTCCATTGCGCTCCTGGAAGATAAGGCGTTGGTGGAATTCCAAAAAGAAGGAAGAAGTGCTTCTTTCAATGTGGGAAATATGTATTTGGGACGGGTAAGAAAACTAATGCCCGGACTCAATGCCTGCTTCGTGGATGTCGGTTTCGAAAAAGACGCTTTTCTTCACTATTTAGACTTAGGACCTCAATTTCATTCTTATCAGAAGTATCTGAAGCAAGTTTTAAGCGACCGCAAAAAACTTTATCCAATTTCAAAAGCTACTATGCTGCCTGACATTGATAAAGAGGGAACTGTTTCAACCACCCTCCAACAAGGTCAGGAAGTAATTGTGCAAATCGTAAAGGAACCTATTTCAACCAAGGGCCCCAGACTGACCTGCGAATTATCTTTCGCCGGGCGTTATTTGGTTCTTATCCCCTTCAATGACAAGGTTTCCGTATCTCAAAAAATTAAATCGAGCGAAGAACGCGCCCGCCTCAAGCAACTGTTGCAAAGTATCAAACCGAAAAACTTCGGGGTGATAGTTCGCACTGTGGCAGAGGGAAAAAGGGTGGCCGAACTTGATGCCGAGCTTAAAGTCTTGCTGAAACATTGGGAAGAGACCATTACAAAAGTACAAAAAGCAGCCAAACTTCCTGCATTGGTTTATGAAGAGACCAGTCGCACGGTAGCCATGTTGCGCGATTTATTTAACCCTTCATACGAGAACATTTACGTAAATGACGAAACAGTGTTCCACGAAATCAAGGATTATGTATCTCTCATTGCCCCTGAACGGGCAGAAATCGTGAAATTGTACAAAGGACAGCTTCCTATCTTCGACAATTTTGGAATAACCAAACAAATCAAGTCCTCATTCGGTAAAACGATTTCGTATAAGAGTGGAGCTTACCTGATTATTGAACACACTGAAGCGCTTCATGTGGTGGATGTCAATAGCGGTAACCGTTCCAAATCCGGTAACGGACAAGAGGCTAACGCACTGGATGTCAATCTGGGAGCTGCCGATGAATTGGCGCGCCAGTTGAGGTTGCGTGATATGGGTGGTATTATTGTCGTTGACTTTATAGACATGAACCTGGCTGAGAACAGACAAAAGCTGTATGAACGCATGTGCCAAAATATGCAGAAAGACAGAGCCAAACACAATATTCTCCCTCTCAGCAAGTTCGGACTGATGCAGATTACCCGCCAACGCGTGCGTCCGGCCATGGATGTCACTACAGATGAAACCTGTCCCACCTGCTTCGGGAAAGGTAGCATCAAACCATCCATTCTTTTTACAGATACATTGGAGAGTAAAATTGATTACCTGGTCAATAAGCTGAAGATTAAGAGATTTACACTGTACATCCACCCGTATATTGCTGCTTACGTTAATCAAGGCCTTGTGTCGCTAAAGCGTAAATGGCAAATGAAATACGGATTCGGAATAAAGATTATCCCCGATCAAAGTCTGGCATTCCTGCAATATAAGTTTACCGATATGCATGGAGAAGAAATAGACATGAAAGAGGAAATCGAAATCAAATAAAAAACGGGGAGCGAATAAATGAAGTCGCTCCCCGTTTTTTTATTCCCAATATTAATTGGTATCTTTGCTTACAAATACTAAAGTCATGATTATAGAAGATTTACAGCATTTATATCAAACATACACAGGTGTAGCTGCCGAGACAATTACCGAATTGCCTTCTTCCGGTTCCAACAGACGTTATTTCAGACTCACCGGAACACAGAATTTAATCGGCGTTTATGGTACTTCCATCGAAGAGAACAACGCTTTTCTCTATATGGCCGCACATTTTCGCAAAAAAGGTCTTCCTGTTCCCGAAGTCTATTGTGTTTCCGCAGATAAGACATGCTATCTGCAAGAAGACTTAGGTGACACATTATTATTCAATGCCATCGAAAAAGGGCGCACCACCAGTGTATTCTCGGAAGAGGAGAAAGAACTTCTCCGCAAAACTATCCGCCTACTGCCGGCCATCCAATTTGCAGGGGCCGACGGATTTGATTTTTCCCATTGTTACCCGCAACCGGAATTCAACCAACGTTCTATTCTTTGGGATTTGAACTACTTTAAATACTGTTTTCTGAAAGCTACCGGACTTGAATTTCAAGAAGACAAACTGGAAGACGATTTCCAGAAGATGAGCGATGTACTGCTCCGCAGCTCTTCAGCCACTTTCATGTATCGGCGGTGTCGGAATGGGCCTTGTACTGCTTGCAAAATCAACGACCGGTGGAACAGAGATGGTCGCGACGCTGATCCAGCATTATTATAAACATTATTCTGTGGTGCAGATCATACAGTTTTTAGATGGTGCAGTCGTAGTTGCCGGATTATTTGTATTTGGTGTACACGCAGTATTGTATGCGATCGTTGCGATCTTTGTGACGAGCAAGGTATCAGATGCACTGATGGAAGGCTTGAAATTCTCAAAAGCAGCATTTATCATTACGGATCACTATGAACAGGTGGCAAAACGTATCATGACGGAGTTAGAACGCGGTGTTACAGGACTTCGGGCAAAGGGCATGTATTCCGGTGCAGAAAAATGTATGCATTACTGCGTAGTATCCAAAAAAGAGATTGTGCAGGTAAAAGAGATCGTAATGGTTATCTCATGCCCCCATATCTTGAAATCCCCCATATTGGATTGTATATCCCAAAAACCTGTAGCTGCAGGAATATCCGTTTGATACAACATTCCGTCCGTCCGTTTCAAATAATAATCATACATCACAAAAATACGATCATTCAAGAAACCAAGATCAATACCCAAATCCAGCTGTTTTGTCTCTTCCCAAGTTAATTCATTATTCCTCAGGCTTTCCAATGCTTTACCCGGAGCTAAAGCTCCCCCTAAAACATAATTTGCCTTAGCAACCCGAGCTAGATAATTATAATTATCAATATTATAATTACCAGTCAAACCATAGCTCGCAC
>ENA-UEPV01001676-UEPV01001676.1-human-gut-metagenome-genome-assembly--contig:-NODE-1676-length-13414-cov-2.431881_pt1 | contig 13414 bp, 8 predicted proteins | sample MGYA00242942_ERZ507925 | MGnify/ENA primary metagenome ERZ507925 (study PRJEB26167, sample SAMN06115453) | human gut metagenome | host: Homo sapiens | place: China:Fujian | collected 2015-08-26... | reverse complement strand
GCGCCTACCACAGCCATGCGGCGCTTTTGGTTTCGCCGCTGCTCTGTTTTTTTTCGATCATCAGGAAGGTGCCGACGGCGATCAGCACCACGCCGATGCCTTTAGGGAGGCTGACGCCTTCCTGCAAAAAGATGGCCGCCAGAATGATGGTCAGCACCGTGCTGGATTTGTCAATGGGGACGACCTTGTTTACGTCCCCCAGCTGAAGCGCCTTGAAATAGCACAGCCAGCTTGCGCCGGTGGCGAGGCCGGACAGCACCAGAAACAGCAGCGTCCGCCCGCCGATGGCCGGGATCGTCCCCTGAGAGCCGACGACGAACACCATCAGCCAGGAGAAAATCAGCACCACCGCCGTGCGGATGGCGGTAGCCACGGTAGAGTCCGTTTTTCGGATGCCGCATTTGGCAAGAATGGAGGTCAGGCCTGCAAACAGGGCCGAACCGAACGCAAACAGAATCCACATGAATGATCGCTCCTCTTTCCCATCAATTCACAGGGGAATATAACCGACGCTCCGCGCTCAGGACGGTCTGCGGCAGCCTGGCTTCGCTTTTTCGACAGTGCTTCTTGCAGATGGAAACCGTATAGCCGTTCCACTCCAGACCGCTCCGCTCCATGGCGGCAAGACCGGCGTCATCCTCGATAATCAGTATTTTAGACAGAATGCTGCCTCTTTGCAAGAGGCGGCATAAAAATTGTGTGCAGGACACTGCTTTTGAATGGCCATGGACAGCAGCGCCCACAAGAATCCAAAATCATTATAACACAACGGAAAACGGGTGATTAAACAGTTCTCAGGACGAAACATAGAAGGCATTGTCGGTCTTCTGCGTGTCGAGAATATAGACGAGAGCTTTGCTTACAGTTCCTCGGATTGGCTTGATTTTAGCAACTGCCATATCTCACCCTGCCTTTCTTTCAGCTCTGCAACATCATCCGCATATGGTAGCAGGACATCTCCGTGAAAAAAGCGGATATTAAATTATGAAGCATAGGTATAGGGACATCCTCGCTGTATCATGGAGGATGTCCTTTTCGTTTTGCCTGCCGAGCTGCACACGTTTATGCTGGTTCATATAGGGTATCGCAGAAGTATCCGGCACCATTTCGGCACCATAGCATTCAAAAATCGAATACAATATGCGAACGATTGGTCACAAAAAATATCCGTCCATATTCCGATGCGGAAGGCTGCAATCCGTGTAAAAGCAAAAAGAACCCGCTGAAACACTTGATTTCAGCGGGTTGGCGGAGATGGAGAGATTCGAACTCTCGCGTCGGTTTGAGCCGACCTACCGCATTTCGAGTCATTTCCCGCTTATGACTTTTGGTGGAAATTAAGCGAAGATGGAAGTACACAACGGAAGCCCAAAAGCTGCGGTATACTGCGGATTTTGGCTTCCGTTTTTCGTTTTTATTTGCACCCACAGGGCTTTCCGAGTTCTTCCCATTTTTGCCCCGAATTATGACCGGAGGATAGAACAAGGATAGAACTGGACGCCAGATTGGGGGTATTCACACCCATACCATTTCACGAAAACGCAAATCACCATTTTGATTAGACAACTTGATCTTATTTGAACCCACTTCAAAATCCAATATTTTACACGCCAGTGAAGTACCTCACCTACCAATGACAGATGAACAAGAAAGTGAGTGCTGCACATGGATTTGACTAAGTATTATCCCGACATCGCCGCAAAGTATCCCGCCTATGTAACCAAACGGGAACTATGCGAGATCTGCCACATCTGTCCCAAGACCGCCTACAATTTGGAGCAACAAGGTGAGATTCCCTACACCATTGAGCAAAACCACCTGATCCGTAGCCACAAAATCAAGCTGACGGACATTCTTGCCTATCTCTATCGGCGTGAGTGCAGACAAGAAGCAGACAGTCCCTATATCTGTGCTATGAGAACATTCTATGACGAACACCTCTCTCCCTACTCAGACCTGCTTTCCGTAAAGGATATTCAGCAGATTACAGGCTTTTCGTCCTCGGCAATCGTGCGGTGGATCAGCACAGGGATTCTGAAGGCTTTCCAGCCTGGAAAGCAGTACACCGTCCCAAAGGATTTTATGCTGGACTTTCTGATAAGCCCATATTACCGCCGTATCCGCCGAAAGACCCCTCTCCAAAAGGAATTGATGGATACATTTGAGCGTCTGTGGCAGGAAAAAGGAGGCGAGTGATGTGGCACAGGTATCCAAGTATCGCTATTTGCTGAATCAGTACCCAGAAACAGTCCAAAAAGAGCAATTCCGCATCATCTGTCATATCAGCAAACGCACAGCTCGTTATCTGCTGCAATCCGGTCTGGTTCCCTGCGTACAGAGTGGGAAAAAGACCCGGAATTACACCATAAAGATGAAAGACATAGTTCGCTACCTTGAGCGCAGGGAAATCCACCCCGAAAAATACAAACTTCCCCCCGGCTCATATAGCGGGACATACGCAGTCAAGCCCCTGCTTCCCGAATCTGTGACAACGGAGGAACTGCGAAAATACTACATAGAGAGTTTCCGGGACATTCCCGACATAGTTTCCACGAGAGAGGCCGCGGAATTAACAGGCGCCACGGCATCTACGGTCGCAAAATGGATCAGAACGAAAAAGCTAAAAGCTCTTTCACATGGTCCGGCATTTATCATCCCGAAGGTCAATCTGATCGACTTTATGGCCAGTGACGCATACTTGAACAAACGCTTGAAATCACAAAAATTCCACGAAAATATAGGAGGTTTTCTATCATGGAAAGCGGGAAAATAATTGTTGTAGCCAACCAGAAAGGTGGGGTAGCCAAGACCAGCACGGTCCGAAATCTGTCCTATGCGCTGGCCGAGATGGGCAAGAAGGTCTTGGTAGTTGACTTTGACCCCCAGTATAACCTCACCACCAGTTTCGGTGTCCTGCCGACCCAGGCGCCCTATAATACCGGGACTCTTATCACCAATCTGCTTCTGGACGAATCTCTGCCGGATACCAACGAGTTCATCCAGAAAATCGGCTCTGTGGACTTGATCCCTTCCAGCCGATCTCTCACCGTTGCGGAGGCAAATCTGCTGATGACGCCGGACAGCAATGACTACCTGGCCGCTCTGCTGAACCCTCTGCGGCTGTCCTACGATTACATTATCGTGGACACCAACCCCTCTCTTGGCTCGTTGACCATCAACGCTTTAACGGCTGCCGACGAGGTAATCATCCCGATTGACCCGGAACTGTTCGCTCTGACCGGTTTGCAGGCGTTGGTGGACACCATCAAGAAAATCAAGCGGAAATTAAATCCCAGCATTGAGATCGGCGGTATCCTGTTCACCAAATGCAACAAGCGGACGAACCTGTATCGCCGTACATACGGTCAGGTCACAAAGGCGTTCCAATCGCTCCCCATCTTCAACTGTCAGATTCCCTACACGGTCAAGGTGGGGGACGCAAACAGCTACGGAATGAGCGTCATGGAACTGGAGCAGGCAAACCCCGCCTCTCTTGCCTATCTGGAACTTGCAAAGGAGGTGCTGGCAAATGCCTAAAATCAATCCGCGCATCAAGTCCATTGACGATCTTCTGGGCTTGGATGCCGCAGAAGAAAGCCCTATTGAACCTACCCCTTCCGTATCCTTGCCGACCAAGAATACCATCATCACCCTTCCCCCGCAGGCCATTCGTGCTTTCCGAGGCCATCCGTTCCGGCTGTATGAGGGCGACCGGCTTAATGATCTGGTAGAAAGCATTTCGGAACATGGGGTCCTGAATCCCGCCATCATCCGCAAGATTGAACGAGATGAAGATGGCTTTGAGTATGAAATGCTGGCCGGTCATAACCGGCAGAACGCCGCAGCCATTGCAAACCGTGAACTTCCCTGTATCGTCAAGGAAAATCTCTCCGATGAAGATGCTTGGATTTATGTGATCGAAACCAATGTCCTGCAACGCTCCTTCTCCGAAATGCTGCCCTCTGAAAAAGCGGCGGTGCTGGCTCTGCGCTATTCCAAGATGATCTGTCAGGGGCGCCGGAACGATATTATCGAGGAACTGAAAAGGCTGGAAAACCCTGATGAAATCAGGGAAAATCCCACAAGTGGCACTCAGTGCCACAGGACGAAAAGCCGGGATATTTTAGGTGCTGAATACGACTTAAAAGGCCGCGCCGTTGCAAACTATCTCCGCATCAATGAGTTGATTACTCCGCTGAAAAGGCGAATTGATGATGCCGAGTTCCCGATTGTGGTAGCTGTGCAGCTCTCTTATCTGACCGAACAGGAACAGAAGATGGTTGACGATGTACTTTCGGGAAGCGAGTACAAGGTCAATGAGGGAAAGGTTGTCCTGCTGCGGGAATATACCGGAAAGCTGACCCCGGAGCGTACCGAACAGATTTTGTCCGGCGAATTTAACCGGAAACCCAAGAAATCCACGGCTACGGCGTTCAAGGTCAAACCGGCGATTTATAAGAAATACTTTACCGCCAGCATCAGCCAGAAAGAGTTCGACAGCATTGTGGACGAGGCGCTTACCCTCTACTTTGCTCAGAAAGGACAAGAGTCCGAGCAAGAGGCCGGATAACCGGCCATAATCACCAATACAGGAAGGAGGTCAGATACCGTTGAGAAATGATGAACGCCTGCGGACGATATATGAAGTCATGGCTCCCTATATCGTCCGAAATGAACACAACTGGCGGGATTATCTGGCAGTTGCATCGCAGTTCCATAAGCACAGTTTTGACAACATACTTCTTGTGTACGCACAGGACGAAGATGTTTCGATTCTGGCAACACGAAAGCAATGGGCAGCCATAGGTAGAAATTTGATTCCCCGTGCAAAGGGCGTTGCCGTTTGCGTCTACCGGAATGCCAAACTCACTCTTGACTATCTCTTTGATGTAAGCCAAACTACTGGCAAAGAGATTCATCCTACGGACTGGCAGCTTTCCAATGAAATGAAAAAGGCCCTGACCGAGCGCCTGTCGTATGCACACGGTTTCCCCAAGCAAGATTTTCCCCAAGCGCTGTATGCGATGGCAAGCGAATCTGTCGCAGAGAATTACAACCACTTTTTGCAGGAACTCAAGCAGGAAACCAAAGGCCATTTGTTCACCGAGATCCCGGCCGGTGGTTTTGAAGCCCAATACATCCAGCTTTTGACCGACAGCATTTCTTATTTCATCGGCAAAAAGTGTCACCTGCCGGATGAAGAAATCCAGTTGAGTGACGGCATGGCGACGGTCAGCCATTTTAATACACTCCCGCTGGTTGCACATCTGGGTACGGCAGTAACCGCCCTTTCCAAAGGTATCCTGTTAGAAGTAGAACGGAACATCAAGATTATCAATCGTGAAAGGATGGCACAACATGAGCAAACCGAATATCAATCTGAAATACAGGGAGCAGGACGGGATGATGCTTCCCGATCTGCAAATCTCCAACAGCAGCGAAGCAGATCAACCTCTGGGCAGGTACGGCCGGATGGCCCTGGAATACCTCAGAGAGAATCACCCGGAGCGATTTACGACTTTGAAAATGGATGGCAGTCTGATGGAGATCATGCACCGGGTACAGGACGAGGCGACCGAGAAGATCGAAGCCCTGACGCAGCAAATGCTCCAGCAGGAGCCGCTTCCGCAGACCGAGGACATCATGGAGCGGACGCGACACTTGAACAATCTGAACCTGATGGCGGAGGAAGCCGTACTCCAGAGCGTAGTCCTGATTCCCCGCTGACCGAGGAACAGCCAAATACAGAAGTGGCACCGAGCGCCGCACCTGTGGGAGAGCCGTCTGAAAAGGACGGCTCTTTTTCTGTTCCTGCGGAACAACCGACACGCCATTTTACCGATGCAGAAGTCCGGCGCAATTATGAGTACATCCTGACCAGCACCAATCTATACCCCCCAGAGCTGCACAGCGCGGTTCGCAGCGTATTGTCAGAACCGCCACTCAATCCTGACTGGTCAGACAAAGGGCGGCAGATTGCGGCGCTCTTTACTCCCTATGGCGACCGTGAATATCAGGGCGATCTTCTCTATCGTACCCGGTTGCATGGTGAAGATGGCATTTCATTTTTCTTTGATGAAGGCTATACCTACATTCCCTGGAACGGACTGGCGTTTTTACTGGACGCCATGATCGAGGACGGCGACTATCCCAATCCTGTCGTAGAGGAGCAGCCTGATCCCATCGGGGATTATAACATCCCTGATGAAGTTGATGAAATGGGCGGTCCTCACCGGCAGATGACCATTGGAGAAGCGGATTTTGATTATGTTCTGGATGCTGTTGCCTATGAAGCCGGAGAAACCGTAGTGGAACCGGTCAAGCCGCAGGCGATTGTTCAAATGGAAAACGACACACCAGCAGCCGGTGACGAGCCCGCATCCGTTCCTGACGAAAATCCCCCTGTTGTTGTGGAGGCCCCCGAAACGGCTCTCCCCACAGATACAGCGGAGCAGCCTGCACCGCCGCCCGTCAAGGGAAACACGACGGCGCACAAGAATTTCCGCCGCTTTCAAGAGTTGTTCCCGGAGATTGTGTCCGGTCAATATGAGTATCTGCGGCTGGAGGCCGGAGAAGCCTACTATCCTCTGGTCATTCACCATAAATACGGTTCCCATTACTGCATGGAGCATTACTATATGCAGAACGGCGACCGGATGTATGACCCTTATATGGACTTCCAAATCGACAAAGAGGCTGGGACACTTCGGGCTTTCAGTTATGAGAACAGCGGCATTGGTGTATATAACGAGGCTGATCCCGACGACCCCGCACATGAAAAGAAAATCAACGGATTCAACAAATTCTTTGCCACTTGGCTGAACAACATCCGCAGCCAGGGCTATGAGCCGGTGCGGGCCTCTATGATGGTCAACGATGAAGAAGTCGATGTGGATTTGCGCCCGGCTGCCGAAGCTGTTCCGGTCGTGGAAGAAGAACAGCCGGAGCAGCTCTCGCTTCTGTCCCTGGAAAAGAGTACGGAAGATCTGCTTGTTGAGCGTGTCATGCAGAAAGGTCCCCTTACCGCAGGGAAAAAGGAACAAATCTACGAGTTTGCCCAGACCCACCCCACCGGATCGGAATTTACTGCTTTCCTAAAAAAGCTATATGGCTATGAAGGGTTCTCCGGTGATGAAATGGGCGTGAAATACGCCATGTTCAATAGTGAAGGTGTCACTATCGAATGGCAGGATGAGCAGGGCGAAACACAGGAAACAAAGCTGTCCTGGGCGCGGGCTGCCGGTGTCGTGCAACGCCTGGTGGATGAAGGCCGCTATCTGGAAACCCCTGTTGTCAGTCGGCCGGAGCCGGAAACCGATGAGCCGCTTGAGGGAGAAACAGAACCGTATGATTACAGTTTTGAATATGGCCTTTTAGGGCGCCTTAAAGCGGACTGCGAGTATTTTCTAAGTGAAGGCCATCAGCACAAAAAGCATTTGTGGGCGGGTAGCATCCATGCACAGATAGCTAAAATGCGAGAGCTGTATGATCTGCTCCCGGAAAAGCCGGAAGGGATAACCAAAGAAATAATTGACGATTATGAAACCCGTATGGCTCCCTGGGAACACGATGAAGCAGAGGAAACGCAGATTTTGGACGAAGCCCTGGACGCCCATCATGGGCAGATTGATATGCTGATGCAGGCGGTCCGAGGTGAGCTGACAGTTGGAACCATCCGGTACAGTATTTTTGAGGGGCGGCCCCATATCAGCATGATTGAAGTTCTGGAGGACTACCGCCGTCAAGGTATCGCAACCCAGATGCTCCGCTATCTGCAAGGGCAATATCCCAATGAGGAAATTGTATGGGGGTATTTGACCGAGGATGGCTCGGCCCTGTACCAAGCCGTGGTGGATGAACAGCCCAATCCCGACTATCTCCGGGTACAAAATGACCTTGAAGATATTACGCGGGAATTTGACGCTTATGTGCGGCGCCTGGACGGTGGGGCTATTCTCTCCCCCCAAGAAGCTGCCGACATGGACGATCTGGAGGACACGCAATACCGGCTGGAAAAAGAGCTGGAAGAACTGCGCCCCATTCGCGCCTTTGTACGAATGGGCGATGGTACAGCAGCAGAGGCGCCCGCTGTTATGGATGAAGCCACCCCCACTGATCTGGCGCCCCTTCGTGAGCCGCCTGCGGCGCCGCAGGTCGCCACACACAACTTCCGTTTTTCTGAGGACTATGACCTGTATCCAAGTGGAGCAAAAACCAAATATAAAAACAATGTCATGGCAATCAAACTGCTCAAGCAGATTGAGCTGGAAAAGCGGACAGCGACACCGGAAGAACAAATCATCCTTGCCCGTTATGTCGGATGGGGCGGGCTTGCCAATGCTTTCTCCAGTACGGCCTCTGGTTGGGAGAACGAATATCAGGAATTGAAGTCCCTGCTGACTGATGTGGAATACAAGGCGGCCATGAACTCCACCATCACAGCCTACTACACCGAGCCTGACCTGATCCGGCACATTTACCGCGCCCTGGAACGGTTTGGCTTCGAGGGCGGCCCTGACCGAAAAATCCTGGACCCCGGTATGGGAACCGGCAACTTCTATTCTGTGCTGCCGGAGCAGTTTCAAGGGAGCAAGCTGTTTGGCGTAGAGTTGGATTCCATCACCGGCAGAATCGCAAAGCAGCTTTATCCTGATGCGGATATTTCCATCATGGGATATGAAGCCACCAAATTTGAGGACAACAGCTTTGATGTGATTCTGGGCAATATCCCGTTCAACTCCGTTAAAATCTATGACCGGCGCTACAATGACCTGAACCCGTACATCCATGACTATTTCTTCATCAAGTCCCTGGACCTTGCGAAACCGGGCGGCATCATTGCCTTTATCACCAGCAAAGGAATTATGGATCGCAAGGACGAGAGCCTTCGGGAATATATCGCACGGCGGGCAGAGTTCATCGGCGCCATTCGCCTACCCAACACAGCGTTCAAGGCTTTGGCGGGAACCGATGTAACAGCGGATGTTGTTTTCTTGAAAAAGAGAACGCAGCCCATAGAACTTGATCGCGCGAATCTTCCGTCCTGGATTGAAACTGAACTGGACCGCAGTAAATGGATCGCCTATAACCGCTATTTCAAAGATAATCCCGAAATGCTCATGGGCGAGATGGTGAGCAGCCGGAATATGTACGGCAACGAAGATGGGACGGCCTGTGTTGCCCCGGAAGATTTTGACCTGAACCAGCATCTTACCCAAGCGGTTGACTCCCTGTACGCCCGTTTCACAGCAGAACCAGATGAAGAAATTGAGGCAGACGAACCGGAAGAAAGCAATACAGAGTATGAGGACGCTCCGGCCGGAACCAAAAACTTCACCTATGTTGTGCGGGATGGCGAGATCTTCTTCTGTGAAAAAGATAAGCTGATCCCGCAGCCTTACACCGGCATGAAGGCCGAAAGAATCAAGGGATTGTGCGAAATCCGTACTGCGCTGCTGGAGGTTATCAACATCCAGTCCCATGAGTATGACCCGGTTGATCTCCAGAAAGTACAGGACACACTCAATCAGGTATATGACCGCTTCGTTGCAAAGTATGGAGCCATCAACAGCAAAGGAAACATCCTTGCTTTTTCTGATGATGACCAATTCCCCTTGCTGCGCTCTATCGAGGATGAGCGGAAAGACAAGACCGGTTGGGATAAATCAGCAATCTTCACCAAAGCCACCATCCGTCCTTTCCGTCAGGTCAACCATGCAGACACCGCCGAGGACGCCCTTCAAATCTGCCTGAATCACAAGCTGCGGGTGGATCTGCCCTATATGTCCTTCCTGACAGGAAAAGCCCCACAGGAGTTGGTGCAAGAGCTGGATACTCGCATCTATCTCAATCCCCAGAAATACTACGGTAATCCGCTGGAAGGATGGGAACTTGCAGAAGAATATCTCAGTGGTCATGTGCGGGATAAACTGCTCTACGCACGTCAGAAGGCAGCGGAAGAACCGGAACTCTTTGCCCGGAATGTAGAGGCTTTGGAGGAAGTACAGCCGGAGCCGCTGACTCCTGCCGACATCGAAGTGAATATGGGTGCCATCTGGGTTCCCATTGAGTATTACCGCCAATTCATGTATGAAACCTTCCAGACCAGCGGATATGAAAAGGTCATCGAGGGCGGCGACAACCGGCACCGCATTGACATTGAGTATTTCTCCTATACCACGACCTGGCGTGTCACCAATAAAAATGCGGAACCGGATTCCGTAATGGTCAACCAGACTTTCGGAACCAAGCGGAAAAATGCTTATGAGATTTTTGAGGATTGCCTTAATATGCAGTCCACTACTGTCCGTGACCGGCAGGAATACATCAATGAAAAGGGCAACAAGTCGGTTAAATATGTAGTCAACGCACAGGAAACCATGATTGCCCGTGCCAAGCAGCAACAGATTCAGGAAGCATTTGCGTCCTGGGTTTGGAAAGAACCGGAGCGCCGGGATAGGCTTCTGCGTATCTACAACGAAACCTTCAACACAGTTCGCCCCCGTGAGTTTGATGGGAGCCATCTCGTATTTCCCGGCATGAACACGGAGATGAAGCTGCGGAAGCACCAGCTTGATTTTGCTGCCCGTGTCATCTATACCGGGACGGGGCTTGCCGCACATGAGGTAGGCGCCGGAAAGACCGCTGCTTTAATTGCCGCCGGGATGTACCTCAAGAACCTGGGAGCGATCCACAAGGCGGTGTTTGTGGTTCCCAATCCCCTGGTGGGCCAGTGGGCAACAGAGTTCTACCGCTTTTTCCCCAACGCAAACCTTTTGGTATCCACCGCAGAGGATTTTACTCCCAAAAACCGCAACCGCTACATTTCTAAAATCGCCACCGGAGAATATGACGCAGTGATTCTGGCGCACAGCCAATTTGAGAAAATTCCAATCTCCACAGAGCGGCAGATTGCTATGCTGGAACGGCAGATCAACGATATTGAAAATGCAATCCATGAAATCAAGAGCGAAAATGGCGAGAATTGGTCTGTCAAGCAGATGGTCATTTTCCGCAAAAATCTGGATGAGCGGCTGAAAAAGCTGTCTGCCGAGGAAAAGAAAGACGATCTGCTGACCTTTGAGCAGCTCGGCGTAGATATGATGATGGTGGACGAGGCACACTTTTTCAAAAACTGCTTTGTCTTTACAAAGCTGCGGAATGTGGCTGGTATTACAACCTCAAGCAGTCAACGCGCCTTTGATATGCTGCTCAAATGCCAGTATTTACAGGAAACGAATCAGGGGCGCGGCGTAGTATTTGCGACCGGAACGCCAATCAGTAACTCGATTTCCGAACTGTTCGTCATGCAGCGGTATTTGCAGCCGCAGGAGTTGGAACGCTTCGGCTGGTCCTACTTCGATACCTGGATCGCCCATTTTGCAAAGAAAGCCTCTGTGCTGGAATTGAAGCCGGAGGGCGGCGGCTATCGGATGCGTGATCGCTTCGTCCGTTTCTACAATCTCCCTGAACTGATGGCTGTCTTTCGTGAGGTCGCTGACATCAAAACAGCGGATATGTTGGATATTCCCGGACTCCCGGCTGTTCGCACTGGTAAAGCGGAGATTGTTTCGGTGGAAGCCACACCCGCACAGCAGGCGATCATGGCCGATTTTATTCTGCGGGCGGAAGCAATCCGAACCGGCCGAGTGAAGCCGGAAGAAGATAATATGCTGAAGCTGACCGGTGAGGCCCGCCTGATGGCGATTGACCCGCGCCTGATTCGACCGGATGCGGATGGTACAGGAAGTAAGTTGAGTGTCTGCATTGAGGATGTTTATCAGGTTTGGAAGGACACCGCCGCCTCTGCTTCCACACAGCTTGTCTTTTGTGATGTTGGCACTCCCAAAGCCGGGAAATTCAATGTATATGATGAAATAAGAAATGTGCTGCTGGCAAAGGGTGTGCCGGAATCGGAGATAGCCTTTGTTCACGACGCCACTTCTGAAGCACAGCGGCAGGAACTGTTCGAGCGTACCCGCCAAGGAAAAGTCCGTATCTTAATCGGCAGCACCAGCAAACTGGGAACCGGCGTGAATGTTCAGAATAAGGTAATCTCCATTGACCATCTGGACTGTCCGTGGAAGCCCTCTGACATTACACAGCGAAATGGGCGTGGGGTACGGCAGGGCAACGAAAACCCGGAAATTATGATAAAGCAATTCGTGGCCAAAGGAACATTTGATGCGTATCTCTGGCAGATTCAGGAGCAGAAATTGCGCTATATCACGCAGATTCTCACCGGAAAACACATTGCCCGCTCTTGTGAGGATGTGGATGAAACCGTCCTGTCTGCCGCACAGTTCAAGGCGGCCGCTACCGACAATCCGATGGTCGCACAGAAGATGGAATTGGAAAACCGGGTCACGGAATTGAAAATTCTGCGTGGTGCGTGGAGCAATGAACAGCTTGCTTTGGAACACAAGGTTAACTTGACATATCCATCCCGCATCCGGGAATATGAGCAGAAAATTGAGCGAGTCACGCAGGACATTTCTCTGTTGGGTCAGACCGAAGGCAAGGATTTCTCCATCGTGCTGGATGGAAAGCATTATACGGAGCGACCGGCAGCGGGCGAAGCATTTGCCCTTCTTTATCGGATGATAAGTGAAGGCCGTGGAAAAGATGAATATGAGTTTGAAATTGGTTCATATCGTGGCTTTTCTCTTTTCGTGAACTTCAATCCGTTTGAAAGGGATATTATTCTGAGGGGCGCTTTGCTGTATGGGACGGATATAGGCAATTCCGGTCAGGGAACGATTACCCGTATCGAGAATCTTGCTGAACGGATTCCCAACTATCTTGAAGATGCACGGCGCGAATTGAAAGAAACACAAAAGCAACTGGCGGTTGCCCAACAGCAGGTTGGACAGCCGTTTCTTTATGAGGAAGAATTGTCGGAAAAGGTTGCCCAACTCACGGAAATCAACACGAAGTTGGAGTTTGAATCATTACAGGAAAGCGAGGTGATTTTGGATGAAAACGGACAACGATCTGATGGCGAGGAAGATTGGGATTCTGAAAGAGTTCCTGCCTGCGCTTCTGCCGAAGTATAAGATCATGCTGCTGGAGGCATTCAGCCCCCACGATCTTCTCACGGCGTATATCAAAAACACTCTGGCGGGCTATCCCCGTCTGGAAGATCAGAACTTGGATGACCTGACGCTGGAACTGCTGTACCCCACTGACGAGGCGGCAGAACACTGTATCAAAGAGTTCCTTGCTCTGCGCCTGGACGATGACAACGAGCATGAGCTGGAGCAGTGATGTGAGGTGGTGATATATGGGCGAGAAACATTCGGCTGTCGGCTATCTCTTTCGAGAAGGTGCTTTTTTGCCAGCCCAAGAAACAAAGCCGGTCCGCAATGAGTTTGGCCTGGACCTGTTTCAGCATAGAGGCTCCGTTTATGAAGGA
>ENA-UEPV01001669-UEPV01001669.1-human-gut-metagenome-genome-assembly--contig:-NODE-1669-length-13450-cov-8.719883_pt1 | contig 13450 bp, 11 predicted proteins | sample MGYA00242942_ERZ507925 | MGnify/ENA primary metagenome ERZ507925 (study PRJEB26167, sample SAMN06115453) | human gut metagenome | host: Homo sapiens | place: China:Fujian | collected 2015-08-26... | reverse complement strand
GTAAAACGGAATTTGCACAAAAATTTGCAGAAAAATTCTACGGGTTTTGACAGAATTTCCAGTTTACATTAACTGGGGGTTATAGTATAATAAAATCCGTACGGGCGTATCGATTGAGCCTGTGCTGACAGTATGATAAGACTGCGAAAGCAGTAATATGAAATGGAGGAAATTCCCATGTCTGTTAAAGTTGCTATCAATGGTTTTGGCCGTATCGGCCGTCTGGCTTTCCGTCAGATGTTCGGCGCTGAGGGCTACGAAGTCGTCGCCATCAACGACCTGACGTCCGCGAAGATGCTTGCCCATCTGCTGAAGTACGACTCCACGCAGGGCAACTACGTCGCGCAGGGCCATACCGTTGATTTCCATGAGGGCGAAGGCGAAGACAACTACATCGTTGTCGACGGCAAGAAGATCGTCATCTACAAGATGCCGAACGCCGCTGATCTGCCCTGGGGCAAGCTGGGCGTGGACGTTGTCCTCGAGTGCACCGGCTTCTACACCAGCAAGGCCAAGGCTCAGGCTCATATCGATGCAGGCGCCCGCAAGGTCGTCATCTCCGCTCCGGCCGGCAATGATCTGCCCACCATCGTTTACAACGTCAACCACAAGACGCTGACCAAGGAAGACACCATCATCTCCGCGGCTTCCTGCACCACCAACTGCCTCGCTCCGATGGCCAAGGCTCTGAACGACCTGGCTCCCATCCAGTCCGGCATTATGTGCACCATCCACGCCTACACCGGCGACCAGATGCCGCTCGACGGCCCGCAGCGCAAGGGCAACAAGCGTCGTAGCCGCGCCTGCGCCGTCAACATCGTCCCCAACACCACCGGTGCTGCCAAGGCTATCGGCCTGGTTCTCCCCGAGCTCAACGGTAAGCTCATCGGTGCCGCCCAGCGCGTCCCGACGCCGACCGGCTCCATCACCAACCTCTACGCTGTCGTTGACAAGAAGGTCACCGTCGACGAGGTCAACGCCGCTATGAAGGCCTACGCTGCCACCATCTCCGAGACCTTCGGTTACAACGAGGACGACATCGTCTCCACCGACATCATCGGCGAGACCCACGGCTCCATCTTCGACGCCACTCAGACCATGTGCTCTGATCTCGGCAACGGCCAGACCCTCGTTCAGGTCACCTCTTGGTACGACAACGAGAACTCCTACACCTCTCAGATGGTCCGTACCATCAAGTACTTCGCTGAGAACTGCTAATCACAGCTCTACGCTCAAAAGTGCTTGAGGTGTCCTGCTGAATAAGCGGGAAGCCTAATCCGTGAGTTTGACACCCTTCCTTCTGCGGTACGCCGCAGGGGAAGGGCGTTTTTGTTTGTCGATACTTGCCACCTCATCCGCTTCATGATACAATAAAGTCAATACCGCAGTTTATTGCATTTGTGTCGTAGGAGCGAAAGCCATGAAAGCATTCGAAAAACTGAACATCGCTGTCGCGGGTACGGGCTACGTCGGCCTGTCCATTGCTGTCCTGCTGAGCCAGCACCACCATGTCACGGCTGTGGACGTCGTGCCGGAAAAGGTGGAGCTCATCAACCAGAAAAAATCGCCCATTCAGGACGACTACATCGAAAAATACCTCGCCGAGAAAAATCTCGACCTGACGGCTACGCTGGATGGGGAGACGGCCTATCGGGACGCTGACTTTGTGATCATCGCGGCCCCCACCAACTACGACAGCCGGAAGAATTTCTTCGATACCTCGGCGGTGGAGGCGGTCATTCGGCTGGTGATGAAGGTGAACCCCGAGGCTGTCATGGTCATCAAGTCCACCATCCCGGTGGGCTTCACGGCCAGTGTCCGTGAAAAGTATCAGTGCAGGAATATCATCTTCAGCCCGGAGTTCCTGCGGGAGTCCAAGGCACTATACGATAATCTCTACCCGAGCCGCATCATCGTAGGTACGGATATGCAGGATGAGCGCCTCGTGGAGGCGGCACACACCTTTGCCTATTTGTTACAGGAAGGTGCTGTCAAAGAGAATATCGACACCCTCTTCATGGGCTTCACCGAGGCCGAGGCGGTCAAGCTGTTCGCTAACACCTATCTGGCCCTCCGCGTTTCCTTCTTCAATGAACTGGACACCTACGCCGAGATGAAGGGGCTCGATACCCGGCATATCATCGAGGGCGTCTGCCTCGACCCCCGCATTGGCACACATTATAATAATCCCAGCTTTGGTTACGGCGGCTACTGCCTGCCTAAAGATACCAAGCAGCTCCTCGCCAACTACGAGGATGTGCCGGAAAATCTCATCGAGGCCATCGTGGAGTCCAACCGCACCCGCAAAGATTTCATTGCAGACCGGGTGCTCCAGATGGCGGGCTACTACAGCTATGGGGAAGAGAACGAGTATAACGCGGCGGACGAGAAGCCCTGTGTCATCGGCGTCTACCGCCTGACCATGAAGGCCAACTCCGACAACTTCCGTCAGTCTTCCATTCAGGGCGTCATGAAGCGTATCAAGGCCAAGGGCGCGACAGTTATCATCTATGAGCCGACTTTGGAGAATGGCACTACCTTCTTCGGCAGCGAAGTGGTGAACGATCTGGACGTTTTCAAAAAGCGCAGCCAGGCCATCATCGCCAACCGCTACGACAGCTGTCTGGATGATGTACAGGACAAAGTCTACACCCGCGACCTGTTCCGTCGGGATTAAAGTGGATCGTTTTAAGCGCCGCAGGAGGGGAGACCGCCTGCGGCGTTTTGGCGGCCGGGCCGGACTACTGTCAAAATAGACACAATTCCCGAATATCACGGGAAAAGTTTGTTAATAAATTATCCATCTCCCGTCCTTGCAATACACACATATTTTGTTTATAATAGTGTCATAGGGGCTAAGACCCCGAGAGTGAGCGAAATTCGATTCCGAAGAACGAATTGAGAGGAGAATAATCACTATGGGTTTAGGTAAAAAGACGATCGACGATCAGAACTACTGCGGCAAGAAGGTCCTTGTCCGCTGTGATTTCAACGTCCCCATGAAGGACGGCGTCATCACCAACGAGAACCGCATCAATGCGGCTCTGCCCACCATCCAGAAGCTGGTCAATGACGGCGCGAAGGTCATTCTGTGCAGCCATCTGGGCAAGCCGAAGAACGGCCCCGAGGCAAAGTTCAGCCTCGCTCCCGTTGCTGTGGCCCTGAGCGCAAAGCTGGGCAAGACCGTTGTCTTTGCTGACGACGACAACGTCGTGGGCGAGAAGGCAAAGGCTGCTGTCGCTGCCATGAACAATGGCGACGTCGTCCTGCTGCAGAACACCCGTTTCCGCAAGGAAGAGACCAAGAATCTGCCTGAGTTCTCTCAGGACCTGGCTTCTCTGGCAGACGCATATGTTGACGATGCCTTCGGCAGCTGCCACCGCGCACACTGCTCCACCGCAGGCGTCACCGACTATATCAAGGACACCGCTGTCGGCTACCTGATGGAGAAGGAGATCAAGTACCTCGGCAATGCCGTGAACGATCCCGTCCGTCCCTTCACCGCCATTCTGGGCGGCGCAAAGGTCGCTGACAAGCTGAATGTCATCTCCAACCTGCTGGAGAAGGTCGATACCCTCATCATCGGCGGCGGCATGGCCTACACCTTCATCAAGGCTCAGGGCTATGAGGTCGGCAAGAGCCTGTGCGACGACTCCAAGCTGGACTACTGCAAGGAGATGATGGCAAAGGCTCAGGAGAAGGGCGTCAAGCTGCTCCTGCCCGTCGATACCGCCTGCGTCGAGAACTTCCCCGACCCCATCGACGCTCCTGTCGAGACCACCGTCGTCCCTGTCACCGCTATCCCGGCTGACAAGGAGGGCTGCGACATCGGCCCCGAGACCATGAAGCTCTTCGCCGACGCTGTCAAGGCTTCCAAGACCGTCGTCTGGAACGGCCCCATGGGCGTCTTTGAGAACCCGACTCTGGCTGCCGGCACTCTGGCCGTGGCCAAGGCTATGGCTGAGAGCGACGCTACCACCGTCATCGGCGGCGGCGACAGCGCAGCAGCTGTCCAGCAGATGGGCCTGGGCGACAAGATGACCCACATCTCTACCGGCGGCGGCGCTTCTCTGGAGTACCTGGAGGGCAAGGAGCTGCCCGGCATCGCAGTCATCCAGAACGCATAATCACAGCATCATGAACGGTGCGGCGGCTGTTTCGCCGCCGCATCTTTTATTTATAAGGTAAATAAGGTAAGGAGAACGTATCATGGATAAGGCAAAGCGCAAGGCCATTATTGCTGGCAACTGGAAGATGAACAAGACCGCCTCCGAGGCTGCTGTTCTGGTGGACGAGCTCATCCCCGCCGTCAAGGACGCATCCTGCGAGGTCGTCATCTGCACTCCCTATACCGACCTGGTCACTGCTGTGGCAAAGACCAAGGGTACCAACATCCATGTCGGTGCCGAGAACGTCCATTTCGAGAAGTCCGGCGCATTCACCGGCGAGATCAGCGCTGATATGCTGGTGGATCTGGGCGTCGAGTATGTCATCGTTGGTCACTCCGAGCGCCGTCAGTATTTCGCAGAGACCGACCAGACCGTCAACAAGCGCGCTCTGGCCGCTCTGAACGCCGGTCTGAAGGTCATCATCTGCGTGGGCGAGAGCCTGCAGCAGCGTGAGGAGGGCGTTACCGAGGAGCTGGTCCGGATGCAGACCAAGATCGCTCTGCGCGATGTCACCGCCGAGCAGATGGCAAACGTCGTCATCGCCTACGAGCCCATCTGGGCCATCGGCACCGGCAAGACTGCTACTGCCGACCAGGCTGAGGAAGTCTGCGCTCAGATCCGCAAGGTCATCGGCGAGGTCTACGGCGAAGCCGTGGCCGAGGCTACCACCGTCCAGTACGGCGGCAGCATGAACGCTAAGAACTGCGAGGAGCTGCTGAGCAAGAAGGACGTGGACGGCGGCCTCATCGGTGGTGCTTCCCTGAAGGCTCCTGACTTTGCAGTCATCGTCAACGCTGCCACCAAGGGCTAAGCCCTGAGCGGTAAAAATCGTTCTCTCTGCGCCCGGCTGCGCCGCATTTCCGGCAGGGAGCCGGGCGCTGTTTGTTGAATTTTCAAAGGAGATCCTATTTTATGTCCAAGAAACCTGTTCTGCTCTGCATCATGGACGGCTTTGGCTGGACCCCCAACGAGACCTACGGCAACGCCGTGGTTGCAGCCAAGAAGCCTTTCCTTGACTCTCTGATGGCAAAATATCCTATGACCACCATCGACGCTTCCGGCATGGCTGTGGGCCTGCCCGACGGCCAGATGGGCAACTCTGAGGTGGGTCATACCAATATGGGTGCCGGCCGCATCGTCTACCAGCAGCTGACCCTCATCACCAAGTCCATCCGCGACGGTGAGATGCTCAAGAACCCCGTCCTCGTCAAGAACATGAAGGCTGCCATCGACGCCGGCAAGGCGATCCACCTGATGGGTCTGGTGGGTACCGGCGGTGTCCACAGCCACGCTGACCACTGGTTCGGTGTGCTGGAAATGGCAAAGCACATGGGTGCCAAGGAAGTCTACCTCCACTGCATCACCGATGGCCGCGACACCGACCCCCACTCCGGCAAGGGCTTCCTTGCCGACCTGCAGGCCAAGCTGGATGAGCTGGGCATCGGCAAGATCGCCAGCGTTTCTGGCCGTTACTACGCCATGGACCGCGACAACAACTGGGACCGTGAGGAGAAGGCTTACGCTGCCTTTGTCTACGGCGAGGGCAACCACGCCGCCAACGCTCAGGAGGCCATCGAGGCATCCTACGCTGACGACAAGACCGACGAGTTCGTTCTGCCCTGCGTCACCTGCGAGGGTGGCCGTGTGCAGGACGGCGACACCGTCATCTTCATGAACTTCCGTCCCGACCGCGCCCGTCAGATGACCCGCATCTTCTGCGACGACGCCTTCACCGGCTTCGAGCGCCGCGGCGGCCGCAAGCAGGTCCACTACGTCTGCATGGCCGAGTATGACGCCACCATGCCCAACTGCGAGGTCGCTTATCCTCCTGTTGAGCTGAAGAACGTCCTGGGCCAGTACCTGTCCGAGAACGGCAAGACCCAGCTGCGCATCGCCGAGACCGAAAAGTACGCTCATGTCACCTTCTTCTTCAATGGCGGTGTTGAGGCTCCCTACGATGGCGAGGATCGCTGTGTCATCCCCAGCCCGAAGGTCGCTACCTACGACCTCAAGCCTGAGATGAGCGCCCCCGAGGTCGCTGACGAGTGCGTCAAGCGCATCGAGAGCGGCAAGTACGACGTGATCATCCTGAACTTCGCAAACTGCGATATGGTCGGCCACACCGGCGTCTTTGAGGCCGCTGTCAAGGCCGTTGAGGCTGTGGACACTGCTGTCGAGAAGGTCGTCACCGCTGTGCTGAACGCTGGCGGCTGCGCTTTCCTGACCGCTGACCACGGCAACGCCGAGAAGATGAAGAACCCCGACGGCACTCCTTTCACCGCCCACACCACCAACGTCGTGCCTTTCGTGGTCATCGGCTGCGGCGATGTGAAGCTGCGCGAGGGCGGCTGCCTGGCCGACATCGCACCCACCATGCTGCCCTATATCGGCCTGCCCGTCCCGGCAGAGATGACCGGCAAGAGCATCATCGCTGAGTAAATCTTTTTTGAAATAACGCAAGCGCCCCGCAGCTCGTAACAGAGCTGCGGGGCGTTTTTTGTGCTATTTGGCTTTTCAGCGCTCGACCCAGATGGACATCTTCGCACTGGTAGTGATGTCGCCGAGAAGGATGGTGTCCATTTTGATGCTGCAGGTCACGGCCAGCGCTTTGTTGGAATCGCTGCCGGTGAGCACCGAGGCGGGCAGGTTCTTGAGGGTCAGCACGGCGGTGCCGTCGGACAGGTCGCCGCTCAGAGTGCCGTCATAGTTCACCTCGCCGATGGCGATGCCGGTGAGACGGCCGGTCATGTTCATGGAAGAGAGCTGCTTGACCGGGAGTTCGAGAGTGAAGGTTCCGTTGGGCTGGCGGGTGAGGGTGGCTTCGCGGGTGGTGTCCACGGCACTGTCGGCCATCGACTCCTTGTCCCCGGACTCCCGCCAGAACCGGACGCCCACCGTCATCTTGACGGCGGCGGCACTGGCACTGACCGCCAGCGTCAGGAGCAGCAGCAACGAGACGAGAACCGCCCCGGTGCGTCTGCCCATATGCTTCAAAGAAATCGTCATATTCAAGAATCGACCTTTCCAGCCGCAGAGGCGGCTCTGTGCGTTCCAAAACGGAACGCGAAGGAATTTGTCACCGCAAAAATAACATATTCAGAAGAAAAAGTCAATCTGGCTTGTGAGGGTTTCACAAAAATGTTTCACATAAGACACATCTTATGGAAGAAAAACACAGACTTTGCCGAAGACACAAAAAAGCCGCCTCCCGGCGGACGGGAAGCGGCAGAAGTCAGGAAAACTTAGACCTCAAAGTTGGGGTCGTCCTTCAGCACGTGGATGCTGGTCATGAAGGGGCTCTGCTCGGGGTCCTGGAACGGAGCATCCTTGACGTACTTGTTCAGGGCGACAGCAGTGCGGGTGGGGTCGGCGATGGTGCCGGCGCCGCCGATGCAGCCGCCGGGGCAGCCCATGCCTTCCAGCAGGTAGCCGTTGTACTTGCCGGCCTTGGCCAGCATCAGCAGCTTCTTGCACTCGGCGAGGCCCTGTGCGGACGCGATCTTGACGTCCATATCGGGGTGCCACTCCTTGATCTTGTCGGCGACAGCCTTGGCGACGCCGCCGGACTGTGCGAAGCCGCGGCCTGCGCCGGAAGCGTGGACCAGATCGACCTCATCGGGGTCGACTTCGAGGTTGGCCACGTCGATGTCCTTGGCCTCGATGATGCCGGCCAGTTCCTCGAAGGTCAGCACGAAGTCCACATCAGAGCGGACGGTGCGGCGGGAAGCTTCCAGCTTCTTGGCGGCGCAGGGTCCGATGAAGCACATACGGGCCTCGGGGTCGGCCTGCTTCATCATGCGGGCGGTAAAGACCATGGGGGTCATGGTCATGGAGATGTTCTTTGCAAGATCCGGGAAGGCGGTCTTTGCCATCATGCTCCATGCCGGGCAGCAGGAAGTGGCCATGAAGTTCAGCTTGTTGGGGACCTCCTCCAGGAAGTCGTGGGCCTCATCCACGGTACACAGGTCGGCACCGATGGCGACCTCTACGACGTCGTAGAAGCCCAGAGCCTTCAGCGCAGCCTTGAGCTTGCCGGTGGAGGCCAGGCCCGGGAACTGGTTGATGAAGGCGGGAGCGACGAGGGCGTAGATGCGGTCACCGCGGTTGAAGCCCTGAATGAGCTGGTAGATCTGGCCTTTGTCGGCGATGGCACCGAAGGGGCAGTTGACCAGACACTGGCCGCAGGACACGCACTTGCTGTAGTCGATCTCGGCGCGGCCCAGCTCATCGGAGTGGATGGCACCCATGCCGCAGGCAGCGGCGCAGGGACGCTCGGTCTTGACGATGGCGTTGTAGGGGCAGACGCCGACGCAGCGGCCGCACTTGATGCACTTTTCCTGGTCGATGGTGGAACGGCCGCTCTCCCAGGTGATGGCCTTCTTGGGGCAGACTTCCATACAGGGGTGTGCGAGGCAGCCCTGGCACAGGTCGGAGACCTTGACCAGCTTCTCGGGGCAGCGGTTGCAGGCAAACTTGATGACGTTCACCAGCGGGGGGTCATAATACTTATCGGCGATGGAAGCGTCCTCCAGACCGGAGACGACGCTGTTGTGCTCGTCCATGCGGCGGGTGGGCAGGCCCATGGCCAGACGAACGCGCTCCTCGACGATGGCGCGCTCGAGGAAGATGTCCTTGCGGAGCTTGCCTTCCTCACCGGGGATGATGGTGTAAGGGATCTTGCGCATCAGGTGGTTGGCCTGCTCGCCCTTGACGTTGGCGTAGGCCATCCGTGCTACCTCGGTAAAGACCTGGCGGCGGATCTGGATGACCGTCGTGTTGATTCCTCTGAAACTCATTCCAATCTCTCCTTGCTTTGAAACAACAGAACAAAAAACCGCTCCGACGCGGCTTTTCTCCGGGGCATTTGGTACTGGGCTGCTGCAAACAGCCGGATGCCCCGAATAATCCACTTTTATTGTAGCATAAACCCTTCGGGAAGAAAAGGGAAAAGCTTAAAATTTGTTATGAAATTCACAACTGATATATCTTGCACAAATGCGAACAAATGGATTTGTACAAAACGGCAAAGAACCGGCGAAGACTTACACCATTTCGGCCCGGACACGCTCGCCGTCGTAGCTGCCCAGCCGGACATGGACGATCTCGCCGCTCTTATGGCCCGGGGCCGAGACCACGACGGGAACATACAGCCGGGTGTAGCCGGTGAAGAGGGTGCCGGAGAGGGGAGTCTCCAGCAGAACGTCGTCTTCGCTACCCTCGCAGCCGGCCAGCACCTCGCGGCGGATGTCCTCGGCGATGGCGTTCATCTCCCGGCTGCGGGCCTGTTTTTCGCGCTCATGGACCTGGTCGGGGAAGTCGTAGGCGGGGGTGCCGCTGCGGCGGGAATAGGGGAAGACGTGGACTTTCAGGAAGCCGATCTTCTTCAGGAACGCGCAGCTCTCCCGGAAATCTTCCTCCGTCTCGCCGGGGAAGCCGCAGATGCAGTCGGTGGTGAAGCTGACCGGGCGGTCACCGTAGGCGGCGCGGAGCTGGCGGACCACCTCGGCGTACTGCTCGGCGGTATAGACGCGGCGCATCCGGCGCAGGGTGGCGCTGCAACCGCTCTGCAGGCTCAGGTGGTACTGGGGGCAGAGCTTGTCCACTGCCGCCAGCCGGGTGATGTATTCGGGAGTCAGCATATCGGGGTCAAGGCTGCCCAGCCGGATACGCTCGATGCCCTCCACCCGGGCGCACTTCTCCACCAGCTCCACAAGGTTGGTGCCGGTGTCGAGGCCGTAGCTGGGCAGGGAGATGGCGCTGAGCACCACTTCCCGGTAGCCGGAAGCGGCCAGCTGGCGCAGCTCGGCGAGGATGCTCTCTTCCGAGCGGCTGCGCACCGGGCCGCGGGCGCGGGGGATGACGCAGTAGGCGCACTGGCGGTTGCAGCCGTCCTCTACTTTGATAAAGGCGCGGGTGTGGGTCTCGAACCGCTCCACTGGCAGTTCCTCGAACCGCTCGCCCTTCGCGTGGGGGGCGATGGCGACGATGCGCTCGTGGCCGTCCAGCAGCTTGAGCACATTATCGAGGATGGCTTTCCGGTCGCCGTTGCCGCAGACCAGGTCGGCCTCCATGAACTGGGCCGCTTCCTCGGGGAAAGCCTGCGGGTAGCAGCCGGTGAGGACGGTGACGGCGCCGGGGTTCTCGCGTTTGGCCCGGCGGAGCCACTTGCGGCTCTTCTGGTCGCCGAAGTTGGTGACGGTGCAGCTGTTCACCACAAAGACGTCGGCCTCTTCGCCCTCCGGCACGATGGTGAAACCGGCGGAGCGGAACATCTGTTCCAGCGCACCGGTCTCATTTAAGTTGACCTTGCAGCCAAGGGTATAAAAACAAACTCGCATGGGGTGTCCTTTCCAAAACCTCTCCGATTTGGCTCCCCTGTCGGGGAAGCTGGCTGCGAAGCAGACGGAGAGGTTATTACCTTATAATAAACCATCCTATTATAGCAGATTTTTCCCGGGGAGAAAAGAGCATTCCGGCCTCTTTTTTTGCATAGAATGCAATCAGACAGACATTGCGGGGAGGGACAAGGGATGGAACGAAAGAATTTTGCGGTGCTCTGTGCAACCGTGCTCTGCTTCTGGCTGTTTGCACTGGCCCTTGGGACGGCGGAGGGCGTGGGTCTGCGGGCTGTCATGCACCCGGAAGAGCGGGCCGTCAGCGCCGACATTGAGGAAACGGCAGAAGGAATTCTGCTGCCGGCCGCAGCCGCCGCACCTCAGCTCGACCTCAACTGCCGCGCTGCCATCCTCATCGAGCAGGGGAGCGGACGGGTCCTCTACGAGAAGAACGCCGACGAGCGGGTCCCCATCGCCTCCATCACCAAGGTGATGACCCTGCTGCTCGCCTTCGAGGCTGTCCACGACGGGCGGCTGACCATGGAGACGCCGGTGCCGGTGAGTGAGCACGCCTACCACATGGGCGGCAGTCAGATCTGGCTGGAGCCGGGGGAGCACTTTACATTGGACGAGATGATAAAGGCAATCTGCGTTTCCTCTGCTAACGACGCGGCAGTGGCCGTGGCCGAGCTGGTGGGCGGCAGTGAGCCGGCCTTCGTGGAGCAGATGAATGCCCGGGCCGCCTCGCTGGGGATGGAGCAGACGTCTTTCCGCAACGCCTGCGGGCTGGACGCCGAAGGCCATCTCTCCACGGCCCGGGACGTGGCCGCCATGAGCCGCACCATCCTGAACACCTGCCCCGAGGTGCTGCACTACACCGGCATCTGGACGGATACCCTCCGGGGCGGGGCGACCCAGCTGGTCAATACGAATAAGCTTCTCCGCCGGTATGAGGGGATCACCGGCCTCAAGACCGGCACCACCGGCGGCGCGGGCATCTGCATCTCGGCCAGCGCCACCCGGAACGGCCTCTCCCTCATCGCGGTGATATTGGGCGCACCGTCCAGCGCCGACCGCTTCGACGCCGCCACGACTCTGCTGGACTACGGCTTCGGGGCCTATGAGGCCGCGCCGCTGCCAAAACTCGAGGCACAGCCGCTCCAGATCACGGTCAGGGGCAGCGCGGCGGGCAGCGTCCCGCTGGATTACTCGGCCCTGCCGGAGACGGTGCTGGTGGAGAAGGGGAGCGGGGCATCCCTGCATACCGAGCTGACCCTGCCCGAGGAGCTGGAAGCCCCGGTGGAGCGGGGCCAGACACTGGGCAAAGCCGCCGTCTATCAGGGGGAAGCACTTCTGGAAGAGTACGAAGTGCGAGCTGCCGCCGATGCGCCGAGGATGACTGTCCGGGATGCCATCGGCCTGCTGTGGCAGAGCCTCACCGGCGCGGCATGACCGAAAACTGCGCACTACCGGTCAAAAACGGTCAGCGAGGGCAAAAAATGGCTTGGACGTTTGTATAAAAGATGTAAGAGCATACAAAACAACACTATTAAAATTGTATGAAAAGCGAGGATTTTGGCCTTGACTTTGCCCGGCGGGAACGGTACACTTATACCAAGAAAAACCCTCGCCGGGCAAAGAGCCCGTAAAATGTTTTGGAGGTTTTGATAGAATGAGTCTCGCTCTGAATACAAAGCACCTCTCCAGTTTCATTAACGAAGAGGAATACAAGGCCATCTACCCCCAGGTAGAGGCTGCGCACAAGACGCTGGAAGCCAAGAACGGCCCCGGCAGCGACTTCTTGGGCTGGATGTATCTGCCCCGTGATTATGATAAGGAAGAGTTCGAGCGCATCAAGGCAGCTGCTGCCAAGATCCGTGAGGATTCCGACGTTCTGGTGGTCGCCGGCATCGGCGGCAGCTATCTGGGCGCACGCGCCGTCATCGAAGCCGTCAAGGGTATGTACCACAACGAGCTGGACAACGGCCTGAAGATCTACTTCTGCGGCAACAGCATCAGCCCCACCTATCTGAATGACATCATCGCGCTGTGCAAGGGCAAGCGCTTCTCCATCAACGTCATCTCCAAGTCCGGCACCACCACCGAGACCTCTCTGGCCTTCCGTGTGCTGCGCAAGCTGCTGGAAGACGAGATGGGCGTGGAAGAAGCCAACAAGCGCATCTACGCCACCACCGACCGTGCCAAGGGCACTCTGAAGCAGCTGGCCGATGCACAGGGCTGGCCCACCTTTGTGGTCCCCGATGACGTGGGCGGCCGTTACTCCGTGCTGAGCGCTGTGGGCCTGCTGCCCATTGCCGCTGCCGGCATCAGCATCGACGACCTGATGAAGGGCGCTGCCGACTCCATGGAGCGCTTCTCCGTGCTGGGCAAGGACAACGATGCCTACAAGTACGCTGCCATCCGCAACAGCACGATCGCTTTCCCGGATCTTTCCACTGTACCAAATCTGGAAACGTTTCAGTATCTTGGCACAAAGAACGATGAGGTGTATAATGAACTTTGGAATAAAGTAAAATCGAAATAACCCGGAGGTATATACTATGAGTTTTAAAGAGATCAAACCAGAAGAACTTCAGAAAAATCCATTTCAGATGATTGGAAAAGAATGGCTGCTCGTAACAGCCGAAAAAGACGGAAAAGCAAACACCATGACTGCTTCCTGGGGCGGTGTCGGTGTGATGTGGGGCAGAAACGTGGCCTTTATCGTGATCCGTCCGCAACGTTATACAAAAGAATTTATCGACGCTTCCGATAAGCTTTCTCTTTCTGTTCTTGATGAAGAGTACCGCAAGACACTCAGCTATCTTGGCTCCGTATCCGGAAGAGACGAGGACAAGATTGCCAAAAGCGGGCAGGTGCAAGGGACTCCGAAGCCTGCCTTTAACCCTATATTCTTTATTATATGACAAAGGCAGAAATCGAAAA
>ENA-UEPV01001665-UEPV01001665.1-human-gut-metagenome-genome-assembly--contig:-NODE-1665-length-13471-cov-3.417127_pt1 | contig 13471 bp, 8 predicted proteins | sample MGYA00242942_ERZ507925 | MGnify/ENA primary metagenome ERZ507925 (study PRJEB26167, sample SAMN06115453) | human gut metagenome | host: Homo sapiens | place: China:Fujian | collected 2015-08-26... | reverse complement strand
GGCTGGCGGTGACGAGTGCTTCCACCACTCGCACGCTGTCCTTGCGGACACGGCAGTGGGCGGCGGCTATCATGCGGGTGGCATCCCAGCCATTTAGCTTCGGCATCATAATGTCCATGAAGATCACATCGTAATATCCCAGCTCAGATTTTTGAACTTTTGTACCGCCTCTTCTCCGTCTGCAGCGCACTCTACGTGGATCCCGTAATCCTCCAGCATGAATTTTGTGATCTCCATGTTGAGTTCATTGTCCTCTGCTAACAGCGCCCGCAGACCTTCCACCGGGATTTCCTCATAGTTTACGTTCTTCTCCTTCTCCACCGGTTCCCCGATTTTGAACGGAAGTGTCATGGTCACAGTAGTTCCGACGCCTTTTTTACTCTCTATGGCAATGTCTCCATCCAGCCTGTCCACGATTTTCTTTGCAATGGCAAGTCCCAGTCCTGTGCCTTCGTACCTGGATCTGCTGGTCTCATTCTCCTGCGTGAACGGTTCAAAAGCATGTTCCAGAAAGGTTTCACTCATGCCGATACCAGTATCGGCACAGCCGAATTCATAGACTACCCGCTCCTCGTCCGCATATTTTTCTGCACACCAGACACGCACACTGCCGCCCGGTCCGGTAAATTTAACCGCATTATCAGAAATATTGGTCAGCAGTCTCTCCACATAGATCGGATTCCCTGCCAGATCCATATGGCGGATATCACTCTGTTCCCAGTCAACAATATATTCCACATTCTTTTCTGCCGCCTGCTTCTGCTTGCCGAGGTTAACCCGGTTCAGCAGTTCTGCCAGATTAAACGGAATCTCCTGTTCCACTACACCTCCCGACTCCAGTTTGTTCATATCCAGAATATCATTCACGATAGAGACCAGATACTTCGATGAAGTCATGATCTGTTCCCGGCACTTTCTCTGTACCTCCAGATCATCCGGATAACGGTTTGCCAGATTCAGCGTGCCGATAATGCCATTCATGGGTGTCCGGATATCATGACTCATATTTGACAGGAAACGGGCCTTCAAAGCTGCTGCCTTCCTGGCTTCCTCCACCTGATACATCAGTTCATGTTCCCACTTCTTGGTATCGCTGATGCTGCGGATCAGGCAGAGCACATGGGTCAGTACACCGTTTTCGTCTCTCTTTTTTTCCACAAAACGGAGTCTGTGCCAGTCGCCATCCTTCATCCGGTATTCTAGGACTAACGTCTCTTCATTCTTCATGCGTTCCGGCAGGGTCTTCAGATCCACAAATTTGAAAAATGCCTCCTGATACTCCTCCGCCACGTATTGTCTGCATACCTTTTCATTGCTTTCCGACAGCTTTCCCGATTTCGTGAACTTCAGATGCTCGGTATCCCGGTTATTGATCTCTTCGAAATAATCTGCCTGAATATCGATCCGTGAAATATACTGGTAAGTTCTGGCGATGGAGGAAATGATCTCGTTACTCAGCTTCACTTTCTCCAATGTGTCCTGTAACTGCTTCTGGATTGCTTTTTCTTTGTACAGAATGCTGTCTATATTCCGGCAATAATTTATTCAGGATGTCATTTTCGTTCTGCTCATAGTTTAAAGACATCGTTTTCCCCTTCTACGGCACAATAAAAGCCGTCTGCCAAAAATGTGCACTGACAGACGGCTCACGATAAACATACTCCCCTACACTCAGGAATCTGCTGCAACCGGCTGTCATAGTCTGATTTTTCTCTATGTTCAGACCTTAGACCCATCTGGCTTTGTGTCCCCGTTTTTCAGCGGGTTTACTAAATAGATATTATTTTTATTACATTTTCTCCGGAGCTTCGAATCCCAGCATATCAATACAGGTCTCCAGGATATCTCTGGTCAGCACTAAAAGTGCTACCAGTCCCTGCTTACGCTCCTCATTCTCTTCACCTAAGATCTTGGTCTCATGGTAGAAGTGGTTGAACGCATTGGCAAGATCGTAAATATAGGCACATACCTTATGGGGTGCCAGTTCTTCTCCAGCGGTAGCGATCATGGTATTGAACTGTGCCAGTTCCATGGCAAGCTCTTTCTCGGACGCATTACCGGGCTGCTGTAATTTTACAGCGGTCAGGTCTCCGCCCTGCTCCTTGTATTTATTCAAAATAGACTTGATTCGCACAATGGTATACAGGATGTAGGGGCCGGTATCTCCCTCGAAGGAGGTGAAACGGTCGATATCAAAAACATAATCCTTGGATGCCTGATTGGACAGATCACCGTATTTTAACGCGGAGATAGCTACCACGTCCGCTACCTTTCTCGCCTCGGCATCTTCCATATCGCGGCCTTCCTTGATCTTTTTGTACATCTCATCCTGGGTATCCTTGATCAGGTTCTCGAGACGCATAACACCGCCCTGTCTGGTCTTGAAGGGTTTGCCATCCTTGCCGTTCATGGTACCGAAGCCCAAGAACTTCAGCTCGGTCTCGGGTTCTACCAATTTCGTCTTGCGGGCACAGCGGAATACCTGCTCGAAGTACAATTCCTGACGCTTGTCCACCACGTAGATCAGCTCGTCGGGATGATACAGCTTCATACGCTCCATAATAGTAGCCAGGTCTGTGGTATTGTACAGAGAGGCCCCGTCGGACTTTAAGATCATGCAGGGAGGGATCTCCTTGGTGTCGGTCTCTTCTTTGACATCCACCACCAGTGCACCCTCGCTTAAGTGCGCATAACCGTTGTCCTTCATATAGGCAACCATTTCCGGGATGATGTCATGGACATCGCTCTCTCCCTTCCACAGATCGAATTCTACGTTTAATTTGGAATAATTCTTCTTCAGGTCGTTCACAGACACATTGATAATGTGCTTCCACAGAGCACGATATCCTCTGACACCGCTCTGTAATTTGAAGGTTGCTTCCATGGCCTTTGCCTTGTACTCGGGATCTTCCTTGGACTTGGCGCTGGCTGCGGGATAGATTTCCTCCAGTTCACTGATGGTAAACGGAGCTTCCTCGGGATATTCCCCGGCGTAGTTCTCATCAAAATATACCAGTTCCGGCTGTCTCTCCTGTAAACCGGTGATGACCAGACCCATCTGTAATCCCCAGTCACCCAGATGCACATCACCGATAACCTCATGTCCCACATAGCGGCTGATGCGTTTTACGCTCTCACCGATCACTGCGGAACGTAAATGTCCCACATGCAGAGGTTTTGCCACGTTGGGGCCGCCGTAGTCGATAATGATCTTCTTGGGATGTTCGGGTTTCTCGAGACCGAATTTTTCATTTGCCTCCATGCCCTGTAAATAAGTGAGCAAAAATGCCTCGCTGACCTTCAGGTTCAGAAATCCAGGAGCTACTGCCACCACCTCGGAAAACACCTTGCTGTCTGCAAGCTTTTCTGCCACATCGTTTGCGATCATGATGGGGGCTTTCTTATAAAGCTTGGCTCCCGCCATGGCGCCGTTACACTGATATTCGCACAGGTCAGGACGGTTGGAAAGCATTACTTTTCCTAAGCTTCCGTCATAGCCTGCTGCGGTAAATGCCTGCTGCATTTCCTCTGTCAGCATTTCTAAAAATTTCTTCATGTCAGTCAATCCTCATACCTTTCAGTAATCTGCCGGTATTCCGTTACTTCCTGTAATGTACCGGAATATCTTGTGCAGTCACAATTTCTATCTCTCACGCTTCTGCGCTGTTTTCAATATTTCTACTATATCCTAAAATTCCTCATCCCGCAAGACGCAATTACGCATTTGCAATCTGTGCTTCCCGCTCCGCCTTGGAAAAGGCACAGCCGCAGTAATTCTGCCGGTACAGCTCATACTCTGCGGACAGTTCGATGGATCTCTTATACCCGTTCTTTTTCTTGAAATCCGAGGGCAGCCAGGGGATACCATATTCCCCGGACAGTGCCTGCCCGATCTCATTGATCTTCGCCGCATTTTTCAGAGGGCTGATGGTCAGGGTCGTTGCAAAATAATCAAAGCCTCCGGCAAACGCCAGTTCCGCCGTCTTACGCAGCCGCAGATCGAAGCAGCGGAAGCACCGCTCTCCTCCCTCGGGGCAGTTCTCATACCCCTTCGCCATCTCATAAAAACGCTCCGGTTCATAATCTCCCTCCACGATGTCGATGGGCCATCCCTTTTCTTCTTTATTATAAGCGTCGATCAGACGCTTCTGCTCCGCCACGCGCTTTCGGTATTCTTCCGAAAAGGAAATGTTGGGATTGTAATAAAATACCGTGATCAAAAAATAATGGCACAGATATTCCAGACAATAACTGCTGCAGGGTGCGCAGCAGCTATGCAGAAACAGGCGGGGCGGTCGGTAATCCGACGCTGCCTCGCCCTTCTCCTGTAAGGTATTTAAAATTTTCTCTAATTCTTTTTGATAATTTACCTGATTCATACGGTTCTCTTTTCATTTATACTCTAGCATTACGCTCATTATAGCATATTTTTTTAGAGATGCCGCAATCATTTTTTTGAAAGCTCCTCCGCTACGCCAGACTGATCATCCACTTCTTTTAAAATACATTCCACCAACTACAACAGATAAAATCCGGCGCTGCCCCCGGGCACAGTAACCTTTCCGCCTGCAAATGCAGCTTCCCAACCGAAGGTATACAATGCTTCCTTTACCGCATAGTCTCCGTCGAAGCTGGCCTCTCTGTCCGCCGGATTGATGATAACAAGGATCTTCTCCTTGTCGTCGCTGCGCAGATACGCCAGAGGATACTGCTTTTCCTCCGCATAGACGAACTCGATCTCTCCACGGCTCTGCAATGCGCTGTGCGCCTGACGGATATCGATCAGTTTCCGGATCTCATGGTACAGGGAATCCGGATCTGCCATCTGCGCCTCTACCGTGGGACGGTCTGCGGACTCATCCTGTTTGACATAGAGCTTTTCCTTCGGTGCCGCACTGAAACCGGCGTTGGTGGTATGATCCCACTGCATGGGCGAGCGGGAACCGGTACGTCCGTAACCGCCCTCTACAGAATGCAGATTTTCCACATAGCGCATACCGATCTCATCGCCATAATATAAGAAAGGTGCACCGGGCATGGACAGGAGGAATGCAAATGCCACCTTTAACTCCTCCCCATGAATGCTTCTCGCCAGACGATCCATATCATGGTTGCCAGAGGGAATACAGATCAGACCCTTGCGCTGTGCCTTTTCATAATTTTCCTTATATTTCTCCACGAAGGCTGCCACATCGCCTTTACCTCTTCCGGAGAAGAAAGGCTCCTCGCAGCGGAACAGATCGTTATAATGAGACGGTCCGAAATGAAGTAAAAAGTCCATATGGAAGCCGCCCTGCAGGGACTTGTCCGGTTCTCCCCATTCGGATACCAGCACTGCCTCGGGGAACTCCGCATCCAGGAACGCTCTTACCTTTCTCCACAGAGCAATGTTTCCCTTACCGTCCTCATCGTTTTTCACCAGAGAGCCTGCCATATCCACACGGAAGCCGTCACAGCCCATGCCGATCCAGAACCGCATGACATTTTCCATCTCAGCAAGCGTTGCCTTAGGGCCTGGATCATCGGGATCCTGCTGCCAGTCCTGTGTCTTTTTATAAAATCCGTAATTGAGTGCCGGCTGGTGTGCGAAAAAGTTCACGATCACAGAGCCCTCTCTCTCGGAGATACCGCACAGACTTCCCATGTTTTCCAGCTGTCCCCAGGTGCTGTCGGTCCAGATATAACGATCAGTAAATTCATTACGATCTGCCTTACAGGACTCCTTAAACCAGGGATGTGCCACAGATGTATGTCCCGGCACCAGGTCTAACAGGATATGCATATTCCGTTTGTGTACTTCGTTAAACAGACGCTTCAGGTCCGCATTGGTGCCGTATCTGGGAGCTGCCTGATAGTAGTCCGCCACATCATAGCCTGCGTCTCCGAAGGGTGATGCAAAACAGGGGTTCATCCAGATCGCATTGCATCCCAGTTCCTTAATATAATCCAGTTTTTCTATGATACCCTGAAAATCGCCGATACCGTCACCGTTGGTATCCAGAAAAGACTGGGGATAAATTTCATAAAAGATTGCATTATCAAGCCACTTTGCCATATTCCTGCTCCTTCCCTTTTCTTCATGTCTCCTGTAAAAAACGTTTTCCGATACTTTCTTTTAACATACCACAGAATGGCTACTTGTACAACTACGAAAAAACATCTATAATAAAGTAGCTTGATGCCCCGATATGAGCATAAAAGGGAAGCGTAAGCTTCACGATATGCGAATAGCGGGCAGGGTGCTATGTGCCAGTGGCACATGTTTAGCACGGACCGAAGCGGAGCGTAGAAATGAGAGTGCGTAGCACGAAACAATCCGCAGGCATCCAACTAGGATAAAATAAGAACGAGGTTTATCATGTTAACACAAAAAGTAAGCACCATCGATGAACTCCTGCAGTTCGTCAGCACGTTACGCCAAAAGCACGGCGTCCGCCTCTGGTTCCGCGGGGAAGAGAACGCGGATCTGACTCTGATCCCTTCCATCCAACGAAGCCAGAAAAGACTGGACTCCGAACGCTATATTGCCAATGATTTCTATATCCGGGCGAGACAGATCCTGGACAATCCTCCCGACAAACACAATTACGCCGGCTGGGTCTCCCTGATGCAGCACTACGGTCTGCCCACGAGAATGTTAGACTGGACCCAGTCTCCCCTGATCGCCGTATTTTTCGCCACGGAGACTTACCGGGAGACTCCGGACACCGATGCCTGTGTCTGGGTACTGACACCGGGGCTGTTGAACGAGAAGGAAGGATTCGGCAACTGCATCTATCCCATTGATGCAGACACCACACAGGAAATGCTTCTGCCCGCCTTCAAACACAACCACCACAATCCGGAATTGAAAAACAAGATCCTGGCTTGCAGCTCCACAGAGAATAACCTCCGCATGTACTCCCAGTACTCCAACTTCACCGTACATAACTCTCTGGAACGTCTGGAAGATATCTGCGATGAAAATATGCTGTATAAGATCATTATCCCCTCCGGGCGAAAACAATACTTTATTGAAAGCCTGCGGGTATTCGGCATCTCCGAGAGCTTCGTATACCCCGACCTGGATCATATATCCAGCGATTTGAAGGACTCCTATGGGATTTAGATTCATTAATTAAGAAAGGAAATATACACATGAAAATCGTATTACAGCATCTGACCAAGAAATTCCCCGCCCGCGGTCCTGTCCGCGGCAGGAAGAACCGCGAGGATGTCATTGCCGTGAATGACTTCGACTTCGAGATCCCCGACGGCAAGCTGATCGGACTCTTAGGTCCCTCCGGCTGTGGCAAAAGTACTGCCCTGAATCTGATCTGCGGTCTGCTGAAACCCACCGAGGGCAAGATCTTTTTCGGCGAAGATGATGTCACCGGACTTCCGCCCGAGAACCGCGGTGTCGGCATGGTCTTCCAGAACTATGCCCTCTACCCCCATCTCACCGTGGAGAAAAATATCCAGTTCCCCTTAGAGAACCTGAAGGGTGCCGACAAACTTTCCAAAGAGGAAATGAGCAAGCGAGTGCTGGAAGCGGCAAAGCTGGTACAGATCGACCACCTGTTAGAACGCAAGCCCAACGAGCTCTCCGGCGGTCAGCAGCAGCGTGTGGCCATTGCCAGAGCCTTGGTCAAGCTCCCCAGAGTCCTGCTTTTGGACGAGCCTCTTTCCAATCTGGATGCCAGACTTCGTCTCCAGACCAGAGAAGAGATCCGCCGGATCCAGCAGGAGACGCAGATCACCACCATCTTCGTTACCCACGATCAGGACGAAGCCATGAGCATCTCCGATATGATCGTCGTGATGAAGGACGGTATCGTGCAGCAGATCGGCAAGCCCCAGAACGTATACGACGATCCCGTGAACCTGTTCGTTGCGAAGTTCCTCGGCACACCTCCCATCAATGTCTTTGACGGTGAAGTGAAGAGCGGACAGTTATACATCGGCTCCGAAGCTGTTCTGCCTGCTCCCGGGGTAGCGGATCAGACTGTGCATGTCGGCATTCGTCCGGAAGGTTTTGTATTAAAAGAGGACGGACCGCTCTCCTGCGATCTGGTGCGTCTGGAGGTCATGGGCCGGGATGTGAGCATTGTTTCCACCCATGAGAAGTCCCAGAACGTTACCATCCGTTCCATCATTGATGCGGACGAAGGAAAATCTCTTCCCACCGGAAAAGTTCATTTCGGCTTAAAGCCCGCAAAAGTATTCCTCTTTTGCACCGACACCGAAGAACGCATCCGCTTTTAATATTTTATCCGATTCTGTAGTCCGACGCTATTCATGGGTTGCAGAAAGAATTGAGGTTTCTTATGGAAAAACAAAATCTGAAAGCCTGGCTCTATCTATTGCCGGCATTCCTGTTTCTGGGTGCTTTTATGATCTATCCTCTTATCGACGTATTCGTGTACTCCTTTGAAGAGGGTTACAATTCTGCATCCCAGACCTTTTACGGCATAGGCATGTACAATTACTCCTATGTGCTCCACGATCCGTACTTTTTACAGGCATTGAAAAATACCTTTATTCTGGTCATCATCACCGTTCCGGTCTCCACCGGACTGGCGCTTTTGATCTCTGCCGCCTTAAGCTCCATCAAACCGCTGCGGGATCTGTTCCAGACCATATTTTTCCTGCCCTACGTAACCAATACTCTGGCGGTCGGTCTGGTCTTCATGATTCTTTTCAAAAAGACCCCTTACTCCGACGGTCTGATCAATCTACTGATCCAGTTTTTCGGCGGCAGCTCCGTGGATTTCATCGACGGACCCTACTGGGCGAAAATGTTCGTGCTGTGCTTTTACACCATCTGGATCGTTATGCCTTTTAAGATTCTGATCCTGACCAGTGCTCTCGCCAGTGTGAACCCCATGTACTACAATGCGGCAAGAGTGGACGGCACTTCCCGTTTCCGGATGTTCACCAAGATCACACTGCCCATGATCTCCCCCATGGTATTCTACCTGATCATCACCGGCTTTATCGGCGCATTCAAAGCCTACAGTGATGCCGTGGCACTCTTCGGCACGAACTTAAATGCCGCAGAGATGAATACTATCGTCGGCTACGTCTACGACATGCTCTACGGCGACAGCGGCGGATATCCTTCCTATGCTTCCGCTGCGGCGATCCTGCTGTTTGCCATCGTCCTGACCATCACCTGCATCAATCTGCTGGTCAGCAAAAAGCATGTCCACTATGTATAGGAAAGGAGGTCTTTGTGATGTCTGATGTTACATCTGATTATGAAAAAATCGAGAAACGCACCCGGATCCACGGCAATATCCGCAATGGGGTCATCTACTTTTTTCTGTGTCTGTGGGCGCTGATTGTACTGTTCCCCTTTTACTGGATGGTACTGACCTCCGTAAAAAGCTACGGCTCCTATAATGCGGAATATATTCCGAAATTTTTCACCCTGTCTCCCACTCTGCAGAACTACGTGGACGCTTTTACCACTGTTTCTCTGGGAAGATACCTGTGGAACACTTTGTTTTTCACTGTGGTCACCACTGCCATTATGCTGGTGGTCATCACTCTGGCGGCCTTCGCGTTTGCAAGGTTGAACTTTGCCGGAAAAGATCTGATCTTTACGTTATTTTTATCCCTGATGATGATTCCGAACGAGCTGGTGGTCATTACGAATTTCACCACCATCACGAACCTGGATCTGCGCAATACCTTCACCGGCCTGATCCTGCCTTCCGTGACCAGCGTATTTTATATCTATCTGCTGCGGGAGAATTTCGCACAGATTCCGGACGAGCTGTATTATGCCGCCAAGGTAGACGGTACTTCCGATCTGCGATATCTGCGCAAGGTCATGGTGCCCATCTGCAAGCCCACGCTGATCACCATCGTGATCCTAAAGGTTATTGAATGCTGGAACTCCTATGTGTGGCCCAGACTGATCACCGATGATCCGGATTACTATCTGGTGTCCAACGGTATCCAGGAGATCCGTGAGAATGGTTTCGGCAGAGAGAACATCCCCGCCATGATGGCTGCGGTGGTCGTGATTTCCGTCCCTCTGGTGGTGTTGTTCCTCGTATTCCGTAAAAAAGTCATGGCAGGCGTTGCCAGAGGAGGTACCAAAGGATGAGTCGATTCAGCAAAAAACTGGCATTATTATGTGCCGTGGGCACTCTGTCTCTGTCCCTGACCGGCTGCCATGGTTCGAAAGGCCTGCCGGAATTCACTGTTCCTGAGGAGTTCGATACTTCCAGGAACTATGAGATCACCTTCTGGGCGAAAAATGATACCAACAAAACCCAGACGGAAATCTACAAGAAAGCCATTGCGGATTTTGAAGCCCTGTATCCCAATATCACGGTGAACCTGAATCTATACACGGATTACGGCAAAATTTACAACGATGTCATTACCAATATTTCCACCAATACGACACCCAATGTCTGTATCACCTACCCGGATCACATTGCCACCTACCTCACCGGGCAGAATACCGTAGTTCCTCTGGATGACCTGTTTGCCGATGAAAAATACGGTCTGGGCGGCACGGAGCTTGCCTATGACGGTCCTGCCAGAGAAGAAGTCATTCCTCAGTTTTTGAATGAATGCTCCATCGACGGTCATTACTATGCCGTTCCTTACATGCGTTCCACCGAGGCCTGCTACGTGAATAAGACCTACGTGGAAAATCTTGGATATACTCTGCCGGATGTACTGACCTGGGACTTCATCTGGGAAGTCTCCGAGGCTGCCACCGCCCAAAATGTGGACGGCACCTATGTGGTCAACGGGCAGAATGTACTGATCCCATTTATCTACAAGTCCACCGACAACATGATGATCCAGATGTTAAAGCAAAAGAATGCGGGATATTCCACGGCTGACGGCAGCATTGAACTTTTCAACGATACCACCACGGATCTCCTGTACGATATTGCCGGACATGTAAAAAGCGGTGCCTTTTCCACCTTCAAGATCTCCGGTTATCCTGCGAACTTCCTGAATGCCGGGCAATGTATTTTCGCCATTGATTCCACCGCCGGAGCCACCTGGATGGGTACGGACGCTCCGCTGTCGGATATCAGCGAGGATTCTCTGGTGCAGTTTGAGACCGCCGTGCGGATGATTCCCCAGTTTGACCCGGAGCATCCCGAAATGATCTCCCAGGGTCCTTCCGTCTGCGTCTTCAATAAATCAGACTCCCAGGAAGTACTGGCATCCTGGCTGTTTGCCCAGTATCTGCTCACCAACGATGTGCAGATCGCTTATTCCGAGACAGAAGGCTATGTACCTGTAACCTCTAAAGCACAGAACTCCGCAGAGTATCAGGATTATCTGTCCGAATGCGGTGCGGATAACAGTACGCATTATGCGGTGAAAATTGAGGCTTCCAAACTGTTGCTTGACAACGTAGACAACACCTTCGTTACACCGGTATTTAACGGTTCCGCATCCTTACGTGATGCCTCCGGACAGTTGATTGAAAACGTGGTGAAGTCCACCCGCAGAAAAGAGACTGTGGATGATACCTACATACAAAAGCTTTACAGCGATGTAGAAAGCCTGTACCGTCTCGGTCAGGGAAGTGATGCCTCCTTCGGCAAAAAGGAACTGGGTGCCATGCCCCGGACTTCCGTGATCCTGTTAAGCACACTTGCAGTCACCTGGGTTCTGATCCTCCTGTATGTAGGGCGGGAATATTTAAAAAACAGAAAGAAGTAATTTTTCAGCCCCATTCGTAAGATAATATCTGGTGGTATTTTCCTGCGCATGGGGCTCTTTTTGCAAAAAATCTTGATTTATCTTGCATTTCAGGTATAATGGAACTGTTCGGTGTCTGAATGCGCCGGATAAATTGAGGAGATGTCTGTGTATCTGCACAGACCCATATGCGCCACAAGCGCAGGAATGGAGGATTATTATGAAAAAGAAGACACTTGCATTAACCATGGCTATGGCTCTGGTTCTGTCTCTCGCTGCATGTGGAAACAGCAATGCAGACGTTGCTGCTGAATCTACCGCTGCTGCCACCACCGAGGCTGCTACTACCGAAGCTGCTACTACCGAAGCCGCTGCTACGGAAGCTTCTACCGAGGCTGCTGAAGCTGTTGCTGATGAGAAGTCCGAGGGTGTTATGACCTACGAAGAGTACATGGCTACTGATCTCGATTCCGAAGTTGTGATCGAGGCTTATGTTCAGGCGAAACAGTCCTGGTGGGAAGATAAGGCTACCCTGTACACCCAGGATCAGGATGGTGCTTACTTCATCTACAATTCCGTATGTTCCGAAGAGGATTATGCTAAGCTGGTACCCGGTACCAAGATCAAAGTAACCGGTTATAAGACCGAGTGGTCCGGTGAAGTAGAGATTGCTGAAGGTGCTACCTTCGAGATCGAAGAGGGCAGCTACATCGCTCCCGTTACCGATGTGACCGATCTGTTAGGCACCGATGATCTGATCAACTACCAGAACCAGTTCGTAGCTTTCAAGGGTATGACTGTAGAAGCTGCAGGTCAGGATGCTGACGGCAACGACGTTGCTTTCCTGTACAACTGGGACGGTTCCGGCGAAGACGGTAACGACCTGTACTTCAACGTATCTCTGAATGGTCAGACCTATACCTTCACCGTTGAGTCTTATCTGTGCGACAACACCACCGATGTTTACAACGCAGTAAAGAACTTAAAGATCGGTGACACCATCGATATGGAAGGTTTCCTGTATTGGTACGAAGGTGTGAACCCTCACATCACTTCCGTGACTGTGAAGTAATTTCATCTGGTGAAAATCTTATTAACATAAAAGAGTTGTGCTCATTATGAGGGCAGCTCTTTTGTTATTTCGCGTAATTAATCACCAGTCTGGTAAACAGATCCTCCAGATCCATCCGTACATCCATTTTTTATACACACGGATTTTTCTCTTTCCATACCCTCTTTTTATTGCCCACTCTTATGCTTTGCTTATCTTCTACCATGTACTCCTGCACATCCCCGGCCTCTGTCTGCCGAAATTCCCCGCCCTCGTCAACTGTGCGACAATTCTTTTCTCGGGACTTACTGCTTATGCGTGCCGTTCAGCTTTTATTTTCTGCTCTCCCACCAACGTTTAGCAATCCGGAAGCCCTCCGTGGGGACGCAGAATCGCTGATCTCTAGGCGGCTGCAATGCGGTATCCAGTTCCTCCATATCGAACCACTCCACACTCTCCACTTCCTCTTTTTGCAGGATAAGCTTCGCAGCATCTACCGGCTTAGTGTACATATAGACGAATGCAACCTCGTTGTCCCGAAACATTTTTCCATGAAATTCCTTTTCGTATTGAATATCAAAGCATCCGGCGAATTGCAATTCCTCTTTAGATGCCTGGATTCCCAGTTCTTCGTGAAGTTCCCGTATTGCAGATTCCTCCGGCTCGTCCCCCGCCTGAATATGTCCGGCGGAAGAAGTATCGAACCGCCCCGGAAAGCTGTCTTTTTCTGCAGAGCGTTTCTGCAATAACAGC
>ENA-UEPV01001664-UEPV01001664.1-human-gut-metagenome-genome-assembly--contig:-NODE-1664-length-13474-cov-5.048220_pt1 | contig 13474 bp, 16 predicted proteins | sample MGYA00242942_ERZ507925 | MGnify/ENA primary metagenome ERZ507925 (study PRJEB26167, sample SAMN06115453) | human gut metagenome | host: Homo sapiens | place: China:Fujian | collected 2015-08-26... | reverse complement strand
GGCGGGAACGTCCCGCGTGTTCCCCTGTGTCTGAGCGAAAGAAATGAATGAGAGAAAGGTGGACTTCGCCGTGAAGCGAACCCGAAAATTAGACCCCCTGGAGAACGCCATGCAGCTGCTGTTCTTCCTGTGCGGGGCGGTGGCGGTGGCCTTTGTGTTGGTCATCACCGTGTATCTGGTGGTCTCCGGCCTGCCCGCCATCCAAAAGGTGGGCCTGGGCAACTTCCTGCTGGGCACCACTTGGGACTCCGCCAACAAGACCGACCCCCAATATGGCATCCTGCCCTTTATCCTCACCTCCATCTACGGCACCGCCGGGGCCATCCTCATCGGCGTGCCCGTGGGATTTATGACGGCCATGTTCCTGGCCAAGGCCGCGCCCCCCAAGCTGGCGGCGGTGGTCCGTCCGGCGGTGGACCTGCTGGCGGGCATCCCCTCGGTGGTCTATGGCATGGTGGGCATGGTGGTGCTGCTGCCCGGCATCCGGGGCCTGTTCCACCTGAAGGCGGGCGACACCCTGCTGGCCGCCATTCTGGTGCTGGCGGTGATGATCTTGCCCTCCATCATCTCGGTGAGCGAGACCGCTCTGCGGGCGGTGCCCCGGGAGTATGAGGAGGCCAGCCTGGCCCTGGGCGCCACGGAGATGGAGACCTATTTCCGGGTGAGCGCCCCGGCGGCCAAAAGCGGCATCGCCGCGGCGGTGGTGCTGGGCGTAGGCCGGGCCATCGGCGAGGCCATGGCCATCATGATGGTGGCGGGCAACGCGGCCAATATGCCCGGCCTGTTCCGCAGCGTCAAGTTCCTGACCACCGCCGTGGCCAGCGAGATGTCCTATGCCGCCGACGGGTCCCTGCAGAAGATGGCCCTGTTCTCCATCGGACTGGTGCTGTTTCTGTTCATTATGATGATCAACGTGTTTTTGAATCTGGTATTGAAGCGGGAGAAGGAGTGAGGAGCATGGAAAGCGTCAACTATGTGGCGGCAAACAAGGCCGCCGCGTTGGAAGGGGAGCAGACGGCCCGGGCCGTCTGCCTGCGCCGCCGGGTGTATGACCGGGGGATGCGGGGCCTGCTGTGGCTCAGCGCCGGGATCACCTGCGCCCTGCTGGTGTTCCTTATGGGCTATATCCTGTGGCGGGGCATCCCCCAGCTGAGCTGGCAGTTCCTCACCTCGGCAGAGTCGGTGCTCAAGGGCACCCTGGGCATCCTGCCCGCCATCTGCAACACCCTGTATGTGGTGTGCGTCACCCTGTGCATCGCCCTTCCCCTGGGCGTGGGGGCGGCGGTGTACCTCACCGAATACGCCACCAACCACAAGCTGGTCTCCGCTATCGAGTTTGCCGCCGAGACCCTGTCCGGTATCCCCTCCATCCTGTATGCCCTGGTGGGCTATCTGGCCTTCTGCAAGACGCTGGGCCTGGGATACTCCCTGCTGGCGGCCAGCCTGGCTCTGGCCATGATGAACCTGCCCACCATCATCCGCACCACGCAAGAATCCCTGAAGACGGTGCCCCAGTCCTATCGGGAGGGGGCCCTGGGTCTGGGCAGCGGCAAGTGGCACATGATCCGCACGGTGGTGCTGCCCAGCTCCATCGACGGCATCGTCACCGGCTGCATCCTGGCCGTGGGCCGCATCGTGGGCGAAAGCGCCGCCCTGCTGTATACCGCCGGGTTCGGCCTGGTGCTCAACGGCTTTGTAAAGGCGCTGCACGCCTCCTCCGCCACGCTGACGGTGGCCCTGTATGTCTACGCCAACGAGCGGGGCGAGACGGCGGTGGCCTTTTCCATCGCCACCATCCTGATGCTGCTGACCCTGCTGATCAATCTCTCCGCCGCCTTTCTGGGGCGGAAGCTGAAAAAGAATTGAGGAATCCGATATGGAACCGATTTTGGAAGCAAAGCAACTGAACCTGTGGTATGGCCCCAACCATGCCCTCCACGATGTATCCATCGCCATCCCGGCCCATGAGATCACGGCCTTTATCGGCCCCTCCGGCTGCGGCAAGTCCACCTTCCTGCGGACGCTGAACCGCATGAACGACCTGATCCCCGCGGTGAAGATCACCGGCGAGGTGGACTTTCACGGGCAGAATCTCTACGACAGCAAGGTGGATCCCACATGGCTCCGCAAGCGGATCGGCATGGTGTTCCAGAAGGCCAATCCCTTCCCCATGAGCATTTACGACAACGTGGCCTACGGCCCCCGGACCCACGGCATCCGCAATAAGGCGAAGCTGGACGAGATCGTGGAAAATTCCCTCCGCTCCGCCGCCATCTGGGACGAGGTGAAGGATCGCCTGAAGAAAAGCGCACTGGGGCTTTCCGGCGGCCAGCAGCAGCGGCTGTGCATCGCACGGGCGCTGGCCGTGGAGCCGGAGGTGCTGCTGATGGACGAGTCCACCAGCGCACTGGATCCCATTTCCACCTCCAAGATCGAGGATCTGGCCGTAGAGCTGAAAAGCCAGTACACCGTGGTCATGGTGACCCACAATATGCAGCAGGCCGCCCGTATTTCCGACAACACCGCCTTTTTCCTGCTGGGGGAGCTGGTGGAGTTCGGCAAGACAGAGCAGCTGTTTTCCACCCCCGCCGACAAACGGACGGAGGATTACATCACCGGGAGGTTTGGGTAAGATGCGCAATAAATTCGACGAACAGCTTTTGCAGCTCAACCACGAGATGATCGAGATGGGGGCGCTGTGCGAGGAGGTCATCGCCCTGTCCTCTCAGGCGCTGACGGAGGGGGACACGGCGCTGGCCTCCAAGGTAGCTCCTCTGGACAGCGAGATCGACCACAAGGAGCGGGAGATCGAAAACCTCTGCCTGAAGCTGCTTTTGCGGCAGCAGCCGGTGGCCCGGGATCTGCGGCAGATCTCCGCCGCATTGAAGATGATCACCGACATGGAACGCATCGGCGATCAGGCGGAGGACATCACAGAGATCGTAGCCTTTTTAGACGGGAGGCAGGCGGAAAACGACGCCCTTTTGAAGGAAATGGCGAAGGCGGTCATACAAATGGTGACGGAAAGTGTGGACGCTTATGTGAAATGTGATATAATGTTGGCGAAAAAGGTCATCGCGGCGGATGACGTTGTGGACGAGCAGTTTGCCCGGGTCAAGCAGAGCCTGATTGGAAAGATCGCGGCAGACCCGGCAGACGGCGAATACGCTCTGGACCTGCTGATGATCGCCAAGTACTACGAGCGCATCGGCGATCACGCCACGAACATTGCCGAGTGGGTCATTTACTCCGTGACCGGGACCCACAAGGACGAAATCACACTGACATAAGGAGATTGCTATGATCTGGTGCGTGGAGGACGACGCCAGTATCCGGGATATTGAGCTGTACGCCCTGACATCCACCGGCTTTGAGGCCAGAGGCTTTGACGATGGAGCATCCTTCTGGGAGGCGCTGCAGACGGAAACGCCGGAGCTGGTCCTGCTGGATGTGATGCTGCCGGGGGAGGACGGTGTGTCTCTGCTGAAAAAGATGAAGGCCGCACCGGCCTTGCGGGACATCCCCGTCATCATGGCCACGGCCAAGGGCGCGGAATATGACAAAATTCAAAGTCTGGACTTAGGGGCCGACGACTATCTGGTGAAGCCCTTCGGCGTTATGGAGATGGTTTCCCGGGTGAAGGCGGTGCTGCGGCGGTGTCATCCCGCTGACACGGGCCATGTGCTCTCTGCCGGGGGGCTTTCTATGGACCTGGACTGCCGCACCGTGACGGCGGACGGCCAGCGGCTCCAGCTTACTTATAAGGAGTTTGAGCTTTTGCGGCTGTTTCTGTCCCATCCGGGAATGGCATTCACCAGAGAACAGCTATTCACACAGGTGTGGAATATGGAGTACATGGATGACAGCCGCACACTGGATATGCACATCCGCACCCTGCGGCAGAAGTTAGGGGCCTACGGCAAGCTGATCGAGACCGTTCGGAACGTGGGCTACCGCATGGAGACCGGCCTATGACCGGGAAGATCTTTCGTTCGACTCTGGCGGCGTCACTGACGGTGCTGCTGGCATCGCTGCTGGTGATCACCGGCTGCCTTTACACCTATTTCGGCACGGTGCGGGAACAGCAGCTTCAGACAGAACTGACACTGGCTGCGGCGGCGGTGGAAGCGGACGGTGCGGACTATTTGGCCCGCGTCCGGGACACGGCGGAGCGGCTGACCTGGGTGGCATCGGACGGCGCAGTGCTGTATGACACCCGAACGGATACGCAGCCCATGGAAAATCATGGCCAGCGGGAGGAGATCCGGGAGGCGCTCACCGGCGGCAGCGGCAGCAGCGCCCGCTATTCCGAGACGCTGACGGAAAAGATGCTCTATCAGGCGGTGCGCCTGACGGACGGCTCTGTGCTCCGCATTTCCGGCAGTCAGAAAACGGTATGGATGCTGGTTCTTGGGATGCTCCACGCCGTCATCGTGGTGGCGCTGTTGGCGGTGGGACTTTCCGCACTCTTGGCGAGCCGGGCGGCCCGACGGGTGGTGGAGCCGCTGAACCGGCTGGATCTGGAGCACCCGCTGGACAACAACGCCTATGAGGAGCTGTCTCCGCTGTTGGGGCGGGTCTACGCCCAGCAGCAGGAGATCCGCCATCGGACCAGAGACCTCCGGCAGCGGCAGGACGAATTTGAACAGATCACCGGCAGTATGCGGGAAGGTCTGGTGCTGCTGGACCACAGCGGGCGCATCCTCAGCATCAATCCGGCGGCCCAAGCACTGTTTCATGCGGACGGTACCTGCGTAGGACAGGATTTCTTGACAGTGGATCGCCATCCGGACCTGACCGCCGCCATCCATGACGCCGCCGAGACCGGGCACAGTCAGCTGCGGGCAGAGCGGCGAGGCCGGGAATACCAGCTTGATTTCAGCCGTATCGAATCCAACGGCAAGGTGCTGGGTACGGTTTTGCTGGCCTTTGATGTGACGGAGCAGGCGGAAGCCGAGCGGATGCGGCGGGAGTTCACCGCCAACGTGTCTCACGAACTGAAAACGCCCTTGCAGTCCATTATCGGCAGCGCGGAATTGCTGGAAAACGGTCTGGTGAAGCCGGAGGATCAGCCTCGGTTCCTGAACCGTATCCATCAGGAGGCGGACCGGCTGGTGGCGCTGATCAACGATATTCTCCGCCTGTCCCAGTTGGACGAGGGCGGTGCGTTGCCCCATGAGCAGGTATCCGTTTTGGAGTTGGCGCAGGAGGCGGCCCGCTCTCTGACAGCACAGGCGGCGGCACAAGCGGTGCACATTTCCGTGACCGGCATCGCCGGAACGGTTTTCGGCGTCCGGCGGCTGCTGTATGAGATCGCCCGGAACCTCTGCGAGAACGCCGTGAAGTACAACGTCCCCGGCGGAAGCGTCACCGTAGAGGTGGCGGAAACGGATCGGGACGTGACCCTCTTGGTTCGGGATACCGGCATCGGCATCCCGGAGGGGGATCAGAGCCGAGTCTTTGAGCGGTTTTACCGGGTGGATAAGAGCCATTCCCGGGCCATTGGCGGCACGGGGCTGGGGCTGTCCATCGTGAAACACGCCGTAGCGTATCACCACGGTACCCTCCGGCTGGAAAGCCAGCCGGGGAAGGGAACCGTGATCACGGTGACGCTGCCCAAGAAGCCAACAGAATGAACTTCGGAAAACCGTGGGTCCTCCCACGGTTTTTCTTTTCAAACGGCCGCTTTCCGTGTATACTGGAACAAAAAACGAACGAGGTAGAGGATTATGCCGATTTTTGATACCCATGCCCATTATGACGCGGACCGCTTTGACAGCGACCGGGATGCGCTCCTTTCCGCCATGCCGGGGATCGGCGTGGGGCTAGTGCTGGACCCGGGATGCGACCTGCCCTCCTCCCGTGCGGCGGCAGAGCTGGCGGAACGGTACCCGCATGTGTACGCCGCCGTGGGCGTCCACCCGGAGGACTGCGACGGCTTTCAGGACAGCGACCTGACGGAGCTGCGGCAGCTTTTGGAGCGGCCCAAGGTGGTGGCCATCGGGGAGATCGGACTGGACTACTACTGGGAGGACAATCCGCCCAGAGCGTTTCAGCAGACGGTATTCCGCAAGCAGCTGGCACTGGCGGTGGAGCTGGATCTGCCGGTGATCGTCCATGATCGGGAAGCCCACGGGGACTGTCTTGCCATCATCAAGGAATTTCCCACCGTCACCGGCGTGTTCCACTGCTTTTCCGGCTCACCAGAGATGGCGGCGGAGCTGCTGAAGCGGGGTTGGTATCTGGGCTTCGACGGGCCCATCACCTACAAAAACGCAAAGCGGGCCCCGGAGGTGGCGGCCATCACGCCCCTGGACCGGATGGTGGTGGAGACGGACGCTCCCTATATGGCTCCGGTACCCATGCGGGGCAAGCGGAATGACAGCCGGTATCTCCCCTATGTGATCGAAAAACTGGCGGAGTGGAAGGGCGTGACGGCGGAGGAAATGACCCGCGCGACATGGGAGAACGGCAAGCGGCTGTTCCGGATTTGAGATAAAAACACTCCCGCACCGAAAAGGTGCGGGAGCGTTTCTTATGTATGCAGCAAAATGGATTTCACAATGATGCTGACGCCGCCCAGCAGGAAAAACACGATGGACAGCTTTTGCAGCCGCTCTCCGCTGATGTGAGGGGAGAGGAGCCGGGCCAGCCGGGCGGCGCAGAAGGCGGCGGCCAGCGAGATAAGGCTGAAGCACAGGGAGGAGCGGTTCAGGAGCCCGGTGCAGAGATACAGCCCGGTGCGGAACAGGTTTTCACCCAGAAAGAGGAAGCAAATGCTGCCCTTGAATTCATCGTAATCCTTGGCGGTGCGCTGAAGGTAGGCTACCAGAAACATATTGATGCCGAACAGCCCCGCACACATACCGGAGAAGAAGGCCACCAGATACCGCAGCCACGGGATCTCCCGACGGTCCGGGCGGACGGGGCGCAGCCGGCGGGTGGCCATTTCCAGTCCCAGAAATACCACAACGCCGCCCAAAACCGTTTTGATGATCCAAGGCAGGGAGAAGCGCAGCAGCCAGGTCCCGGGGACCACCCCGGCCACCATGGCCAGCAGCAGGGGAAGGATGGCCCGCCAGCGGAAGTTGTTCCGGTTTTGCCAAGTGATCCGACCGTTGATGACCAGGTCCGGCAGCAGACTGCCCGGTGTGATCAGGGTGTTGTCCAGCCGCATGGCCAGCAGCGGTGCGGAGATCAGGGGATTCCCGAACCCAATGAGCCACTTGAGGGTGTACGCCGCCAACTGGACGAGAAAAATAAACAGGATCATGCTTCCGGTGTAGTTCATGAGATCCCCTCCCACGCGAAGTTCTGTGTACGTTCCCAACTATACCACATCGTATCGGAGAAAAAAAGCTTTTTTCTCATTTCCGCGCCGCTGACAGTGGAAAATTGCCGGGTTTGGTATAGCCTTTGGATTTTTTGACCATACTCCTTCCGTACCTATGAACAGGAAGGGAGGTATTGTATGGAAAACAAGGTGAAAAACGTACTTTCGGGCATTGGCTTTTACGGCACGCTGGCGGTGTGCCTGCTGGTGGTGGGGGTGTGCGGCTGGGTCCTGCTGCAGGACCGGGAGGACCCGCTGCCCCAGCAGGCGGTGACGCCTCAGGTCCCCGTGTCGCAGCCGGTGGAAATGCCGGAGGTGCGGCTTCCGACAGTGGAGACTTTGGAGCCGGCGCCGGTGCCGGTCCCGCCCAAGGAAACCAAGGAGCTGCCGGAGGTGGAGGTGGATCACACGCCTGTGGCGGCGGAAGCACCCCGTCTGGTGGTGACACCGCTGCGGGGGGATGTGCTGACGGCTTTTTCCATGGAGGAGCTGGTATACAGTCCTACTTTGGGAGATTGGCGTACCCACAACGGCGTGGACATCGCCGCCCAGCAGGGAACCACGGTACTGGCGGCCTCCGCAGGGGCGGTGCTGTCGGTGACGGACGACCCCCTGATGGGCACCACCGTGGTGCTGGAGCATGACAACGGCTATCAGACCACCTATGCCAATCTCCAGGCCAAGCCCAACGTGGAGGCCGGGGACCCGGTGTCCGCCGGGCAGATCATCGGCGCGGTGGGGACCACTGCGGCGGCGGAGTCCGGACAGCCCCATCTGCACTTCGCCGTCACCAAGGACGGCAAGGCCGTAGACCCCAACGAATATTTGAGCGGTTGAGCGGAACAAGGCCCCGGATTTCCGGGGCCTACCGCTTTTTTTAACCGTTTTCCCGGGGAAAGTTACATCAATTCGGATTTTTTCGAAAAAATTCAATATTTTCCTTGACATTTGCTGTATTTCGGATATAATGATAAGGCTTGCAATATGTAAGTAAATCCTTGCTCTCATCTGAGAATGAGGGCCATTTGTCCAAAAGGAGGTGCAAATATGGCAAAGATTACTGCCAATTACGAGGTCGTCTATGTGCTCGACCCTGCACAGGGTGAGGAGGCTATCGCCGCTCAGGTTGCGAACTTCAAGTCCCTGGCCGAGCAGAACGGCTCTGACGTCGTGGTTGAGGAGTGGGGCAACCGCAAGCTGGCTTATCCCATCAACTACAAGACCGAGGGCTACTATGTGCTCATGACCTTCGTCAGCGGCCCGGCATTCCCCCGCGAGCTGGATCGTAAGCTGCGGATCGCCGAGGGCGTCATGCGTTCCCTGATCGTCTGCAAGGGCGAGTAAAGGAGCAGCACATGCTGAATCGAATCATTCTCATGGGTCGCCTGACCCGTGACCCCGAGCTCCGGCGCACCGGCAGCGGTACGGCGGTGACGTCCTTCTCTCTGGCTGTTGACCGGGACTTCAAGTCCCAGTCCGGCGAAAAGGAAACGGACTTCATCGACATCGTGGCCTGGCGCAACACCGCCGAATTTGTGAGCAAATACTTCACCAAGGGCCGCATGGCCGTGGTGGAGGGCCGCCTGCAGATCCGGGACTGGACCGACAAGGACGGCGGCAAGCGCCGCAGTGCCGAGGTCGTGGCCGACAATGTGTATTTCGGGGATTCCAAGCGCGACGGCGGCGACAATTCCGGCTACAATCCCGGTTATGCGCCCGCCCCCGCTTCCCACAGCGCCGCTCCCAGCAATTTCAGCGCCAGCGGCTCTGACTTCGCCGAGATCGGCGAGGATGACGGCGAACTGCCGTTCTGATATTACTATAAGGAGGAAGCAATCATGGCTTTCGATCGTGAAGCTCGTCCCGCCCGTCCCGCACGCGGCAACAAGCGCCGTAAGGTCTGCCAGTTCTGCGCCGAGAAGTGCGAGTGCATTGATTATAAGGACGCCGCCAAGCTGCGTCGTTTCGTTTCTGAGCGTTCCAAGATCCTGCCCCGTCGGACCACCGGCACCTGCGCCATGCATCAGCGTCAGCTGACCGAGGCCATCAAGCGCGCCCGTCAGATCGCTCTGCTGCCCTACGTCACCGACTAAATATTTGTGACAGGCTCTTTTCTGGCCGCACCCCAACCGGGTGCGGCCAGTTTTTTTATGCTGTCCCTCAAAAAACTTTTCCGCCAAAAAGCAAAAAAGTTTGCTTTTCCTGTTTACAGTCACGCTTTAATGCGTTATAGTTATTGTGAAGCGGCACGGCCTGTCGTGGCGCTATCGGTTCATTGCCGAAAGGAGCAGCGTTATGGCGAAAACAGAACCCCGGCAGCGCAGTCTGGCGCTTTACGAGACCATCCTGAAACTAAAGGATCTGGACGAGTGCTGCAAGTTCTTCGACGACCTGTGTACCCCCACCGAGCTGCGCTCTATGGAGCAGCGCTTTGACGTGGCGGTGTATCTCCAGCAGGGGCTGGTCTATCTGGACATTCTGGACAAGACGGGGGCCAGCAGCGCCACCATCAGCCGGGTCCGGCGATCTATGCTGGACAACGGCGCAGGCGGCGTGATGGAGACTGTCATCCGCCGGGAGGGCCTGGGCCAGAAAAAAGAAAGCACTTAAAAAGAGCAAATCGAAATAAACAGAAAGCAGGGAGCAAAATATGAAACAACTGATGTTGGGCAACGCCGCCGTTGCCCGGGGGCTGTATGAAGCGGGATGCTGCGTGATCTCCAGCTATCCCGGCACCCCCAGCACGGAGATCACGGAGGAGGCCGTGAAATTCCCCGAGATCTACTGTGAGTGGGCCCCCAACGAGAAGGTGGCCATGGAGGTGGCCTTCGGTGCCAGCCTGGCGGGCAAGCGGTCCTTCTGCGGCATGAAGCACGTGGGCCTGAACGTGGCCGCCGACCCTCTGTTCACCATGTCCTACACCGGCGTGAACGGCGGCGTGGTCATCGGCGTGGCTGACGACGCGGGGATGCACTCCTCTCAGAACGAGCAGGACTCCCGCCACCACGCCATCGCCGCCAAGGTGCCCATGCTGGAGCCCTCTGACTCCGCCGAGGCCCTGGAGTTTGCCAAGCTGGCCTATGACCTGTCTGAGCAGTTCGACACCCCGGTGCTGCTGAAGATGTGTACCCGCGTGGCCCACTCCCAGTCCCTGGTGGAGCCGCATGACCGCGTGGAGCGGCCCTGCGTCCCCTATGAGAAGAACATCGCCAAGTATGTCATGATGCCGGGCAACGCCATCCGCCGCCACCCCTTTGTGGAGGAGCGCACCCGCAAGCTGCAGGAGTGGGCGGAGACCGCCCCCATCAACCGGGTGGAGATGGGCGGCACCAAGATGGGCATCATCACCTCCTCCACCTCCTATCAGTATGTGAAGGAGGTCTTTGGCGACTCCGTCTCCGTGCTGAAGCTGGGCATGGCCAACCCCCTGCCCGTGAAGCTCATCCGGGACTTTGCCGCCAAAGTGGACAAGCTGGTGGTGGTGGAGGAGCTGGACCCCATCATCGAAAACCACTGCCGCGCCCTGGGGCTGGAGGTGTCCGGCAAGGACGTGCTGCCCATGGAGGGCGAGTTCTCCCAGAACCTTATCTCCGCCCGGCTGGGCGGGCAGGTACATCCCGGCGCGGGCCTGGAGGAGGCCATCCCCAACCGTCCCCCCGTCATGTGCGCCGGCTGCCCCCACCGCGGGCTGTTCTACACCCTGAGCAAGAATAAGTGTACGGTTTTGGGCGACATTGGCTGCTACACCCTGGGCGCGGTGGCCCCCCTGGCCGCCATGGACATGACATTGTGCATGGGCGCTTCCATCTCCGCCATCCACGGCTTTAACAAGGCCCTGGGGGAGCAGAGCCAGGGCAAGACGGTGGCCGTCATCGGCGACTCTACCTTCATGCACTCTGGCATGACGGGCCTTGCCAACATCGCCTATAACCAGTCCAACTCCACCGTCATCATCCTGGACAACTCCATCACCGGCATGACCGGCCACCAGCAGAACCCCACCACCGGCTATAACATCAAGGGCGACCCCGCCGGGAAGATCGATCTGGAGGCTCTGTGCCGGGCCATGGGCTTTAACCGGGTGCGGGTGGTGGACCCCTATGACCTGAAGGCCTGCGACCAGGCCGTGAAGGAGGAGCTGGCTGCGGACGAGCCCTCTGTCATCATCTCCCGCCGCCCCTGCGCCCTGCTGAAATATGTCAAGCACAGCGCCCCTCTGGCGGTTGACACGGACAAGTGCGTGGGCTGCAAGAACTGCATGAAGATCGGCTGTCCCGCCATCTCCATCCGGGACGGCAAGGCCCACGTGGACAACACCCTGTGTGTGGGCTGCGGCGTGTGTGAGCAGCTGTGCGGCGTGAAAGCCTTCCACAGCACCAAGAAGGAGGGCTGAGAACATGGAGACCAAGAATATTATGATCGTGGGCGTGGGCGGCCAGGGCAGCCTGCTGGCCAGCAAGCTGCTGGGCCACCTGCTGATGGAGCAGGGCTATGACGTGAAGGTGTCTGAGGTACATGGCATGTCCCAGCGGGGCGGCAGCGTGGTCACCTATGTGCGCTATGGCGACAAGGTGGCCTCCCCCATCATCGACAAGGGCGAGGCGGACTTTATCGTCTCCTTCGAGCTGCTGGAGGCCGCCCGCTGGCTGGGCTTCCTCAAGCCCGACGGACAGATCGTCACCTCCACCCAGCAGATCGACCCCATGCCCGTCATCACCGGCGCGGCGGCCTATCCCCAGGACCTGGTGGCCAAGATGAAGGCCACCGGCGCCAAGGTGGACGCCCTGGACTGCCTGGCTCTGGCCGAGCAGGCCGGTTCCGCCAAGGCGGTGAACATCGTGCTGATGGGCCGCCTGTCCCACTATTTCGACCTGCCCGAGGAGGCATGGCAGAAGTCTTTGGAGGCCATGGTCCCCGCCAAATTCCTGGAGCTGAACAAGAAGGCCTTCCAGCTGGGCAAGAACGCCTGATGAACGCCCTGCTTGTGGGGTTGGGCGGCGCAGTGGGGGCGGTGGGCCGCTATGGTCTTAGCCTGCTGCCCTGCCGCAGCGCATTTCCTCTGCTCACCCTGCTGACCAATTTGATCGGAGCCGTCCTCATCGGCTTTGTGGCCGGACTGGCGGGCCGGGAGCGCCTCTCCTCCGGCTGGACCCTGTTCTGGAAGACCGGCGTGTGCGGCGGCTTTACCACTTTTTCTACCTTTTCCCTGGAGAGCGTGACCCTGCTCCAGCGGGGCAGGACCGGACTGGCCCTGGCCTATATGGCACTGAGCGCCGGACTGTGTCTGGCGGGGGTGCTGGCCGGACAGTGGCTCAGCCGCCGGGGCGTATAAGCCGCATCGAGCCCTTCGGGGCGACCCGGCTGCAAAACAGAACGCACAAGCGAAGAAAGGATGATACCCATGGAGAGATATTTCCAGCCCGAGATCGAGTGCGCCTCTCGGGAACAGATCAAAGCCTGGCAGGACGAGCGTCTGGTCAAGCAGGTGCGCCATGTGTGGGACAATGTCCCGTCCTACCGCAAGAAGATGGAGGAAAAGGGCGTGACTCCCGAGGACATCCAGTCCTCCGCCGACCTGTATAAGCTGCCCTTCACCTCCAAGGCCGACCTGCGGGACAACTATCCCGACGGACTGGTGGCGGTGCCCCGCTCCAAATGCGTGCGTGTCCACGCCACCTCCGGCACCACCGGAAAGCGGGTCATGGCCTTTTACACCCAGCACGACATCGACCTGTGGACCGACTGCTGCGCCCGTGCCATCACCGCCGTTGGCGGCAGCGAGGAGGACGTGTGTCAGATCGCCTATGGCTACGGCATGTTCACCGGCGGCATCGGCCTGGACCAGGGTTCCAGGCGGGTGGGCTGCCTCACCGTGCCCATCTCCTCGGGCAACACCGACCGTCAGATCCAGTTCATCCGTGACCTGGGGACCACCATCCTGTGCTGCACCCCCTCCTACGCCGCCTATCTGGGCGAGAGTATGCACGAGATGGGCATGACCCCCGACCAGATCCCCCTGAAGGCGGGCATCTTCGGTGCGGAGGCGTGGAGCGAGGAGATGCGCCAGGACATCCAGAAGACGATGGGCATCAAGGCCTATGACATCTACGGCCTCACCGAGCTGTCCGGTCCCGGCGTGGC
>ENA-UEPV01001663-UEPV01001663.1-human-gut-metagenome-genome-assembly--contig:-NODE-1663-length-13492-cov-6.515170_pt1 | contig 13492 bp, 9 predicted proteins | sample MGYA00242942_ERZ507925 | MGnify/ENA primary metagenome ERZ507925 (study PRJEB26167, sample SAMN06115453) | human gut metagenome | host: Homo sapiens | place: China:Fujian | collected 2015-08-26... | reverse complement strand
CATCGGATGAAATATTAACATTCGAAACATTCATTCGCTCTGAATAGTTGTTGATAAAGTTCAACACGCTCTTCAGCGATTTATAATCCGTAGCAAATGTAATGCCTACATCCGAACGGTAACCGGTATAATTACCGGTGTCGGTTGACTGCGCATTCTGTGCATTGTCTGCAGCAGCAGTCTCATTCGTTGCTGCGTTAGCCGTATTATTCGTACTATTCTGTGTATTATTACCACTAGCTGTCGAATTGCCACCATTCGCATCTTTCGACTGAGCATCGCTGTCTGCATTCTGTGCTACAACCTCTTCTAATGCTGCGCCATCCTGGAAGAAGATCTGATTCATTGTAAAGTTCTCCGTTGTGATCGTAAGACCCTTCACTTTCTTCTCTAACTGGTCAAAGCGATTGATCGCATCCTGCGTACGAAGCTCTGACGGATATGCAAGAAGCACCTGCTCGGTACGGGCATTCTTCTTCTCCGTATCAGCCTCTACCTGTGCTTTCTTGGATACTTTTGCACGAAGCTGTGACACTTCCATCGCCAACTGATCATTCTCTGTCACTACTGTCTCGCGCTGCTCATTGAACTTCTGATAGCCTAAGAACCATGCCAACGCTAAAATCACCAGTGCACCAAGGATCATCAATACTTTCTTATCTTTATCTGCTAATGTCGTCTTCGTCTTTGTGTTCTGTGTAGCCATTCTGTGTCACCTCCTATTACTGTGCCGTCTGTGTTGTATCTGTTGTCGTTGTATCTGCTTCATCCAGTGAGACGTCCTTCTCTTCTTTCGTTGGTAACTGTGTATAATCTGCGGTTACCGAGAAAGTATATTCATCTATCTTATCATTCTCAGACTCTGCTCCCGCGATAGAAGCAACATTCACATTGGTCAAAAGATCAATTCCTTCGAACTCTACCAGCATCTTAGCTAGCATCAATACGCGACCTTCAGGATTCTTCGTGCTCACCGCATGATAGAAGAACCAGTCATTACCGGCATTGTCCGTCACAATCTCGGAGTTATGGCCGGTGCCCACAAAGGTATTGCTTTTCTGAATCAGCACTTCGTGCTTGTTGTCCATCATGCTACCGCCTTTCTTGTCGACGTAGGGGCCGAAAAGATTGTCCGAACGCCCTACAACGGTAGTGTAGGTACTGTTCAACCCCTCACAGCAACTTCCTATGGAAGCAAAGAAATAGTAATGTCCGTCTTTCTTATGGATATAAGTACCCTCGTAAGCGGTTCCCGCCACTTGCTGCGGTGTGGCACCTTCCTTCAAAGACAAGCCGTCATCGGACAGTTCAATCGCATAGATTCCACGGAAGCTGCCCCAGAAAAGATATTTCTTTCCTCCCTCCTCTATGTAGAAAGGGTCGATGGAATTCTGCACATTGATTTCATTGCTGCGGAACATCTTCCCGTGGTCCTTGAAAGGTCCCTCCGGTTTATCAGCAGTGGCACAACCGATGCCGCAATTCCACTCGCCTCCCCAAACGGACATGGAATAGTAGAGTACGTATTTATCACCTATCTTGTTGATGTCCGGTGCCCACAAACCGCCGTTCGGCTCAAAATCAGGTCGGGTACGGTCGGTAAAGGCAGTACCTACATATTCCCAATCCACCAGATTCCTGGAACGGTGAATCGGCAGATTACGTATGTCCTCGGTGGCATACAGATAGTAGTAGCCGTCACCGCCCTTTATCACAGAAGGGTCGGGCAAACTGTAGTTTATCACCGGATTGCGATAGACATTCTTCGGCTGTTCTTCCGGCTCGTTTTCTTTTGTCGCCGACGACGAAGAGCATGCCGTCAGGCAACATAATGCAAACATCAGAATTTGTTTCTTCATATTATCCTTAATTATTGTATTATTAAATAATCCATGCCCAACAATGAATTCGCAGAACGGCTATCAGCTTTTTTTTGTATAATCAGCAGTTCATTAGAGCCGTCTTGCAAAGTAACTGTCCCCAAATCCAATACATTCGTTGCCAGCCCGGTACTATACAGATTCAGGTTTTCTTTCAGTTTATGGTTGTTCAGGTACAAATCTATACAACCATAATCCGGTGCTACCGTAAAAGCTATTTTCAACCGATAATTGCCTCCCTTGTCGACTTTAAAGCCTAAGGAAGCTTTATCGCCTTCCTTTGCTTCAGCCCAAAAGAACTGGGCACCGTTACTCCAGTTCATGGCAGGTATACTTTGCGATCTTTCAATTCCTCCGGTCAGCCGAATATCCAAATATTCGCCTTCCACCTTCCTTCCGGCAACGGCTACATTGCTCACCAGATCATTCTTATGCTTTGCAATATCCGCAGATGCTTTAGCTGCTTCCGCCTTGCGGTTGGATTCTCCACCGGGCAGCATATACCAGAAAGTAGTAGGAGCATAGTTGATGACCGTACTGCCCCAATGCCATATCTCCATGTCAAACGTCAATGACTTGCTGAAAGGAATGGCATCCAAACCACGATAGCGCACATTGGAGACGTGCCCACACTGAGTGGAGCCTGTTCCATCCGGCTCGGCAATAAACGGATGGCTGAAAACATTGTGCATGCACCAGGCATAACCGTAATAGTCTTCCGTACCGGTGCCGAAGTGCGAAGGAAATTCCTCACCGTTCACATACACTTTTTCATCACCTTCGCCCCACCAGTCGGCCAAGGAGTTGAACAAGGTTACCCCATCGCCCACATATACTCCTCTGCCGGTCAGTTTCACGAAATTTACTTCAAAGTGGTCGTCTGTCGTAGGCTTATCCGGATTTGTACGGGTATGCAGATGAGAGAACTCCGTCCACCCCGCACCGAAGTACATACTTCTTTCATCCCATTTCCAAGCCGAGGTGTATGCAGTCAGAGAAGCCTCAACCTCGTCCGTCCCCACATTCTGCAATGCAATCCTGCAATCTTTCTGATAGGGCATTACCCAAAAGCAAGAAAACAGTGAATCGGATGTTACTTCGGTATAAAAAGTCTGAAACGGAGAAAGACGGTTCCCGCTTCCGAAAAAGTCTCCTACCGGTACCCATACAGTTTCGTTTCCATCAAAAGAAATACGCAGAACCGTAGAACGCAATGCCTGGTCAAAGTCTCCGGCATGCAGCTTTACGTCCAGACGCCGAACAGCACCCGGACCGGAAAGGGTCATATCCCGCTCTTCACCGGCAGCCAGCACACTCCGAAGCATCGGTTCTTTCTGCAATCCTCCTATTTCCCTCCGGGATACAGTCAGTTTTCGTTGTACATCTGCCAGTAATTTCGCATTCTGCTTGATGTCCTCCTTAGAGAAAGTGGCTACAGACGTTCCTTCTGCATAAGTACGGTAATTGATGTTGTAATAGAAGCATTCTTCGGAAAACTCGCCGGGTTCCTTGATGGAAGGACTTTCATAGGTAATCTTGCAATGCTTGGCATAAGGTATGGGCAGATACAGATTATGTCCCCTCTGCTTATAGTCCGTCAGTTCCGATACAGAAGCCGAAAGAGGCGCATCTACCAGAGCATGTCCGCTCAATATGCCCAGAACCTCCCCTCCTATTTCGGGAACCTCCTGATTATCAAGATAAAAACGCAGGGTTCCTTTATCCGAATATGCGGCTACAGTCACCCAAAAGCGAGTGATAGCTCCCGGACCGTCCGTATCAACCAGAACAAACTCTCTCCGTCCGTCAATGGAATCAACGCGCAGAAACTGGCTTCGGTCACAATTGGCATACCAAGAGACACTATCTTTTTTGACAGACGCCCGGTCGTAACTACTGAACTGCCTGGTTTCATAATAAGGTTCAGGATACTTTGCCAATGCTTCACAATCCACCATTTCTTTCAATAAAGAAGCAGTAGAGATTGTTTCTGTCTTCTTTTGACAAGCACAGAGGCATGCTATCAGCATATAATAAAACAGTCCTTTTTTCATTTTGATGTCAGATTATCAGTTAATACCTGCGGACGGATAAGAGGGCCACCGATAGAAACCGTTCTCTGGTCGGAAATGGCAAAATCCTTGATGTACGAAGTACGCGGCTGTACCTTCGTGGAATCCCAGTGTGCATGGAAAATATATTTCCAACTGCCGTCTTTGCAACGGAAGGGCGCTCCGTGTCCGGTACCCATCAAACCATCGGCACGTTGCAGAATCGGGTTTCCCTCGTATTTCTTCCACGGTCCCATAGGACTGTCTGAAGTTGCGTAGCCCACTCCGTAATTTTTGCTTTCAAAGTGATTGGCTGAATAAATCAGGTAATAAATGCCCTCTTTCTTCAAGACGGAAGGGCCTTCGGCCACCTTGGCAGGCTTGTCCTGCGAAAGTTCCCAAGGCTCTCCCACTTTAATGCACTCCGTCAACGTTTCCTGCTTGATGCCGGTCAAATCATCGTTCATTTCTGCCACCCAAATGACATTGCCATCTGTGAAACGCACGAAATAAAGGTAAGGCGTGCCGTCATCGTCGATGAAGAGAGAAGTATCAATGCTCTTCTCATCCCATATAGGCTGCTTCACCTCCTGACGGAACGGGCCTTGGGGAGTATCTGCCGTTGCCACGCAAATATGCTCTTCGGTGGAGTAGAACAAGTAAAACTTTTTCTTCGACTCGATATAGTAGACTTCCGGAGCCCAGAATCCCCACGTACCGTAGGAGTCGGCGGCCGACAACGCCTGGCCTTCACGCGTCCAGTTCTTCAGGTCATCGGAAGAGAAGCAGGCAAAGCCCTCCCCTTCTACCGTACCTCCGGTGCCGTAAGCATAGTACTTGCCTTCGTAAAGCATCACGTAAGGGTCGGCAATCGGCAGATAGTCTGATTCTACAACCGTCTTCTCCTTGCATCCGGCAAAACAAAGACAAAGCAACAGCAACCATATACAATTTTTCTCCATATCCATCTTTTATTTTACTACTTTGGGGGTCATATAGTCCTTGCTGATTCTCATACGGTCCACACCGTCCACTTTCTCGAAAGAAACATCAGTGATATACATGGCGCGCGGATGGATATTGTTCTTGTCCTTATGAGCATGGAAAACAAGACGAAGCTTGCCAGCCTTGTCTGTGAAGGTGGCACTGTGTCCCACCCCGACCAGTTCTCCGGGTTTCTGCAACAAGGGATTCTCCTCGTATTTGGTCCAAGTACCCATCAAATCGGTAGCCGTGGCGCAACCTATGCCGTAGAAGGGACTTTCATAACTGTTGGCGGAATAAGTCATATAATAAATTCCGTTGTGCTTGACGACAAACGGACCTTCATTCACACGAGGCCACACTTCCTCCCATGCCTGAGAAACGTGAATGCAAGGATGCATGGTCTCCTTCTTGATAGTCATGAGGTCTTTCTCCAATTCGGCCACCCAAATGTTGAGTCCATCGTTGAAACGGTCGAAAAAGAGATAAGGTGTGCCGTCGTCATCAATGAACAGGGAGTTATCAATGCATTTCTCATCGGCAATCTGGGGCTCCTTCTTGCTCTGAGTGAACGGACCTGCGGGCGAATCGGCTGTTGCCACACAGATATGCTCGTCTGCCGAATAGTACATATAGAACTTCCCGTTCACTTCGTAGACCTCCGGCGCCCAGAACCAACGGTCGGCCCAGACATCCTTCTTTTGGAGCGCCATGCCCTTATACTTCCAAGTCTGCAAATCATCGGAGGTATAGACTTCAATGCCGTCATCCGCATGGGTGCCGTATGCATAGTAAGTACCCTCGTACAACATGATGAACGGGTCGCCCAAAGGTACCGGTGTTTCAACTCCTTCGACAACAATATCGTCCACATCCTTATAGTCTGAAGAGCAGGACTGACAGGAAGCCAGCGTAGCCGACAGAAACAAATACATACATATAAAATTCTTTTTCATGATTCTCATGGTTTCTATTTCAAAATAAATATTTACATCAAACTCATTTCGTCATCTCCTCGTATAGTGAAGAGGTCTCAGTCATATACTTAGGTTCCCTCAGTCGTATACTTAGATAAGAGTAATTTAAGCAGACTGATTACCAACATATTACAGTTTTATCATTCGATGTGCAAATTTCAAGACAAAATGCGGTTCCAACATCCAATCAAGGCTTCATCTGATTGGGAACCTGCCCTATGTGATAATACAGCACTCCCTTATAGGCAGGAGATTCGCCCTCCGAACAGAATCCGATGCGGGACGCAGGGTAGCGGATGTCTAACGTACCCAATTCCCTGCCGTCCACAAACAGATACAGTTTGTCCGCCCGGCGTACTGCACGAAAATTATAGGAGTCTTTCCACAACTCGTGTACGCCTATCTTATAGATATGGCGTTCCAAATCTTCCGCCTCCTTGTTAATGAACCGGATACCTTCTGCCTTCACCGGAGTAAAGGTACAATAATTATACGCAGGATGTTCTGCTACTCCCCCACTTTTGCTCTCTATCGGATACCATTCGCTGCCATTCAGGTACTCTATGTCGAATTTGCCGAACATGTCATCTACAAATTCGGACTTGTTACCTGCTTCATGACGGTTCAGGTAAAGGGTATCCAGCCACGTAGGTGCAGCAAAACGATAATCTTTCTCAATGAAGTCGGTATACTTCACATCCGGATAGAATGTTTGCAGGCATCCTAGTGAAAACTCCTTTTTCCAAGCGTTTTTCCCCTTCTTCACAGCTGTCACCTCAAGCATACGGGTAGCACCATTAAACTGAGCCTTCACATAGTTATCCTTATCCACATAAACCGGATAGCTTCCTGCCTTGTCTTGTCCGGACAAGCCGGATAACTGGAAGCTGAATTCATAATCGTTCAGGAAATCGCCTTTCAACAACTCCTCATTCTCCGAAAGCTGAAAATGCACATCATCGAAACCGATGGTATAGGTAGTCCCTTCGAACAAAGCAGACTTTGTCTCATCAAATACTCCGGGAACACCCGCTTCTTCTGCCGGAACAGCCTCTGCAAAGACATGTTTTCCCGGTGCGGGAATCTCATCCAGCCAAATCTTCAGACAGCCACCATTACGCTCAATGCGCAGATGATGATACACCCCCCAACGGAAATCTTCCGGCAGGGCATAAGATTCCTTATTTTCTTTACCGCCGACAAGTGTACGCAGGTACCAGCTCCGGTTCTCGGCATCCAAACCTACATAGGCACAGTTATCTGCATCCTTCCACCAAGCAATGACACCGGCTCCACCCTCGGTCTTGACTCCTGTCTCGAACAAGTAAGCCACGGACGGCTGTACTTGCTTCAGCACACCGAACGAAGCAGTTTCGCCTTTATCCGCAAACGTGGGCATCGAAGGTTCGGGATGATAACCCGCCGTACGTGGACCAGTGATACCGTCCACAAACAAAGTCTTGTCGAAGAACTGGACACGGTTGATATATTGTCCCCGATGCTCATCGTTCTTGTTTGCCATATAAATCAGCCACCATTCAAATCCGTTGGGACCTCTCAAAATATTGGGCTGACCGGGAGTCATCAGAATATCATCGGCAATGCCGTCTTTCATATCGAACAGAGAAACGTCGAAGAATTGCGAACGTCCCTTGTTTGTTTCTACGGCAAGCAGATTCGTGCCTTCCTTCAAAGCAGCACGCAGCTTCTTGTCCAGGTTTACGATGCAATAATCACGCCCCTGCTTCTCGTAGACAATTGTTCCGTTCAGATAAATCCGGGTATCTCCATCGTGAGCGACACGCAGTGCCAGATTGCCGGTTTCGCTACCGGCAGAGAAAGTCTTTCGCAACCATAGGGAGGGCGTATTCCACCAAGTACCCAGATGCCGGGTTGTGGAACCTTTCACTTCACGGGACGAAAAGCCGGTCTCCCCCCTCGCCCAGCCGGAGTCATCGTAGGTCGCTTTTGTCCAGTCGCCCTCCGGCTTGCTCTCCGTATAAGCAAACAACGGCTCATACGTGCGGCCATACCGCAATAAATCCACTTGCTTCTCCTCCAGTTGTGTCTGATTGCAACCTACAACCGGATAGCTATATTTATTACCATTTTGAAAACCTAAAGGAAAGTCTGCCTCAGCAACTCCCAACTGATAATTGCCCCACTCTGTAGAGGTATGGTTGGCATTATACATCATATAGTAGCGGTCTCTATACTTCATGACCCACGGTCCCTCCGCTACTCTGTTATCCATCGTTTCCCATGTATCTGGCAATGAGGCGAACTGGCACACCGGTTCGCCGGCAAATTCTGCCGGGTTCTTCATTTTACGTCCCCATATGGTATTTCCATCAGTAAAACGTACCATATACATGTATAGTTGTCCATCATCATCTCTGAATATCATAGGGTCGATGCGGTTATCCATCCATGTCTTCTTGTCGGGTTCTGCATAAGGCCCCAGGACATCTTTACTTTGTGCGTGTACAATGTGAACGGCATGCTTGTCTCTTCTCCAGTAATTGACAGACCAATACAGATGGAAGTCACCGTTCAGGTAGAGCATATCGTTGGCATGGATTTGGTCATTGCCTGCTCCACTGCCCCTGCTCCAATCGTTATCCATATCTACCACATGGATAGGCTTACCCCAATGAACCAAGTCATCGGATACATAAAAGTCCCCATTCGTAAAAACTCCGCCGATGTAGTACTTGCCATTATACTTCATCGCACCGGCATCGGCTACTCCCGGAAGTACCGGATTCTGGACGTTCTGCGCGAACAAAGTGCTGCAGCAAGCAAAGGCAAATGGTAATAGTAGTTTTTTATAATCAGACATAGTATAATATAGTTTGGACATCATTTCATTTTCTTAGGTAACTTGCTAAAAATAACATGAATACGTTTCATATCGAATTTAGATGTACGGTCATAATAATAAAGACCATTCTGTTCTTGCTCTACATCAGTCAGTTGAGTATAACAATATCCCCAAACATAGTCGCTTAGTTCGAGTAAGGCATTCTGAACCACACCTTGAATATCCGGCGGTCTTGTGCGGGAATACGCGTTAAAATTTGTCCGATAAACGTATCAAAATGCATGGCAAGATGCCCCTTGCTCATCTTGTCTATCTCAAGGCCAGTGCCATCCGGGCCACCCGGGAAATTGGTTCGTCCGGTCGGCATCATTCCCGTACGCAGCACGCCCCACTCTCCTTTAGAGACATCCCAGACAAGTTTATCCGTAGATGTCATATAACGAGATATGCACAGAGCATGTTCATTACTGATATTCAACATCTTACCATTTACTTCCAGCTGTATCCTCCATATGTAATAATCCCATAGGGGTATCGCTCCCTAATACATCTTAGCAATTGTTTTGGCCACGTAGTTTTCATAAACGCTACAGCTCAGCACCATAACGCAGAACTGCACCCTGCTGTATTCCTTGATATTGAATAAGGTATCGCAGAAATCAATCTGACATTTAAAATATCCCCTCCGTGACTTGCCGTTGGGTAGAAATCTGCTTGAACGCGAAATTATCCAGCAGTTCAGAGGAAATCTCTTGACCGGAAAACCAATGCAGTTGGCTGATAGCAAAGCGTTCCAAGGTAGGAACGATGTCTTCCACCGCGGGAGCGTTCCACTCCGTACAGAAAATCGGCCGTCCGAAACGATAGCAGATACTGGCCAGCCAGCCGGTTTCCGGTGCTTTTTGAGCAGAGGAAAAAGCGATAATGTCAGACAGACTCCATATTTGGTAACAGAGTTCGGCAGAGCTTCCTCCTCCGTAAGTCAGGTAGTCCCAACCGGCTCTATGCCCATGTACCAAAGCTCCCCAATAGTTAAAATCGGGAGCAAACGGCTTCACTTGTACATAAGGTGTCATGGTAAGCGGCTGATTGGCATACTGGTTGCGGGCGTGGCGGAAGATGAGCGTGATCAGTTCGCGGAGCGCGGACGCGGCGGTCACTTTCTCGCCGGGATGGTGGTACAATTCCCACGCTTTGATACGGGTGTCACAATAGTATTTGCCGATGACCGTGCCGACATATTCTGCCAAGGAAAGGTGCGGAGCATTGAAATCATCGTCAGTGAGCAATACCGGCATGACTGTGAGCCGGTTCGTTGCGGCAAGACTCAATTGCTCTTCCAAATTGTTGAAAAACGCGGTAGAGTCGGTCACCCAATCACGGTATGACAGTTTCAGGCTGACGGCATTGTAGCCCGGGAGCTGCGTTGTGCCCAAATAGAGGGTTTGTGCGGCACGTCCCTTCAACGGACCAGTTGCCATCCATTGCCAGGCTCTTTTGTGATTCCAGCGTTCGGTGATTTCCAGTCCGGGATAGAGTTCTTCTCCTGGAGAAGCGAAGCGGTAGTTTTTGATCATCGCTATCTCCCGGCTGTCATAGGCCGTTCCGTCACTATAGAGGATATTGTGGAACATCGGACCGTAGGGGTCGTAAGTGCTCCGTCCCCAGCGGGCTTCCCAGTTGCAGTCGTTGATATACAATCCCCAAATGTAGAAATTGACTTTGTATTTTGAAAATGCGGCGAATGTACGGGCTATGCCAGAGCCGTTCGTGCGGGTGAGGCACTCAGTCGCTACCATGGGACGAGAGCCTATTTCTTGCAGATAGTCCATCATGTCATTAATATTTTTGCTGAAGTTGAGCGCACAGTTGTAGTAGTGGAAGTTGTGTATGTCCATCATGCTTTCCACTTCCGCCATGCGTTTGAGCGACTTGCTGTTTCGTTTGATAGTAGCCCAGATGATGGAGGACGTAAGTGGCTGGATCGGATTTTCGTCGCGACACCACTGCACCATCTGTTCGAGTATATCCATCTGTTCGTAGGTTTCCGCCTTGTCTTCATAGCGGGGTTCGTTCCACAAATCCCAAAACACAATGCGTTTCTCCTTGGCGAAAGCCCGGATGACTTTCCGGACGGTCGCTTCATATTCCTGCATGGGCTGTTTGCCCCGGTTGCGCCAATAGTTGTCAGCCACGCATGAGATGACGGGCGAGACGGTCATGCCGAATTGGTCGGCATCGTCTATCATCTGTTGAATGTACCGGATTTGGTCATCAGAAGTCCGCCCGCGCACCCAAAAGCGCACGCTGTTCAAACCCACTTCATGGGCTTTGCACAACACATCGACCCGCGTCATGCTGGGGTAGGCCGGATTGGGTTCATTGAAGCCCTTGATAACGCCCACTTCTTCTTGCCATTTCCAAGCTTGTTTTTCCGTCCATTGCTTGCGTGCCAAGGCTTGTCCACTGCCAATCAGCAATAACAGAGGGAGCAGCGTATAAAATAATATAGCCGTTCGTTTCATGCTTAAAATATTTTAAAATTAGACTTTAATGTTGATAGTTTGTCCGTTTCCAAGATAACGGAGCAAATATATATTTTAATATACTCATAAGCCATTAAATTAAAAGGAAACGAAGTAATAGCTTCTTCACAAGCTATTACTTCATCAATATTCATAAGAACTACCACAACGGGGATTGCACCACACCTATACGTTTATTAATTTCAGCCTGAGGAACAGGAAACAAATAATGCTTTTTCTCAAAAATACGTTTACTAATTCTAGTACGTTCAAAATAATGCTCTAAGCCAGCATTTATATTCATTCCATGAATATCTCCATTATCAACAATTTCTGCTATTTTCCAACGATGACAATCGAAATAACGATGCCCCGCTTCAAAAGCCAACTCTATTCTACGCTCATGATGAATCCGTTCTCTCATCTCTTCTTTACTTAATCCTATCCTCAAATTAGGAAGACCAGAACGATTTCTAATCAAATTTACATATTTATATACTTCATCAATAGGTCCTTTCGCTTCATTCAAAGCTTCCGCATAATTCAAATATATCTCAGCCAATCTAGCATATATCGCAATCTCAATCTGTCCTCCAGTACCGGCAACAATATTCACCTCCTCATCTGATGTCTTTCTCAACAAATATCCAGTTGAAGAGTAATCAACACTACTATTTTGCATACCATCTTTACCTCCATAAAAGAACTCCAAAGTTCTTCCTCGCCATTGTTGCCCATTAAAATTGATCGTAGCATAGAAACGAGGCTCTCTATTAGCATACATATTCGAAATGCCTGCAGGATGATATTTACCAGCAACTTCAGCTACTCCCTCCTCACAATATTTACTTTCACTATTTATTATAGGGCTTCCATCTATATTGTACCCAACAATCGGAGTTGTGCCATCACTCATCTCATAAGCATCAACCATTTCTTGCGTCGGACTTAGTCCAGACCATCCTCCCATTCCATTAGGTGACATACATTGTTCCTGGTGAATATTATTACCAAACGATGTTCCCTTATTGCGAGCAAACAAAATTTCTTCATTCCATTTATTCCCAGGTAAGAAAATCTCAGCATAGTTATTATAAGGATCATCTGTTTTAGAATGATACAATTTATAATGACCACTCTGCTCCACCTGAGTAATGCACTCCAATGCAGCATTTGCTGCTAACTGCCATTTTCCATCATCCTTCGCTCCAAATAATAAAGTCCCATCTTCATTTTTATAATTCACATAATCAGCATTCCCATTGAATAGCGGACTTGCAGCATAGAGTAAAACTCTAGATTTCATAGCTAAAGCTGCCGCTTTAGTCACACGCCCATATTTTGATGTCACTATAGAACCGGAAGTATTTGTATAAGCTATCGGAACATTACTATCAATGCATTGTTGAAATTCTGTCACGATGAAGTCTATACATTGATCAAATGTATTCCGAACATAATAGTACTTTTCATCCATTTTCAAAGAATGGTCTATAATTGGAATAGGCCCATAATTTCGCAACAAAAAGAAATGAAATAGTCCACGTAGAAAATGCACCTCCCCAATCCACATATTTTTTGTAGCTTCATCTACTGGCGAATTAACGACATTCTCCAAAAACAAATTGCATTGGCGTATTCCTCGATATAATTCTGTCCAGATATTACAATTTTCTTCAATCATTGAAGCATCCCACGATCCCGAATTCATTTTCTTACACATGGGATATGTCCAAGTTAAATTCATCTCATCAGAAGCACCACTCCACGGAGAATGTGCAAAATTATCATTGTAATTATTTTCCGGAGGAAGATAACTATATGTCTTCAAAAGAAAGCGTTCTGTATATAGCTGGTTACTAAAAATATCCTCCATTGTCTTTGATGAAGCATCATCAGGAGTCTTATCTAAATAATCACTACATGACGACATTACAACCGCAAGCATCAAAAAACAGAACTTCAATATCTTATTATCAATCATTTGTTTTTTCATAAATCTCATTATTTAAAATTAATTTGGAAACCTACATTTATACTTCTCTGCATGGGATAACTACCAGTTCCATTATCTGCTTCCGGATCTACTATTTTTAAATGGTCGAAAGATAATAAGTTCTGCCCATTACAAAATATACGGATATCATCCATGAACATCTTATCAATTAAATGTCCTTTGGCAAAGTATAGCCAACTTCCAGATTCTTCAAACGCAAATAACTAGCATCTTTCTGCCAAACCGTCGACCGCC
>ENA-UEPV01001658-UEPV01001658.1-human-gut-metagenome-genome-assembly--contig:-NODE-1658-length-13544-cov-2.995619_pt1 | contig 13544 bp, 13 predicted proteins | sample MGYA00242942_ERZ507925 | MGnify/ENA primary metagenome ERZ507925 (study PRJEB26167, sample SAMN06115453) | human gut metagenome | host: Homo sapiens | place: China:Fujian | collected 2015-08-26... | reverse complement strand
GGCTGCCCGGTGTGCCGTCGGATGCGGCCGGCCGCCGGATCGTGTCCGGCGCGGCACCGATCGCCAGCGCCTCCAGCGTCTGGCGGGTCAGGCAGGGCTGGTCCCCCGGCAGAAACACACACCCCTGCAGGTCGGGCTGCTGCGCCAGCAGCGCGGTCAGGCCAAGGCGCACCGTATCGCTGCGGCGTGGCTCGGCATGGCGCAGCACGGGGAAACCCTCTGCGCGGCAGAGGGCCTCGACCTCGGCTGAGCGGGTCACGGCAATGCGCCCGGCAAACACCGGCGCGGCGGCCAGCGCCAGCGCATGGACGGCCAGCGGCCGACCGTTCAGCTCGGCCATCAGCTTGTTGCCGCCGAACCGCCGCCCCAGCCCCGAGGCCATGACGATGCAGCCCAGCGGCGGCACAGGACAGTCCAGATCGTACACAAAGGCGTCCGGGTCGGCGCAGAGCGCGCGCAGGAACGGGGTGTCCTGCTTGCGGACCACCGCGAGAACACGGCAGACTTTCAACAGTTCCAGCACGCTTTGTTGAAAATCCGCGCAGCCGCTCTCCAGATAGCCAAGCTCGTCCAGCACGGCCCAGCCGCCAGCTGCCGCCATCCGCTGCAGGGCGGGCAGTCCTACGGCGGCAAAGCCGGCCGGCACGGGGCGCATCCGGTTTTCACCGGGGGGCAGGGCGGCATCAAACCGGCCGATGACTGCCGCTGCCCCGGCGGCGGTATCGCGCATCTCGACCCATCTGCTCGGGACGGCGGCGGTGAGAAGCATCGGGGCATCGGGGCAGAGGGATGGCATAAGTGCGCGCAGCAGCGTTGTTTTGCCGCTGCCGCGCCCGCCGGTCAGCAGCAGATGGCGCTTACCGCTGGCCAGAAAAGAACGCAGAATAGAGCTCGCGGCTGGTCTGTACACAGGCATCACGGTAAGCCTCATACCTTTCCATAAAATTGCGGGCTTCATCCGTCAGGGTGCTGCCCCCGCCGCCGCGCCCGCCAATGGTTTTGCGGGTCAGCGCAAAGCCCAATTCTTTTTCCGCCCGCTTGACCATGCGCAGCGCTTTGGAGTAAGAAAGCCCCATGGCCTGTGCCGCCGCCCGCAGTGAGCCGGTCTCTTCAATCCGGTGCAGCAGGCGGCAGGGGCCTTCGCCAAAAAAGCGCTCGCCGATATCATCGCAGAGCATCACATGAATCTTCGGTTTCATTTTTCTTTCCTCACAACGGCAGCAGCGCCAGCCGCACCCGGCCCGTGCGGTCGGTCACGGGCACCAGTTCCAGCGGGCCGTATACTGCTGCCAGCGCGGATTGCAGCGCTTCAACCGGGTCGGTTCTGGGGTACAGCATAGCTCCAACCTGCCCGTTTTGCAGCACGATCAGCGTATCGCACCAGTCCAGCATCAGCATGGGGTCATGCAGGCAGATCAGCGCTGTTTTGCCGCTTGCATGCACAAATTCTGCCAGCAGCGCCGCCATATGGCTGCGGTTGGCAAGGTCCAGGGCGCTGTCCGGTTCATCCAGTAGCAGCAAAGGCGCATCCTCCACAAAGGTACGTGCCAGAATACAGAGCTGGCGTTCGCCGCCGCTCAGCGTCAGGTAGTCCTGCTCGGCTTTATCCGCCAGGCCTACCGTGCGCAGGGCTTCTTCCGCTGCCGCACACATGGCAGCGGTGGGGCTTTGCAGCACGCCAAGGCGGGGGTTGCAGCCCATCAGCACAACTTCCCGTGCAGACATGGACACCGAAATTCCGCTTTGCTGCGGGATGTAACTGACCGTTTGTGCCAGACACCTGGTAGAAAGGCTTTCCAGCGGCACACCATCCATCAGGCAGCACCCCGTATGGGGCAAAAGCCCGGCCACTGCGCGCAGCAGGGTGGTTTTTCCGCTGCCGTTCGCCCCCAATATTCCCACCAGCTGGCCGGGGGTATCTATCGTAAAATGAACATTTTGCAGGATGTTCTTATCGCCAAGACGGACGGCCAGATTCTCCACAGTGAACATTACCGCGTCTCCCTCCCCGGCTTTATAATAAGGTAAATCAAAAACGGAACACCCAGCAGTGAGGTGAAGATACTGACCGGCAGTTCGGTTGCCGCCACCGTTTTGGCAATGGTATCCGCCGCCAGCAGCAGCGTGCTGCCCACCAGCCCGCTGAGCAGGCTGGTGGAGCGGCGGTTGTGCCCCGCCAGCAGCCGCGCACAGTGGGGGGCCAGCAGCCCGACAAAGCTGATCAGCCCAGTCACGCTGACAACCGCGGCCACCACCAGCGTTGCCAATGTCAGCAGCAGAAAACGCATCCGCCCCACCGGAACCCCCAGCAGCCGCGCTTCATCCTCTTCCACGGATAAAAGCATCGCCTGACGGTGCAAAGCAAAAATTACGGCGCAGCAGGAAATAGCCATCGGAACAGGGAACCACACCCGGCTTTGCGTTACCCCCGCCAGGCTGCCCATGATCCAATATTCAATGCTGGCCAGCTCTTTTTCCGGGTCAGCGGTCAGCTTTAGCAGCATCAAAAGAGTTTGCGCCAGCGCATGTACGGCAATGCCCGCCAGCACCAGGTTCATCTTGCTGCGCCCCGGCGCGGCGGCCGCCAAGCCAAGCGAGAGAAACACCGCTGCCAGCCCGCCCGCAAAGGCGCATACCGTGGTGCCCAGCGTGCCCGAAGAGACAAACAAGATGGCAAATGCCGCGCCAACGCTGGCCCCCGACGATACCCCAATGATATCCGGGCTTGCCAGTGGATTGCGGAAAACAGTCTGGTACACAAAGCCTGCCACGCCAAGACCGAACCCGCCCGCCAGCGCCATCACGGCACGGGGCAGGCGCAGTACCGTAAAGGTGCGCACTGCCATAGCGTCCCCCGCCAGCAGTGCCTGCAGGGTTATGGGATAACGGCCGAAATAAAGTGCCGCACCAAAGGCCATAAAAACGCAGAGCGTTGCGCCCAGAAGGCACAGCGCCGTGCGTTTGCGGTTATTATTCATAAGATTCGGGGGTAAAGCCATAGAAGCTACCATAGAATTCATCGGCAGCGGCGTGGTAATACTCCTCGGTCACCTGCTCCGGGTGCAGCACGCTGGCAAGATAAACACTGCCAAGGAAGCTGGCCGGCACGGGGGAATCCACAGCCTCAACAGCGTGGGGCAGCTGGTAAACATGGCTCTCCTTGACGGCGGTGCAGTCCGCCAGGGCGGCATCGTTCAGAACAGAATCAACGTCATATTCAGCATCGGATGCCAGAATGATGTAATCGGGGTTCCAATCCAGGATCTGCTCATAGGAAACTTCGGCCCAGTAGGTATCTTCCACGCTGGCGGCGGCGTTTGTGCCGTTGGCGTTTTCAATCATCGTGTTCTGATACATGGCGGGGCCTGCGGTTTCCAACACGGAGCTGTTGCCTGCCAGGTAAACGCTGGGGGCATCGGTGCCGGCAACGGCTTCGGCCAGGGCGGCCAGGTTGCTGTCAATGGCCATTTCCAGCTCCTCGCCGCGGGCGGTGGTGTTGGTTGCCTGTGCCAGCAGCTCGATCGCGCCGAACAGGCCGGCCTGGTTTTCCGGCTTAACAGCCAGCACGGTCAGGCCCATTTCCTCCATCTGGGGGATGGAATCCTTCAGCTTGGCGGGCACGATGACAAGATCCGGGGCCAGCGCAGCGCAGCCTTCCAGGTCAAACTCTTTGGCGGTGCCAATGCTGGGCAGGGACTGGATCTCCGGGGCGGACAGGCTGTAGATGTTGCGTTTGTCGGCTTTGGCTTCCACGCCAACCAGCTCGTTCTGCACGCCCAGCGCAATCAGCAGGCTGGTGGAAATGTAGTAGCCGCTGGCAAGGGTTTTGGGTTCTTCCTCAATGGTAACTTCGCGGCCCAGCTGGTCGGTAACGGTCAGCGGGTAGGTAACCGCCGTTTCGGCGGCAGGTTCTTCCGGTGCAGCAGTGGCTTCCGGGGCTGCGGTAGCCTCTACAGAAGCAGCCTCGCTGGCTGCGGTACTGCTGGCAGCAGCGGTGCTGCCGCAGGCTGTCAGTGCCATAGCGGCGGCCAGCAGCAGGGCGGTCATTTTGGTCATTTTCATGTTTCTTACTTCCTTCTAAAACCAATATTCCGTTGTGTTTTTCAAACAACAACGGAATTATAGCAGAATTTGTGGTAAAATAAAAGTGGTTATACACAAAAGTATGATTTTACCCAAAAACGGAGAGCATTCTATGATAACGATTCGAGAATATGCCCGCCCCGCCACACTGGAAGAAGCATGGCAGCTGAACCAGAAGCGCCCGAACCGGGTGCTGGGAGGGATGCTGTGGCTGAAAATGGAAAAAATCAGCGTTGGCACAGCCATTGACCTATCTGCGCTGGGGTTGGATACCATTGAAGAAACCGATACCGAATTTGCCATTGGCGCCATGGCAACGCTGCGCAGCCTGGAAACCCACGCCGCGCTGAACGCGGCCACCAACGGCGCCATGCGGGAGGCCGTGCGCCATATTGTGGGGGTGCAGTTCCGCAACTGCGCCACCGTGGGCGGCAGCGTGTACGGGCGGTTTGGCTTTTCAGACGTATTAACGCTGCTGCTGGCGCTGGACTGCGATGTGGAGCTGTACAAAGCAGGCCGGATGCCCATTGCACAGTTTGCCGCCCTGCCCTATGACCGTGATATTTTGACCCATGTTTACATAAAAAAGACGCCGGGGCTTGCAGTGCATTACCAGTCTGTGCGGGCCACCCAGACGGATTTCCCGATTTTGACCTGCGCTGCTGCACGCACGGCGGATGGAGCCTACCGCTTTGCCATCGGTGCACGCCCCATGAAAGCCATGCTTGTCTGCCCCACGGCCGCCCCGGATGAGCTGCCCGCCGCCGTACAGGCTGCGGTGCCCACCGGCAGCAACCTGCGCGGCAGTGCCGCCTACCGCACCCATCTGGTGGGGGTGCTTGTCAAGCGTGCCGTACAGGCACTGGGGAACCTGGAGGTGCTCTGATGCAAATTCATTTTACGTTGAACCATAAAAAAACAGCTGCTGAGATCGCCCCCGATACCCTGCTGATTGATCTGGTGCGCTCTTTAGGCTGCAAAAGCGTCAAGCGCGGGTGCGAAACCGCCAACTGCGGGCTGTGCACCGTGTTTTTGGACGAAAAGCCGGTGCTTTCCTGCTCTGTACTGGCGGCGCGGGTGGATGGCCGCAGCGTTACCACGCTGGAGGGCCTGCAGGAGGAAGCCGCTGAGTTCGGCGCGTTCATCGCTGACCAGGGGGCCGAGCAGTGCGGCTTCTGCAACCCCGGCTTTATCATGAATGCGCTGGCCCTTTTCCGCGAAAAACCCGACCCCAATGAGGAGGAGATCAAGGAATACCTTGCGGGCAACCTTTGCCGCTGCTCCGGGTACGAAGGCCAGCTGCGCGGGATCCAGAACTTTTTGGCGTGGAAAAAATCAAAGGAGGCTGCCCAATGAAAACTGTGAACCAGCCTGTGCGCAAGAAGGACGCCCTGCAGCTTGTAACCGGCCAGCCTGTGTACATGGATGATGTTATCCCGCAGGACTGTCTCATCGTCAAGCTGCTGCGCTCCCCCCACGCCAATGCGATCGTCAAAAATATTGATACCTCCCGCGCCATGCTTGTGCCCGGCATGGAGGTGATTTACACCTGGAAAGATGTGGACCAGAACGCCCGCCGCTACACCCAGGCGGGCCAGACCTACCCCGAAATGAGCCCTTACGACCGCCTTGTGATCGACCGCCATGTCCGCTTTGCCGGGGATGTTGTTGCGATCCTTGCGGGCAAAGACGAAAAATGCGTCGATAAGGCGATGAAGCTGATTCAGGTGGAATATGAAGTTCTGCCCGCGGTGCTGGATTTCCACACAGCGCTCGATAACCCTACTCTTGTGCACCCGGAGGATAACTGGGAAGCCCTTGTTCCCGGCATCGGAGCTGACAAGAACCGCAACCTCTGCGCCCACGATGAATCCGGCGAGGGTGATATTGAGGCGGTGTTGGCTGGGTGCGATGTGGTCATTGACCACACCTACCACACCCGCGCCTGCCAGCAGGCCATGATGGAAACCTTCCGCACATATTGCAGCATTGATGCTTACGGGCGGCTGAATGTGCTCAGCTCAACGCAGATCGTGTTCCATTGCCGCCGCATTTTGGCAAACGCCCTGCACATCCCCAAATCCATGATCCGCGTTGCCAAGCCGCGCATCGGCGGCGGGTTCGGCGCAAAACAGACGTCAGTGTGCGAGGTTTACCCTGCCTTTGTTACCTGGAAAACGAAGAAGCCCAGCAAGATCATCTATACCCGCTTTGAAAGCCAGACGGCTTCAACCCCGCGCCATGAGATGGAGATGCACGTGCGGCTGGGCGCAACAAAGGACGGCATCATCAAGGGCATTGACCTGCACACCCTTTCCAACACCGGCGCTTACGGTGAGCACGGCCCCACAACGGTGGGGCTTTCGGGCCACAAGTCCATCCCGCTGTACGGCAAGGCCGAAGCGTTCCGCTTTGTCAGCGATGTTGTTTACACCAACCACATGTCATCGGGTGCGTACCGCGGGTACGGCGCAACCCAGGGTCTGTTTGCGGTGGAATCCGCCGTGAATGAGCTGGCCGACAAATTGGGGATGGACCCGTTCGAGCTCCGGCAGCGCAACATTGTCCATGAGGGCGATGTTATGCCCGCCTACTATGGCCAGGTCAACACCAGCTGTGCGCTGGACCGCTGCCTGAAAGCCGTGCATGACAGGATGGATTGGGACCATAAGTACCCCGTGCGCGAGATCGGCAACGGCAAAGTGCGTGCTGTTGGCATGGGCATGGCCATGCAGGGCTCCGGCATCGACCATGTGGACGTGGGCAGTGCCACGCTGAAAATTAACGACGACGGGTTCTATACCCTCTCCATCGGCGCAGCGGATATGGGCACCGGCTGCGATACGATCCTGGCGCAGATCGCTGCCGAAGTGCTGGAATGCCCGCTGGAAAACATTGCGGTTTTGGGCGCAGATACCGATTCTTCCCCCTATGATTCCGGTTCCTATGCGTCCAGCACAACCTATGTGACCGGCAAGGCCGTGGAAAAGTGTGCGCTGGAACTGAAAGATAAGATCTGCACCCTGGGGGCACAGCTGCTTGGGCTGGACAAGGCCGCCGTGCTGTTTACCGGCGATGCCGTGACAAGCGAGGACGGCGCACAGTGCGTACCGCTGGCCAGCATTGCAGCGGCATCCCAGTGCGGCAACACGGTGGCGCTGGAAGCCACCGTAACCCACAGCTCGGAGATTTCGCCTCCGCCGTTTATGGTTGGCGCCGCCGAAGTGGAAGTTGACCTGGAAACCGGCGAAGCCCAGGTGGTGAACTATGTGGCCGCGGTTGACTGCGGCACCCCTGTAAACCCGAACCTGGCCCGCGTGCAGGCCGAGGGCGGCATTTTGCAGGGCATCGGCATGGCGCTGACCGAGAATGTGACCTACAATGACCGCGGCATGCCGCGCGAAAGCTCCCTGATGCAGTACAAGATCCCCTGCCGCACTGATATTGGACATATTGACGTAAGTTTTGAGAGCAGCTACGAGGGCACCGGCCCGTTTGGCGCAAAGTCCATCGGTGAGGTCGTCATCAACACCCCGCTGCCCGCCGTGGCCGATGCCATCTACCACGCCACCCACAAACGCTTTTATGAGCTGCCCATCACCCGCGAGCAGATCGCAATGGCGGTGGAAAAGTGAGTGACGGGGGGGCTTGCGCCAGAAGATGCAATGGCGTTTGCTTTATAAGCATACGGTTTGCTTCATTTTTTCCCTATCATAATCAAAACGCAGAAGCAATACAACAGCCACAACGGGCAAGCCCGCTGTGGCTGTTGCTTTTGGTGCCTTTTTTCACGCGGTAAGAAGAGCGTTCCCATTTATTTTGATTGTATCGTTGATACTGCCATTATAATGCCGCCGTGAGATAACAATAGCCCGGTATCCGCTTTGCTCCCAAAAGTGCGGTACCGGGCTGTGGCGATATTCTCCTGCTTATTTCCATCCGCGGGCGGTGGGGTCCAGCATTTCGGCGGCGGAATAGATCAGCGCGTTGCAGATGGCCGCCGCCACGTTGCTGCCGCCCTTGCGGCCCATGGCAACAATGGCGGGCACGCCGTGGCTTTCGCACACGGCAAACAGGCGCTCCTTGCTTTCCACCACGTTCACAAAGCCCACCGGCACACCGATAACCAGCGCCGGGCGCAGGCCGTTTTCAATTTTCTCGGCAATCGCCAGCAGGGCGGTGGGGGCGTTGCCCACGGCCAGCACGGCGCCGGGGTATTCGGCCGCAGCCTTTTGCATGGCGGCCACGGCGCGGGTGGTGCCCGCCTGTTTGGCCGCTGCAGCCACAGCGGGGTCCGCCATAAAGCAGAGCGCCTGCCCGCCCAGCTTGGCCAGGCCCGGCTTGGTGATGCCTGCCAGGGCCATGTTGGTATCGGTGATGATCGTTGCCCCGGCGTGCATAGCAGCAATACCGGCGGCTACCGCGCCGGGGGTAAAGTGCAGGGTCTGCGCATAGTCAAAATCCGCGGTGGTGTGGATGACCCGCTTGACTACAGGGGCGTTTTCCGGCGGGATGTCCAGCCCGCGCTGGGCCAGCTCCCCGGCAATAATTTTCATGCTGGTGCGTTCAATATCGGCAGGCAGGTGGTGCTGCGGCATCATTGGTCATTTCCCCTTTCGGCGGGCTGTGCAAGGCCCATAGCCGCATATACGGCGGCCAGATCCAGGTTATGGCGTACCCCATCGGCCAGCAGATCCAGCTGCTGGGTACGATATTCCTGCATGGAGATCGGTGCTGCCGCGGCGGGGTCGATGCCCTTGCGGCGGCAAAGATAGGCGGCAAACTGCTCGGTCAGCTCGCCGCTGTCAAACAGGCCGTGCAGGTAGGTGCCAAACACCTGGCCCTGCACGCAGCCTTCGGGGGTGCCGTCCGCCAGGGTGCAGAACGGCGCGCCCTGCACAGTGGTGCGCCCGGTGTGGATCTCGTACCCGGTCAGGTGCGCCCCGGCAAAGGGCTCCGCCGTCACGGTCGCCTGGCTTTGGGTGCGGCGCTTTTCGGCGGTAAAGGTGGTTTGGGTGGGCAGCAGGCCAAGGCCGCGCAGGGTCTGCGGGCGGCCGCTCTCGGCGCCTTCCGGGTCGGCCAGGGTCTGGCCCAGCATCTGGTAGCCGCCGCACACCCCCAGTACCGGTGTGCCGCGCTGGGCCAGCTTGCTGATGGCTGCTTCCAGCCCGCACTGGCGCAGCCACAGCAGGTCGTCCACGGTATTTTTTGTACCGGGCAGGATCACGCAATCCGGCGCGCCAAGCTCGCGGGTGGTCTGCACATAGCGCACGCCAAGCAGCGGGTGCTGCTCCAGCGGCATAAAGTCCGTAAAGTTGGAAATATGCGGCAGCCGCACAATGGCAGCATCCAGCGGCTTGACGGCATTTTTGACCTGCAGCCGGTCGGAAAGCGAATCCTCGTCCTCAATATCCGCCTTTAAGTACGGCACAACGCCAAACACCGGCAGGTGGGTTTTCTCTTCCAGCATGGCAAGGCCGGGGCGCAGAATCCCAACATCGCCGCGGAACTTGTTGATGATAAGCCCTTTGATGCGCGCCCGTTCGTCCGGCTCCAGCAGTTCCACCGTGCCAAACAGCTGGGCAAACACGCCGCCGCGGTCAATATCACCCACCAGCAGCACAGGGGCATCCACCAACTTGGCCAGCCCCATGTTCACGATGTCATCGGCTTTCAGGTTGATCTCTGCCGGGCTGCCCGCGCCCTCGATGACGATAATATCAAAGTCTTCTGCCAGGCTGTTGTAAGCCGCCAGAATATCGGGGATGAGCTGTTTTTTGCGGCGGAAATACTCCGCCGCCGGCATCTGGCCGCGCACTTCCCCGTTGACGATCACCTGGCTGCCAATATCGCTGCTGGGCTTGAGCAGGATGGGGTTCATCCGCACATCCGGTTCCACCCCGGCTGCCTGGGCCTGCACTACCTGGGCGCGGCCCATTTCCAGCCCGTCACGGGTCACAAAGCTGTTCAGCGCCATGTTCTGGCTTTTGAACGGGGCCACCCGCCAGCCATCCTGGGCAAAAATGCGGCAGAGCGCCGCGCACAGCAGGCTTTTGCCCGCGCCGCTCATGGTGCCCTGCACCATAATACATTTTGCTTTGCTCATTTTAGTACCTCCCGCATGGTCTGCAGCAGCTGTTCGTTTTCCGGCGCGGTGCGCACGGCGGTGCGGTACCAGCCGGCGCTCAGCCCCGGGTAATTGCCGCAGCTGCGCAGGCAGACGCCCCGCTGCTGCAAGGCCGCACCCAGCGTTTCCGGCGCACGGAACAACAGGTAGTTGGCGCTGCCCTCGATCACCTGCAGTCCCAGTGCCCGCAGCCCGGCCGCCAGTTTGGGACGCTGGTCGGCAATCAGGGCGCGGACGGCATCGGCATAGGCGGTTTCCCGCAAAGCGGCAGTGCCCGCAGCCTGCGCCAGGCTGGATACCCCCCACGGCTGGCCCGCGGCCTGCATTTTGGCCAGCAGCGCCGTGTTGGCGCACAAGGCATACCCCAGCCGCACCCCGGCCATGGCGTACAATTTGGTGAACGCTTTCAGAATAACAAGGTTGGGCGCGGTTTGCAAAAGCGGTTTGGCCGTCAGGGCATCCCGCTTCTGCAAAAAGTCCAGAAAGCACTCATCCACCACCAGCACGGCCCCGCAGTCCGCACAGCGGCGCACCAGGCGCTGCACCAGCTCCGGCGGGGTAATTTGCCCGGTAGGGTTATTGGGCTGGCACAAAAACACCAGGTCAATGCTCTGGTTCACTGCCTGCACAAAGGCTTCCGTTACGGCAAAATCATCGGCCTCATGCAGGGTTTCCCGCTTTACTTCGCAGCCAACGCTTTCCAGTGCGGCGGCATACTCGGCAAAGGTGGGGGCGGGCAGCAGGGCGCGGCGGGGCTTGAGCGCCCACACCAGCCGATAGATCAGATCCGCAGCCCCATTGCCGCACAAGATCCACGGTTCCGGCAGCTGTTCCGCCCGGCTGAGTGCCGTGCGCAGCTCCCGGCAAAGGGGGTCCGGATAGCGGTCCGCAGTGGGCAGTGCCGCAACGATGGCATCCGCCACGCCCTGGGGCAGGCCCAGCGGGCTGACATTGGCCGAAAAATCCAGCGCATCCCGGCCAAATTCTGCCCGGTAGCCCGCCCAATCACCGCCATGTACCAGTTCCATTCCGTTCTCCCCTTTTCGTTGTTACATCGCCAGCACCAGCAGGCGCAGGGCAATGCCCAGCGCCAAAGCCAGCAGGCTTTCGGCATACATCATGCGGTCGGCCCGCAAAATGTCCTTTGGTTCCACGGGGCGCAGCGCATCCCCAATGGTGGGTTTATCATAATACTCGCCAAAATAGTAGGCGGGGCCCGCCAGCTGCACGCCCAGGGCACCGGCGCAGGCGCTTTCGGTCTGGGCGCTGTTGGGGCTGGCGTGGCAGTGCCGGTCCCGCCGCCAGATGCGCCATGCACCTTTGGCATCGTTTCCGGTAAAGGCCGCAGCCGCCACCCACAAAAGGGCGGCAAGGCGGCTGGGGATGTAGTTGGCCACATCGTCCAGCTTCGCGGCTGCGCGGCCAAAATAAAGGTACTTCTCGTTCTTGTAGCCCAGCATGCTGTCCATGGTGTTGATGGCCTTGTAGGTCAGCGCCAGCGGTGCCCCGCCGATGAGCATATACAGCAGCGGTGCAATGACGCCGTCGCTGGCATTTTCGGCCACGGTTTCCACCGCAGCCTTGGTCACGCCCTCGGCGGTCAGGTTCTGGGTGTCGCGGCCCACGATGCGGCTCACGGCTTTGCGGGCAGCGGGCAGGTCGTTCCGGACCAGCTCGTTATACACATTTGTGCTCTCCTGTGCAAGGCCTCTGGCTGCCAGCGCCTGCCCGCACCAGAACATCTGCACGGCAAGGCCCAGCCACGGGCTGAGCTTTGCCGCCGCCAGACACACAAGGCTCGTGGCCAGAAAGGTGCCCACCGGCAGGCAGAACGCCGTCATGGCACCGCCCAGCAGCTCTCCCTGCGGGGTGCCGGGCAGGCGGGCGCGCAGGAACTTTTCCAGCCGGGAGATGCACCTGCCCATGAGCACCACCGGGTGCGGCAGCCACGCCGGGTCGCCGAAAAGCGCGTCCAGCACAAAGCCGCCGACAACTGCCTGAAGGATCATGCCCTGCTCTCCTTTGTGTACTGGACGGTCTTCACGAGATACAGCAGATGCTTTTCCGTCCAGTCCTTTGCATCCAGCACAAAGCCGCCCGCGTTGGGCCCGCACCATGCATAGTAGTCCCTGTGGGGGACGGCAAACCGCTCCATGGCGGCCATCTGGGTGCCGCCGTGGGCCAGAATGACCAGCCGCTCTTCGCCTGCGGCAAGGGCTTTATCGATCAGTTCTGCTACGGTGCGGCAGATGCGGTCTGAAAAATCCGTCTTGCGCTCTCCGTCCGGGCAGGGGCTTTCGCAGTTGGCCTTCACCCATGCCTGATACTCGGGGTCCTTTTCCATCTCGATGAAATTACGGCCCTCAAAGCTACCAAAGCACATCTCTTTCAGGCCGTCCACCGGCACAAGCTTTGCCTCCGGGAACAGGATGCGCGCCGTCTGGCTGGTGCGCTGCAGGGTGGAAACATAGACCACAGCGGGGTTAAAATCTGCCCGGCGCAGCTGGGCAGCGCCTTCGGGTGAGAGCGGGATGTCGCGCTGGCCCTGATAACGCTTCTGGGCGTTGTATTCCGTCTGGCCATGACGCAGAAGATAGATCAGCATTGAGACAATTCTCCTTTCAAAACCGTTGGGATGCCGCAGAACATCTGCACGACGCACTCTGCCCGTGCGGCCAGCAGGCAGGCAAGCCTGCCCGCCGCCTCGCGGTCTGCGCGCTGTTTGACATCCATCGGCACAACACCGCCGCCTACCTCGGTGGCGATGAGGATATCGTATTCATGGGCAAGCTTGTCTGCCAAGGCAGACAGGTCGGCGGCATCTGCCGCCAGCTGCTGCACATCGGCCAGCGCCTTGCCGGGAAGCGTTTGCGCAAAGGTGCGCTTGCCGCTGTAGAGCGGCCCGGTGATAAAGATCATAGCAGTCCTCCCCACTGGCAGGCACACAGCGCCGCCAGCATCCAGAGCTCGGCCTTTTGCAAAAACCACCCGGCCAGGTCGCCGGTGATGCCGCCGAACTGCTTCCGGCTCACAGCATGGTAGCGCCAGAGCACCGCCAGCGCTGCCAGCACCAGCGCCCAGCCGCCCAGCGCCGCCATGCCCACGCACAGCACTGCGGCCAGCACCGCCAGCACCCGGCGCACCGTAGTTTTGTCTGCCGCAGTGGCAAAGGTGTGCGCAAGACCGGTGTTTTTCGCCATAGGGAACGATGCCACCGCAAGGCCCGAAAGCGCCCGTTCCAGCACCAGTGCCAGAACCCACAGCACACCCACGCGGGGTGTAAAACTCACACAGGTGCACAGGGCAAAATAGGCCAGAAAGTAGCTGCACAGCC
>ENA-UEPV01001649-UEPV01001649.1-human-gut-metagenome-genome-assembly--contig:-NODE-1649-length-13580-cov-7.653929_pt1 | contig 13580 bp, 9 predicted proteins | sample MGYA00242942_ERZ507925 | MGnify/ENA primary metagenome ERZ507925 (study PRJEB26167, sample SAMN06115453) | human gut metagenome | host: Homo sapiens | place: China:Fujian | collected 2015-08-26... | reverse complement strand
TGTCCTTGATGAAAAAGGTGCTGGATCGGAGGTCTTTTCCGTTGACGTTGATGCTGTAATAGTGGAGATGATAGTCCGTATGCTCATAGCTCTTGTCCCGGAGAATACTCAGGGCCATATTGGTCAGAGGTGCGCCGACCTCCCGGCCGCTGATATAATTATTGGCGATGGCGATGATGGAACGGTCCTTCCGGGTCAGATCGTGAAGGGCCACTTCATAGTCGGGACCCAGCGCTTTTCCCAAAAATTCGGTCAGCTTGATGTAATGCTGAAGAATCAGGTTGGAAGAGGACGTCATAAGATTCCTCCGTTTCATTTTGCATATTTTCAGGCTATGAAAATATTATATATGAGAAAGTCGTATTGTCAAAGTAAAAAATAATGAGAAAAAATTATTATCAACTAACTGAGGAAACATACAAAATATATAAATTTAAACAGCTAAACAGCGTAAAAAATATTGAAGATATGCAAAAAAATCACAATAAAAGTTGACGGGCCCCCAAAAGCGTGATAAAATAATTGCACAACAGGAAAGGAGCGGAGACAGGACCCTGCCGGGCGTTCTGTTCAGCCAGCCTGAAACGAGCCGCTCCACGATTCTTTTGTATCGGATACTGTCCGCCAGGCGCAGAGCAGGAAATGGGAAGTCCGCTCTTCGACGACCGGGGTATCTCCAAAAAAACAGGCGGAAAACGCCAAATTATGGAGGTAAACAAAATGGACAAGAATGCGAAGCACTATCCCCTGAACGTGACGATGCCTCAGCACTGCGCGTATGTGGTGCGCGATCTTCCTCAGGCTACCGTTGAACAGCGCGAGCGCGCTCTGAACGCTACGCACTGGAATGAGTTTGCGTTCCCCTCCGGCATGCTGACTGTGGATATGCTGTCTGACTCCGGTACCACCGCAATGACCAACCAGCAGTGGGCCACCCTGTTCCTGGGCGACGAGGCTTACGGCCGCAACACCGGCTACTATGTGCTGCTGGATACCTTCCGCGACATTTTCGAGCGCGGCGGCGAGAAGAACTGGAAGAAGGTCATCGACCTGGTCCGCACCGATTGCCGTGACATCGAGAAGATGATGGACGAGGTCTATCTCTGCGAGTACGAGGGCGGCTTGTTCAACGGCGGCGCTGCTCAGATGGAGCGCCCCAACGCCTTCATCATCCAGCAGGGCCGTGCCGCTGAGTCCGTCCTGATGGAGATCGTGAAGAAGATCCTGGCCCAGCGTCATCCCGGCAAGGTCTTCACCATCCCCTCCAACGGCCACTTCGACACCACCGAGGGCAACATCAAGCAGATGGGCTCCATCCCCCGCAACCTGTACAACAAGGAGCTGCTGTATGAGATCCCCGAGGGCGGCTCTTACGAGAAGAACCCGTTCAAGGGCAACATGGACATCGAGAAGCTGGAGCAGCTGATCCAGGGCGTTGGTCCCGAGAACGTACCTCTGGTATTCACCTGCATCACCAACAACCCCATCTGCGGTCAGCCCGTCTCCATGGCCAACATCCGGGAGATCAACCGCGTGGCGCATAAGTATGACATTCCTCTGGTGTTCGACGTTGCCCGCTGGGCCGAGAACTGCTACTTCATCAAGATGAATGAGGAAGGCTACGCCGACAAGTCCATCGCCGAGATCGCCAGTGAGATGTTCTCCTACTGCGACGCCTTCACCATGTCCGCCAAGAAGGACGGCCACGCCAACATGGGCGGTATGCTGGCCTTCCGCGACCGCGGCCTGTTCTGGCAGAAGTTCTCTGACTTCAACGAGGACGGCACCGTGAAGACCGACGTGGGCGTGCTCATCAAGGTCAAGCAGATCTCCTGCTACGGCAACGACTCCTACGGCGGCATGTCCGGCCGTGACATCATGGCTCTGGCCTGCGGTCTCTATGAGAGCTGCGACTTCGGCTACATGCATGACCGCGTGCAGCAGTGCGAGTACCTGGCACAGGGCTTCTACAAGGCCGGCGTCAAGGGCGTCGTTCTCCCCGCCGGCGGCCACGCTGTGTACATCAACATGGATGAGTTCTTCGACGGCAAGCGCGATCATACCACCTTCGCCGGCACCGGCTTCTCTCTGGAGCTGATCCGCCGCTACGGTATCCGCGTGTCCGAGCTGGGCGACTTCTCCATGGAATATGACCTGAAGACTCCCGAGCAGCAGGCTGAGCTGGCCAACGTGGTGCGTTTCGCCATCGACCGCAGCCGCCTGACCCAGGAGCACCTGGACTACGTCATCGCCGCTGTCAAGGCGCTGTATGAGGACCGCGAGTCCATCCCCAACATGCGGATCGTCTGGGGCCACAAGCTGCCTATGCGTCACTTCCACGCCTTCCTGGAGCCCTACGCCAACGAGGAGAAGTAATTCCGAGAAATACAATTAAATAAAAAGATTTCAGCGCAGCATTTCCAGCAAGTTCCTTTGTCTCAGTTTTCATCGCGCCCGGGCGCTTGAATAGGTTCCGTCCCGTTTGGGTGCGCCGCTTGCGGCCACCCATCGGGCGTGAGCCGATCTGAAAAGTGCCACATCCGATCATCACACCAATCTGTGTCTTTAGGAGGGCAAACTATGTCAGACAAACACGCAACTCTGGAAAATCGCGACGGTTTTCAAAGCAAATGGGGCTTTATTCTGGCCTGCATTGGCTCTGCCGTTGGTATGGGTAATATTTGGCGCTTCCCCATCATGGTGCAGCAGTTCGGGGGCATGACGTTCCTGATCCCCTACTTCCTGTTCGTACTTCTGATCGGTTCTACCGGTATCATTGAGGAATTCGCACTGGGCCGTTGGGCGCAGGGCGGCCCCGTGATCTCCTTCGGCAAGGCTACCGAGGAACGCACCGGTAATAAGCGGCTGGGCGAGGCCATCGGCGCGCTCCCCATCGTCGGCTCTATGATGCTGGCTATCGGCTACACCGTGGTCATGAGCTGGATCTTCAAGTACTGCTGGATGGGTATTTCCGGCAGCCTGTACGCTATGGGCACCGATATGGCGACCATCGGCGGCACCTTCGGCGGCACCGCTCCCGAGGCAGAGACTCTGGGCGAGGCCCTGAGCATGATGTTCAGCAACGGTATCTTCGGCATCGGCAATGGCGTATGGCTGATCGTGGGTCTGGTGGCCTCTCTGGCCATCATGGCATTCGGCGTGGGCAACGGCATTGAAAAGGCCAACAAGGTCATGATGCCCGCCCTGTTCTTCCTGTTCGTGGTCCTGGGCGTTTATATCTGCACCCTGCCTGGCGCCAGCGAGGGCTACAAGTACATCTTCACCCTCAAGCCCGAGGGCCTGCTGAATCCTCAGGTCTGGGTCTTCGCATTCGGTCAGGCATTCTTCTCCCTGTCTGTGGCGGGCAACGGCTCCGTGATCTACGGCTCCTATCTGCCCAAGGATGAGGATCTGCCTTCCTCTGCTCGCAACGTGGCCCTGTTCGACACCATCGCCGCTCTGCTGGCTGCCATCGTCATCATCCCTGCCATGGCAGTCATTCTGGGTGACGGCATCGTTGGAATGAAGGGCGGCCCCGGCCTGATGTTCGTCTATCTGGTCAACGTGTTCAACGCCATGCCCGGCGGCCGGATCGTGGGTATGATCTTCTATATCTGCGTTCTGTTCGCGGGCGTCAGCTCCATCGTGAACCTGTATGAGGCTCCCGTGGCCTTCCTGCAGGAGAAGCTCCACACCAACCGTGTGCTGTCCGTGGTCATCATCGGCGCAGTGGGCGGCGTAATCGCACTGTGCATCCAGCCATGGACCTCTCAGTGGATGGACGTTGTCTCCATTTACATCTGCCCGCTGGGCGCTCTGCTGGCCGGTATCATGTTCTTCTGGGTCATGAAGAAGGACACTGCTCTGGCGGCTGTCCACGAGGGCCGCACCGCCGGCAAGAAGGACATCAGCGGCTGGTTCTATCCTCTGGGCAAGTGGGTGTATTGCGCAGCCTCTCTGGCGGCCCTGATTTTGGGCGCCATTTACGGCGGCATCGGCTAAGCCTGTATACAATTTAAAAATGGAGCACCGGGATCGACCGGTGCTCCATTTTTTCACTTTTTCGAAAAATATGGCCTTTTGTGGGCTGCACGGGAAGAAAATGGATAGAAATGAATGGGTAGCTGATATGCGCATCAGATTCTTTATCCCCCAAAATGAATAGAGCGCTCAGCGAGAAAACTGGAGGGGAAATAGGAATAACTCTCATGAAAAGTGTCCGTAATACGAAAAAAAGTATCAGTTTTTTGTTTCTGTTCTGTTGACAAATGCGAATGATTCAGGTATCATATATAGCAACTATTTGCAGGTCTCTTGTGAAATGCTTGCAAAAAAACGAATTGGAGGCATGTATGAAAAGATTGCTGAGCACACTGCTTGCCCTGACCATGGCCCTGACCCTGGTTTCCTGCGGCAAGAGCAACCCCACCCCCAACACTGGCAGCAACAAAACCGAGACTCCTTCTGAGACCGCTGACACGAAAACCGAGGGCAACGTCCACATCGGCATCGTGACCGGCTCCGTTTCTCAGTCCGAGGACGACCGCCGCGGCGCCGAGGCTTTCCAGGCCCTGTACGGTGAGGATATGGTCAAGCTGGCCATCTATCCCGATAACTTCACCGAGGAGCTGGAGACCACCATCCAGACTATCGTGAACCTGGCTGATGACGCCGACATGAAGGCCATCATCGTCAACCAGTCCGTCCCCGGCACCACCGAGGCGTTCCGTAAGATCAAGGAGATCCGCCCCGACATCCTGTGCATCGCCGGCGAGGCCCATGAGGATCTGCTCGAGATCGGCTCCGCTGCCGATCTGGTGTGCAACAACGACTTCGTGGCCCGCGGCTATCTGATCATCCGCACCGCTCACGAGCTGGGCTGTGACACCTTCGTGCACATCTCCTTCCCCCGTCACCTGGCTTATGAGACCATGAGCCGTCGTATCGCGGTCATGAAGGCCGCCTGCGAGGAGTTTGGCATGAAGTTCGAAATGGAGACCGCTCCCGATCCCACCTCTGACGTCGGCGTGGCCGGCGCGCAGGCTTACATCCTGGAGAAGGTCCCCGAGTGGTCCAAGACCTACGGCGAGAAGGCCGCTTACTTCTGCACCAACGACGCTCACACTGAGCCTCTGCTCAAGCAACTGCTGCAGTACGGCGGTTACTTCATCGAGGCCGACCTGCCCTCTCCTCTGATGGGCTATCCCGGCGCTCTGGGCATCGACCTGACCGCTGAGGCCGGCGACTTCCAGAAGATCCTGGCCAAGGTCGAGGACGCGATCTGCGAGGCCGGCGGCGCTGGCCGCTTCGGCACCTGGGCTTACTCCTACGGCTACACCACCACTGCTGGTCTGGCCCAGCACGCGCTGAATGTCATCAACGGCGAGAGCGAGCTGTGCGACATCGACGATATCGCCAAGGCTTACCACGAGTTCTCTCCCGAGGCTTCCTGGAACGGCTCCAACTACACCAACGCCACCACCGGCGTCAAGGCCGACAACACCTTCCTGGTGTATCAGGACACCTACATCATGGGTGATCCCGGCTGGTTCATGGGCTCCACCGAAGTTGAGGTTCCCGAGAAGTATTTCACCGTGAAATAAGCAGCGTTTTTTCTCGCTCATTCAAAACTGGGGAGGAGGGGCGACCCTCCTCCCCTCTTATTAGGTAGGGTATCATTTATGGAAAGTAATACGGCTCCCCTGTTGGAGATGCGCGGCATCAAAAAAGACTTCTTCGGCAACCAGGTCCTGACGGACATCAACTTCACTCTGAAGGCCGGCGAGGTTCTGGGCCTGGCAGGCGAAAACGGCGCGGGTAAATCCACGCTGATGAAGATCCTGTTCGGTATGGACGTCATCCGGGAAACCGGCGGCTACGGCGGCGACGTCCTCATCAATGGTGAAAAAGTCACCTTTAATACGCCCTTTGACGCACTGGAGGCCGGTATCGGCATGGTGCATCAGGAGTTCTCTCTGATCCCTGGCTTTACTGCCACGGAAAACATTCTGCTCAATCGTGAGCCCCAAAAGAAGAACGTCATTTCCGAGGTGTTCGGCCCCCGGCTGAATACGCTCGATTATAAAAAAATGAAGACCAAGGCCGCAGAGGCCATTGACAAAATGGGCGTGGAGATCGACCAGAATATGGTCATCAGCGATATGCCCGTTGGTCATAAACAGTTCACCGAGATCGCCCGTGAGCTGAGCAAGGACCAGCTCAAGCTGCTGATCCTGGACGAGCCTACCGCCGTTCTGACGGAGAAGGAGGCCGCGGCTCTGCTGGACTCCATCCGGGGCATGGCGTCCCGCGGCATCGCTGTTATCTTCATCACCCACCGGCTTCAGGAAGTCCTGAATGTATGTGACAAGGTAGTCATCATGCGGGACGGCAAGGTGGTGAAGGACACGCCCGCCTCCGAGACCAGCGTGGATGAGATCACCAAGTGCATGGTGGGACGCAGCGTGGACCTCAGTGCGGTCCGGGAGATTCGGGATTGTTCCGACGCCCGGACGATCATGTCCATCCGGAAGTTGTGGGTGGATATGCCTGGCGAGATCGTCCGGAATGTGAATCTGGATGTCAAGGAGGGTGAGATCCTCGGTATCGGCGGTCTGGCAGGTCAGGGCAAGCTGGGTATTCCAAACGGCGTCATGGGCCTGTATGAGGCCGGCGGCACCGTGGAATTTGACGGCAAGCCCATTCCCCTGAACAATCCCCGGAAGTGCCTGGACGCGCAGCTTGCCTTCGTGTCTGAGGACCGCCGCGGCGTGGGCCTGCTGCTGGACGAGACGCTGGAATGGAACGTTGCCTTCCCGGCCATGCAGATCCAGAACAAGTTCCTGAAGAAATACGGTCCTATCACCTGGCGCGATACCAGGGCGATCCATGATGTGACGCAGAAGTATATCGACGAACTGAAGATCAAGTGCACCAGCTCCAAGCAGAAGGCCAGAGAGCTTTCCGGCGGCAACCAGCAGAAGGTGTGCCTGGCCAAGGCCTTTGCCCTGCAGCCCCGGTTCCTGTTCGTTTCGGAGCCTACCCGCGGTATCGACGTGGGCGCAAAGGCGCTGGTGCTGGACGCGCTGAAGAAATTTAACCGTGAAAACGGCGTTACCGTGGTGATGATCTCCTCTGAGCTGGAGGAGCTGCGCACCACCTGCGACCGGATCGCCATTGTCTCTGGCGGCAGGATCGTCGGCATCCTCCCGGCCACCGAATCCTCCGAGACGTTCGGCGCGCTGATGGTCAGCCAGGTCAAATAAGGAGGAAGTATGGATAACACGACAAATACGCTTGCAGAGCAGAGCAAGCTGCGGCGGCTCGTCAACAGCTATGGCGTGCCCCGCCTGATCATCACCGGCTTTTTGCTGCTGATGTTCATTCTGGCGCCGGTGGCCGGCGTGGACTTTGCCACGCAGATCACCAACGTCATCAACCGCTTCAGCTGGAACGCCATTATGGTGCTGGCCATGGTCCCCATGATCCACTCCGGCTGCGGCCTGAACTTCGGCCTGCCTCTGGGCATCATCTCCGGCCTGCTGGGTGCAACTCTTTCCATTGAATTCGGATTCACCGGCGGCATGAGCTTCCTGATGGCTATTGTCATCGCCACGCCCTTTGCGCTGGTGCTGGGCGGCGGCTACGGCTGGATGCTCAACAAGATCAAGGGCGGCGAAATGATGGTCGCTACCTATGTGGGCTTTTCCTCCGTGTCATTCATGTGCATGATGTGGCTGCTGCTGCCCTACAAGAGCCCGACGATGGTTTGGGGCTTTGCCGGTAAGGGCCTGCGTACCACCATCTCTCTGGAAGGCTTTTACGATCAGTTCCTGGCAAAGTTCTTGCAGATCGACCTGAACCGGTTCGGCATCAATCTGGTGATCCCCACCGGCAGCCTGCTGTTCTTTGCTCTGCTGGCATTCCTGATGTGGGTCTTCCTGCACACTAAGACCGGTACCGCCATGACGGCTGTGGGCTCCAACCCCACCTTCGCCAAGGCTGCCGGTATCAGCGTGGACAAGACCCGTCTGCTGTCTGTGGTGCTTTCCACTTGGCTGGGCGCTGTGGGCATCCTGCTGTATGAGCAGGGCTTCGGCTTTGTACAGATCTATATGGCGCCCCTGAACATGGCGTTCCCCGCCGTGGCGGCTATTCTGATCGGCGGCGCCAGCGTGAACAAGGCCAGCATTACCAATGTTATCATCGGCACGATCCTTTATCAGGGCCTTGTCACCATGACACCCACTGTGATGAACGCCATCGTGCACCTGGACATCAGCGAGGTCATCCGGATCATCGTCTCTAACGGCATGATCGTTTACGCTCTGACCCGTAAGACGGAAGGAGGGAAATGAGCATGAAAAAGACGAATGTACCCGGCAGCCAGAGCTTCGGGCAGAAGCTTTTGCAGTTCATCCGCAACAACACCGTCCCCATTATGTTCATCCTGATCTGTGCGTACTGTATTCCGCAGGCGGGCTTTTCCTGGTCCTACCTCTTGAATGAGGTCATGACCCGTCTGGGCCGTAACGCATTCTTGATCCTGAGCCTGCTGATCCCTGTTATGGCAGGCATGGGTATGAACTTCGGCATGACGCTGGGCGCCATGGCCGGCGAGATCGGGCTGATCTTCGCCGCTGACTGGCAGGTTTGGGGCATCCCCGGCATGATCCTGGCCGCCATCGTTTCCATCCCCATTTCTGTGGCATTGGGCGTGATGATCGGCAAGATCCTGAACCGGTCCAAGGGCCGGGAGATGATCACCAGCTATATGATCTCCTTTACCATGAACGGCGTGTATCAGTTTGTAGTGCTGTTTATGATGGGACCCATCATTCCCATCGTTCATGATTCCCTGAAGCTTCCCCGCGGCTACGGCATCCGCAACACCGTGAGCCTGCTGAGCATGCGTCAGAGCCTGGACAACCTGCTGGCTGTTCAGGTTGGCGGCGTGAAGATCCCTGTACTGACCCTGCTGATCATCGGTCTGGCCTGCCTGTTCATCGTCTGGTTCCGCAAGACCAAGCTGGGCCAGGATATGCGGGCTGTGGGTCAGGATATGGAAGTGGCCCGGGACGCCGGTATCAATGTGGAGCGCACCCGCGTGATCTCCATGGTGATCTCCACGGTGTTCGCCGGCTTCGGCATGATCATCTATCTGCAGAACGTAGGTAACTTCCCCACCTATACAGCTCATACCCAGATCGGTATGTTCGCCATCGCGGCTCTGCTGGTGGGCGGTGCCTCTGTGGATAGGGCGAGCATCGGCAACGTATTTTTGGGCGTGATCCTGTTCCACACCATGTTCATTGTGGCACCCAAGACCGGTGCTGCCATTACCGGCGACTCCATGATCGGCGAGTATTTCCGCGTGTTTGTGTCCTATGCGGTCATTACGCTGGCTCTGGTCATGTATGAGTCCAAGAAGCGCAAGAACAAGAGCCTGGCAGGCCAGCAGTTGGCTGCCGAGCAGGCTGCGGAAGAGGAGGCATCGAAATGAAAGCAAAGCGGAGACTTCTCTTTCAAATCTTAGCGGTGGTCCTGCTGGTGGCGATCGGCTATACCATGACCATCATTGGCCGTGGGCATACGATCTATCTGGACAGCAAGACCCTGGAATATGACGGCCAGACCTACAAGCCCGCCTATAAGACGGTGGTGTATGTGGATGGTCAGCAGGTAGCCAAGCTCTACGACAAGGAGCGCGGCGTTGCTACCTGCATCGGCCAGACGCTGACCGTGACGCTGGAGATCACCCAGCAGAAGGGCGGAACGGAAGAGGTTTATGCCTATAATATCCCTGTTCCCCGGAAGATGGACAATGTGATCATCAACCTGCCCGGTTTCCTGGCGGGACTCCCCGAAGAGGCGTACCTCAGCGAGTTTATCCCCTCTCCGGACGAGGTGGCGGCAGACGAGACCGATGTTCCCTCCGACGATGATTTCGGCATGGAGGATATGGGCTTGGGCGACGAGTCCGCGGCTCAGTAAATCGGCTGAGAACGGCCAAACCAAAACCCAAAATAGAACGGCAGCCCTCACGATTCATCGTGAGGGCTGCGTTTTTGCATATAATACCCACATATACGGCAAGAAGCAGCTGGTACGGTGGAAGGAGGGGCGTGGGCAATATAGGAGAGCCTCTGCACTCCGGGGAGCGGGAAGCGAAGCACCTATGCTGACCGGTCCGACTATGCCGCGTTTTTGCATTTCCGACAGCGCTAAGCCCGGTGTATTCAAGGGGGGATTGGGTGTAGGGTGCAATCAAACGTAGGAAGAGATCGTAAAATCCGTCCCATCGGTCTTAGCCGATGGGACGGATTGTTATCTGATATGGAAACCGATCAGGCGTTGTTAAGCTGCTTCTGGAGCCAATCCTTGCCTTCCACGAAGCGGGAGACGATGTAGCTGACCACATAGTCGCCGGCGGAGTTGATCATGGTAGCGGGAGGATCCACCAGATTGCCAATGGCCACCAAAATGGGGAAGGCCAACTCCATCTGGCTGGGGAAGAAGATGGAGCAGATGATGTACTCGCCGATGTAGCCGCCGCCGGGAACGCCGCTCATGCCCACGGAGGACAGTACGGCCACCAGCACGATGAAAGGCAGGCGGGACCAGCTGAGTTCCTCACCGAACACGCCCAGCACGAAGGCAATCTTCAGCACGCAGGAGAAGCAGGAGCCGTCCATGTGCATGGTGGCGCCCAGAGGCAGCACCATGCCGGCAATGTCCTTGCTGACGCCGGTTTCCAGAGCCTCTTCCATGTTGGTGGGAATGGTGGCAACAGAGGAGCAGGTACCAAGGGAGACCACTGCGGGACGGGCAATGTGCTTGAACATCACCTTGACGGCGCCCTTGCCGCCGCCGAACCGGGCGAACAGAGGGAAGGCAGTGAAGATATAGATGAAGCACAGGGGATAGTAGAGCAGCAGCGCCCGGCCATAGCCTTTGGCGACTTCGGCACCGTAGGTTGCCACCAGGTCGGCGAAAATAGCGAAGAAGGCGATGGGGGCATAGTAGGTGATGATCTGCACGAACTTCATCATTACGTCGGAAAGACCGGCCAGCCATTTGCCCACGATGGAGTCCTTTCCGCCGGTCATCTGCACGGAGAAACCGAAGAGGATGGAGAAGACAATCAGGGGCAGCATGGCCCGGCGGCTCAGCAGACCCACGAAGTCCTCGGCGGTGAAGAAATTGACGATCATTTCCGTCATGGTGGCATGCTCGCCCACCTCTTCGGCGGCCAGATCCGCCCAGGGGGACAGCACCGGCGGGAAAATCTTCATCAAAACGAACATGATGACGGCGGCGATGGCGCCGGTGATCACAAAGGTGACGATGGTGGTGCCCATGATCTTACCGGCTCGCTGGCGGCTCTCCATATTGGCAACGGAGCCGGCGATGGAGGCAAACACCAGGGGAACTACGATGCAGAACATCAGGTTGATGAACACCTTGCCCAGGAAGGCGATACCGTGGCTGAAGGCAGGGAAGAACCAGCCCACCAGGGCACCGGCTACCATGCAGCACAGCAGAATGATCAGGAAACGGTAGTTTTTCGCGACAGATTTCTTATCCATAAAACACACTCCTTTTGGTTTGGATAACAGATACTTGGGTTGGCAAACTTTATCAATTCAGCGAAAGCTCCTCGTCCGTGACCTCGCCCTTGCAGACAATATTGGTGGGACCTGTAAGATAGAGGTTTTGGACGGCGTTTCCCTGGAGATCTACGTCTACAATGAGCTGGCCGCCGGTCATATTGACCCGGACCTGCCGGCCGCTGACTTTACCCATCAGGGTGAGGGCGGTGACAACGCAGCCGGTTCCCGTGCCGCAGGCATAGGTGAAGTCCTCCACACCTCGTTCGAAGGTGCGTTCAAAGACTTCGTTTTCACCGGTGAGTTCGCAGAAGTTGACGTTAGCGCCCTTGGGAAACTCCGGATAGAAGCGGATCTTGCGTCCCAATTCACGCAGCGCATTTTCATCGGCCTGCGCCAGATTGGGATATGGAACCACAGCGTGAGGGAGTCCGGGATCCCCTAATTCTAAATAGGAACATTCATAGCGAACGCCGTCGATCACCACATAGTAGCTATCGCCAGTCTTCAGAGTCCAGGGATTCTGCTCGCCCCAGACATAGGTGCCGGTGAAGACGCAGACGTGACCATTCTGGCCAGCAGAATAGCGATACAGCTCAGCGTCACGCTTGACACCAGTGGTGGTGATAGCAGCGCCCTTGTTGTCGTACAGGCTCACATTGCCATCGGCAGCCAGGGTCACAGAAGCAACCTCGCTTGCGGTGCTGGGCTTGCCGTTGACGCCGGTGCCGGGGTGATTCTCAGTGTCAACAATGATGACGCTGGTAACCACGCCGTCCTTCATGACAGCATACATCCAGCCGGTGTAGTTGGCGTTGTCCATCTCGTCGATGGCAGCCTTCACGTTGCCGGAATCAGCGTTGAAGTACTCGGTCTCCCACTTCAGGTCATGACGATCCTTCAGGACAGCCTTAGCATCGGGAGCAACGTCCAGAGCGTAGTCCAGAGCGCTGGAGGGATCGTTAGCATTCTTGACATACAGAGTGTGGCCCTTCATGACCAGCTTGGTGCCATAGTTGGGGTTCATCTCCTGACGGACCAGCTCCACATCTTCCTTGTCATAGCCGGTAGCGGTGTGGTTGAAGTCCTTCACGCCGTCAACAGCATAGGTATCGCCGTCCAGACCGCCAATGTTGTCCCACTTAGCGTTATCGATCTTCTCGGGGGCCTCAATGACATAGCCCTTGGAATCATAGGACACCTTGTAGAAGGAGTCGGTGTCAAGGCCGCGCAGATAGGTCAGCTTGTCACCAACCTCGGTGAGAGTGATCTTCTCGCCGTTGCGGATACCCTCGGCAGTCCAGGTGTACTCGTCAGCGGCAGAATCATAGCCCTCATAGTTGGCCTCATCGGTGATGAAGACATAGTTGTCGGAAGAAACAGCGTTCTTGGCGACGCCCACGGCAGCGATGATGTAGTTGTCATCGTTGTACAGGTAGTAAGCGCCCTGGGGATCATTATTGGAACCGGTCTCCAGCTTGAAGTTGGCGTTCTTGACGCCGGTGGTAACAGACTCAGCCTTGGTGATCTGATCACCATTGTTGATGTGCTTGACCTTTGCCTTCAGGTAAACGGTGTTCTCATTGCCGTAAGCAATGGCAGCGCCATCGCCCTTCAGGGAGACGTGAGACTTGTTGATCTCCTTGTTGTTGGCGCCGAGGTCATGGCCCTGGTTCTCGTCCTTGCCGGAGTTGTCGGTAGCGACCAGCTCCAGATCATAGGTGCCGTCCTTCTTCTCGGTGTAGGTATACCACTTGTTCAGAGTAGCGTTACCAGCAGCAGCCCAGTTGGCCAGTGCGTTATTAGCACCAACCTGCTTCAGATCTTCATCAACATTAACGGTGATGGTCTTGGAGGTGCCGTCAACAAAGATGGCGTTGGCATCGGTCTTGGCGTTGCTCAGAACGTTCTTGAAGCTCTCATAGCCGGTGATGAAGACATAGTTCTTCAACCCTTATACATTTCATTGAA
>ENA-UEPV01001643-UEPV01001643.1-human-gut-metagenome-genome-assembly--contig:-NODE-1643-length-13601-cov-9.395593_pt1 | contig 13601 bp, 13 predicted proteins | sample MGYA00242942_ERZ507925 | MGnify/ENA primary metagenome ERZ507925 (study PRJEB26167, sample SAMN06115453) | human gut metagenome | host: Homo sapiens | place: China:Fujian | collected 2015-08-26... | reverse complement strand
AACGCAAGCTCAGCCGCTTTTTGACGGCATCAATGAGAGTGTATCGTGTACCGGAGGAAGAACAGGCAAAGGTGCTTGCCTTTATTCAATCACTGGATATCAAGGCGATTGCCACAGAGGTTATGTATAAGCTGTTTGCTATGCTGGAAATGAAATACGATTTTAAGCTGTCGAGAGACGGCGAAATGGAGGTAACAACATGAGAAAACGATTATTCAGTATCCTGCTCGTCTTTTGTATGATGACGAGCTTTGTACCGATGATGGCAAGCGCAATTGAGATTTATATTGACTTGACCATTGTCGGTCAGGCAAACTTAACGCTCGAGGTTGTGTCGGGCGACAGCATTGACAATATCAAGGAGAAAATTCAGGAAAAAACGGGCTTTTCTCCCGATGCGCAAAGACTGTTTTTTGGCGAAAAAGAGCTTGAGAACGGGCGCACGATGGCAGATTACAATATTCATAAGGAAAGCACGCTGCGCTTGCGTCTGCAAAGGAAGGTACAGCTTGGCACAGATGCACTGAATAAAACTGTAAACACAGCGAGCGCACCGACCGTGTATTTCGGGAAAAACCAAGAAAATAAGCCTGCTGCATGGCGAGTTATCGGCTATGACGGAAGCGGTGTTACAAGCGCACAAGGGGATATTACCCTGCTTGCGGCAGGCGCTATGGGAGTTATACCATTTGCCGATATCATATTATACAACGAATACGCACCGAGTAATTTGAAAACCGCGATAGATGCGCTTGCGGAAAAGCTGACGACAGAAGAAAATGCTGCCGTAAAGAAACGGGCGCTTACAAGCGGAAGTTACAACGGAGAAAATACCGACTGTGTAGCGGGAGGGCAGGTGGATAACGCTGTATTTTGGCCGCTTTCCACAAAAGAGGCTATTGCGGTAAACAACGATCTGCGTGCCTTGGATCCTGCGCATCCGAATTGGGTGACAAGTAGTTGGTGGCTGCGCTCTCCTGGCTCCAAGACTTTTTATGTCGCCATCGTGAGTAGTGATGGTTCTGTCCAATACTCTGGGGCCTCTATCCGCAAGAAAAATAATCATCGGACTGTTCGTCCTGCTTTTAACTTAAATCTGAACTCTGTCCTTTTTGCATCTGCCGCCGTGGGCGGAAAGCCCGACGGAGGGCTGACCCCTATTCCCGAATACAGCGGCAACGAGTGGAAGCTGACACTTTTAGATAGTAGCCGCAGTTTTGCCGTAACGAAAAAAACTGCCGATGCCGCCCCCGACGATACCATTACGCTGAATTACAAAGGGGCGACCACAGGGATAAATGAATATATCTCCGCCATCATTGCGGATAGCAGCGGCGCACGGTATTATGGCAGAGTAGCACAGCCTACTGCCGAAAGCGGAACGGTTGAAATCAAAATCCCGTCCGACCTTGCACCGGGCAGCTATACCCTGAAGGTCTTCAGCGAACAGTATAACGGCGATTATAATACCGATTACGCAAGTAATTTCACAGACATAGCGCTGACGGTGGAAAATCAGCCTGACGAGCAGTTTTCCCTCACCCCCGGCGGCAGATATTATTTTGACCTGTCGGCGATGGGGATTCCCGGCACGGTGAACAGCACCCTTGACGGCGGCACCCAAACAGACGGCACCCTGCACTATGTGCCCTTCACCTACGTGGGGACGGTGGACGCTTATTCGCTGGATAGTGCAGCTGACACCGATACCACCTCCTACGAACACAGCCTGTTCATTGCGAATTACAACGTGACCCATTTCGTGAGTTGGGATGCACTGGACAAACAAGGGCTGATCTTCGGAAAGACTTACTCAAGCGGAAGCATCGACTATACCATGCGCGCCCCGTCTGCAGGAACCGCCTATAACGGCCACTATGGCGAAAGCGGTATTCCCGCCAATAATGAATGGGACACAATTTTGAAAAAATCCGGTCAGGATTCAGAAGACAACACAACCGGGTATATCAAAAACTGGTGGCCGATGGCTTCCTGGGGGCAGGACACCTGGAGCAATGATACGTGGAGTCGTACGCTCCGCGGGTACACTTCGGCGCACTTCTGCTACGGTCATCCTGCAACCGGTTCTATTGAGGACCTCGGTTTCCGCCCCGTCCTTGAAGTCCTGAACCCTAACACACTGGGCTCTGACGGGATGAAGGTCGTTACCCTTGATCTTGGCGGCGGCAAGCTGGGCGGCAGCTCCGAGGATATTCAAATCATCGTGAAAACCGGCAGCACGTTTACCGCCCCCGCGTCCGACGGTCTGAACCGCCCGGACGGAGATACAGGCAGCTACTTCATGTGGCTCGGAAGCAACGGGAAGCTCTACGCCCCCGGTGCCAGTGTTCCGGCGGACGTTACCAAGCTCACGGCGCAGTTTGCTTTATCAGAACAGTTTACCCTCAAACCCGGCGGCACCTATTACTTTGACCTCTCCGGCGCGAGCATTCCCGGCACAGCAAACGGCGGAAACTCAGATGGTGCGGTTTCTTTGCCGGATACGTCGCTGCACTATGTTCCCTTTACCTATGTGGGAACGATAGAAGCCTACAAGCTCACGTCTGCGACGGCGACCACCGAGGAATATGCACAGCAGAACAAATACGCTCACAGCCTGTTTGTGGCGGACTATGCCGTAACGCATAAGGTAAACTGGAATAACTTAGATACTGCGAGTCTGATTTTCGGCAAAAATTATGCCAGCGGCGGCGTGGACTATACCCTGCGCGCACCGTCTGTGGGAAGTAACTCTACAGGTTCGGGCGATTCCCAACGCGGCGTGCCCCAAAGCAACGAATGGGACACGATGCTGAACAAGAACAGCGGATATATCCAAAACTGGAATGAAATGTATTCGTGGGGACAGGATGCTTATTCCACGTTGCGCCGTGCGATTCGCGGGTACAATTCGGCCCGCACCTGGAACGACGACAATGCTACGCACTCCTACCCGCTCCTCGGTTTCCGCCCCGTCCTTGAAGTCCTGAACCCTGGCACACTGGGTTCTGACGGACTAAAGGTCGTTACCCTTGACCTTGGCGGCGGCAAGCTGGGCGGCAGCTCCGATGCTATTCAGATCATCGTGAAAAAAGGCAGCACATTTACCGCTCCCATGTCCGGCGGTTTGACCCGCCCGGACGGAAATACAGGCAGCTACTTCATGTGGCTTGACGGCAATGGCAATTCCTACGCCCCCGGTGCCAGTGTTCCTGCTGATGTGACGGAACTGACGGTGCAGTGGACAGCCCTGACCTATACCGTCACGCTGAACGCGGGCGACGGCACTATCAACAGCGGCGATGTCACCTCCTACACCTACGGCGTGGGTGCAACGCTTCCGACAGCGGGCGATATGACCTATACAGGCCACACGTTCAAGGGCTGGTATGACAACGAAAATCTGACCGGCTCTCCTGTTACGGCAATCAGCAACACCGAAACAGGCAACAAGGAATACTGGGCGAAGTGGGAAGCAAATACCTACACCGTCACGCTGAACACAAACGGCGGCACGATCAACAACGGCAATGTCACCGGATACACCTACGGCGTGGGTGCAACGCTGCCGACGGCGGAAGATGTGACCTATACGGGTCACACGTTCAAGGGCTGGTATGACAACGAAAATCTGACCGGCTCTCCTGTTACGGCAATCGGCGACACCGAAACGGGCAACAAGGAATATTGGGCGAAGTGGGAGATCAATCAATATACCGTCACAGTCAAACCCGAAAACGGCAAAGCGGATATTACCATAACGCAGGATTACGGCACACCGATTACCGCTCCGACCCTGACAAGAGAGGGCTATCAGTTCAACGGTTGGGATAAAGCATTCCCGACAACCATGCCTGCGGAGAATCTGACAATCACGGCGCTGTGGCGTGATATTGCAGTGCCCACGGGAGAAATTAAGATTGCCGAAAACGGCTGGAAGTCTTTCTTCAACACCATCACCTTCGGTTTGTTCTTTAAGGATACGCAGAAGGTAACTGTTACCGCTGCGGACAACAGCGGTGAAGCGGTTAAGATCGAATACCTGCTGAGCGATAAGGTGCTTACCGAATCGGAACTTGCGGGAATGACCTTCACGGCATATTCCGCACCGTTCGGCATTGACCCCGATAATGAATATATTATCTATGTTAGACTGACCGATAAGGCGGGCAATACGGACTACATTTGCTCGGACGGTATCGTGCTGGACGGAACAAGCCCCGTAATCAAGGGCATAGAGAACGGCAAGACCTATTGCGAGGCACAAACCGTCACCATTGACGAGAAGTATATCGATACCGTTATTGTCAATGAAACGAAGGTCACACTCGATGAAAACAACAGCTTTGTTCTCTCTCCTGCGGACGACGAACAGAAAATCATTGTCACCGATAAGGCAGGCAACACCGCTGAAATGACCGTTACGGTCAATGACGGACACACCTTCGGTGAATGGGCATCGAACGGCGACGGCACCCATACCCGCACCTGCACCGTTGACGGATGCTCTGCAGGCACGCAAACGGAGAATTGCATCGATGCAAACAAAGACCATAAATGTGATATCTGCGATTATATAATCAGCGAGTGTGCAGACGATAACAAAGACCACAAGTGTGATTATTGCGGCAAGAAGCTGACTGAGCACACCGGCGGGAAAGCGACCTGCGCCGAAAAAGCGGTATGCGAAGTCTGCGGTAAAGCCTACGGTGAGTTTGATGCAAACATCCACTCTGACCTCAAGCATATCGACGCAAAGGCGGCGACCAAGGATGCCGAGGGCAATATTGAGTATTGGTACTGCGAAGGCTGTGGCAAGTATTTCAGCGACAAGGACGGTACAAAGGAAATCAAAAAAGCCGACACCGTAACGGCGAAGCTGAAGGACGATTCCAAATCTCCGCAGACCGGCGATACAAGCAACCTTGCTTTGTGGATTGCCTTGCTGTTTGTCAGCGGCGGTGCAGCCATTGGTACAACGGTTGTCAGCAGAAAGAAAAAGTACAACAAATAATTAAATAGTGTTCCCTTGCTCCATCTTCCGAGCAAGATAAAAGCGTCGTAGCAATACGGCGCTTTTTTGTTATTCGGAAGCGACAAACAGCGGCTTTTGAATGGTTGGCGGTATTAGGATACCGCCGCCAATATGAAGCCGCTCATATCGAAAGAAAACGCCCAAAATCGCCCCGAAGCTATACAGCGGGAAACGGTTTTGGGCGTTTCTGCGTTTCGGGAGCAAATCGGCAATTCGGCAGCGAAAAGGAGGTGCCTACTATGCCCCGTATGCCGAAATACCTCAAGAGAGAATGGGCGTTCTTTCTTGATGAGCGTGGCAGGAAGAAATATAACGAGCTTTGCAGGAAATGCGAAAGGAGCTGCAAGCAGAGCTTCCGTGCCACCGTTATCCAATGCCCGCACTATCTATCGAAAAGGAGAACAAGACAATGACAGACTATCCGAACAACATTCCCGCAAAGCTGGAAATCATCAAGGCAAGCGAGATCACACCCAGGGAGGTGCGCTGGCTGTGGTATTCCTATATCCCCTTCGGCAAGGTCACACTGCTGCAAGGCGACCCCGGAGACGGCAAGAGTAAGCTGATGCTTTCTCTTGCCGCTTTGCTTTCCAAGGGAGCGCCGCTGCCCTTTGCCGATGAGGACGAGAGCTGCGAGCCGATGAACGTTATCTATCAGACCACCGAGGACGATGCAGACGATACCGTTGTTCCGAGATTTAATTCGGCAGGTGGTGACGGGGACAGGCTCATCTTCATCAGGGAGGACGAAAAGAGCCGACGATCCCCGCAGACCTTTGCTATCTGAACGGTACCTACTTAGAGGACTACCTCCACGATGTAGAAATCTGCCAGCAATTTGCACAGCGCAGCCGTGAAAGAATGGCGGAAATCATTTTCGAAAAGACCGGGATGACCGCACTTTATTCTTTCCACACCATCCACAATTATATTGATACGAAGGAAATGATCCTTCGCAAGGGTTCTATTGCAGCCCATGACGGAGAGCTTGTCTTGATTCCGATCAATATGCGGGATGGCAGCGTGTTGGCTCGCGGAAAAGGAAATCCGGAATGGAATTATTCTGCCCCGCATGGCACAGGACGCCTTATGTCTCGTACAAAGGCAAGAGAAACGCTGGATTTAGAGGCGTATTAGGAAGACGATGGAGGGTATCTACACGACATCCGTCAATGAGGCTACCATCGATGAAGCGCCGATGGCCTACAAGTCGCTTGAAGACATTATCGATATCATCAGAGAGTCCGTCGATGTGATTGAGGTGCTAAAACCTATTTACAATTTTAAGGCGTCTGAGTGATAAAATGCTCCTGCGCCGTCTGATTGGGGGAATTGAAATGTTGAATCATTTGAATAATGAGGCAAATATTGCCTACACAGAGAATGGCGCAGTTACCAACGCAAGCACAATGTCTGACTGTCTGGATCTGTTTGCAGGGATCGGCGCGCTCCGTGCAGCCGACGATCAGGAAATCATCAGACGATTTGTCCGCGCATATGCGGAGGATGCGGATATTGCCATGAAGATTCTGTTCTTCGGGCGCGATGTTCGCGGAGGCCTTGGTGAGCGCCGGGTGTTACGCGTGATCATTAATTGGCTGGCTGATAACAGAACGGAGTCTCTGCGCAAGAATATCGAGCTGATCCCTGAGTTTGGGCGTTATGACGATTTGGTGTCTCTCATCGGCACGGCCTGTGAAAAGGACGCTTTGCGTACCATTCGCAAGCAACTGGAGGCCGACCTTGCGTCTGACGCAGAGGTGTCCCTGCTGGCGAAATGGCTTCCGTCTGTAAATGCGTCCAACGCAGAGACGGTCCGCAAAGCAAAGCGCATCGCCCGCTATCTTGGAATGTCCGATGCGGAGTATCGCAAGACCCTTATAGAGCTGAGAAAGAAAATCCGCATCATGGAGCATAGTGACTTGGAATTGAGGGAGCATTGATATGACGATGTTAGAGGCTTTTGTAAAAGAGCGCAACGAGGCGCTGTTCAGCCTTGACCGAAAGAAGATCGAGGCCTACATGATCAAATATGGAGAAACGGAAATTGCGCAGACACCCGATGTTGTTTTCTGGGCATCCGTGTAAAAGGCCATCTGCGGTATCAAGGACGCGCCAGAAGACATTGTAAGCAAGGCAAAGGCATGGCTGCACGAGCATGGCATGAGCCATAATCTGGCGGGATGATAATCCCCCATTGATCTGCTTGAAGAACATCGAAGCGAGTTCCTATAGCAACTGAATCTACGACATCACGACGGAACGGTCGGGCTGAAACAGGGCCGCACTAAATCCGCTTCCAGGTCACTTGATCGTGGGCAGCAGCCCGAACATGAACCGGTAGTTATTCCAGACATATGTGAGAGGCCACCGGCAAGGTAAGACACTATAGTTCTATCTATAGGTCTGCCTTGTCGGTGGCTTTTTTGTTTTTCACCGACATCACAAATACATATTCGCAGCCTGAAGTACAAGGGCCAAGGATACAAATACGCTGATTTCAAACTCTTTTGAAAAAGCAGTATGGGTACCCTTAGATTTCTGCGCCCTTTTTCAGGCAGGCAGCATCGGGAGTCCTTTTCGCCAGCATAGTTGTGTCCTTTGGACCGCAGCAGACGGAAAGGACTTTTTATGTGCAATCAGTGGCTCTGCTATATCGCTGAATACCCGTGATCTCTGAATTTTTGACTTTCACCCAAATTCAAAAATTCAAAGTAGATTACAAAAAATGGGATTTAATTATGGACTCGAAAAGAGAAAGTTCACCGAGGAGTGGAAGAAGCGCTACCACGAATATAAAGCTGCCGGTATGAGCGAAGAGGATATTCAGGATATCTATGCGTTCGACCTGAATGTGTTCAGGAAAAACAGGACGGAGTTCCAGTGCACACAGCCCCTCTCAGAAAGCTCCTGTGACAACGGAATCGAACAGGGCGAATCTATGTCTTCCCTATTAAAAAAGTTCTCCAGTGCGCTTTCTGTGTGCGACAAGTATTCTTTCCAAAGTGACCCCCGCTTTGCGTGGGTTGATGAAATGGAGAATGACGAATTATATCGGAAGATTATTTCTCTGCCCAAAAGAGATATGGACCTGCTGACGCTGATCGCATTTGAAAGATATTCATAGCGGGAGGTTGCAGAAATTCGCGGCATTGTCCCCGCCGCGATCTGCAAAAAGATCGCAAAACTCAAAAAACTTCTGTATGGGGGTTAATTTTTGCCCGTTTTCGTTGCCTACCAAGTGAAAGGATTATTTCGAAAACAAAGGAGCAGCAGAATATGAACCATTTGAGTGAGAAGAACTCCGTTTTGAATAGACCGATGTATTTGTGCCTTTGCCCGGTTTGCCTTGGTCAGTTCCTCGACACAGGAATCTATAAGATCGTGCGGGAGAATCACGGACAAGCAAAAGAGCGCTGTGATTTCTGTAATTATCGCAACGGGTACGATTTCATCATCTACTCCAAAGCGGAAAAGAAAGATGAGGTGGCAGACGAATGGCAATGAAAAAGTCTGAGCTGAGAGAACTGTACTTGATGATGTTTCCGGAGTATCCGGACATCGTGAACATCACTCAGCTCCAATCGATGCTTGGCATCAGCCGCCATCTTGCCTATGACTTGATCAATGACGGGTATATCAGAGGCCTGAAAATCGGAAATGCTTTCCGGATAACCAAGGTCAATGTCATTGAGTATGTCATGGATCAGGGAAAAAGTGCGATTTGAACTCTGATTTGATGATCGCATATTTGAGTATCTCCCACCGACCGAATAAAATATAGATGTCGGTGGGAGATGCCTGTATACAATTCAATGATTTCGGAGGTAATAAAAATGGTATCAGGAACTCTTGCACTGAAAAACGGCTACTATTATGCCGTTCTCAGCTATCGGGACGCAGCAGGAAAACGCCATCAAAAAAGGGTATCGACAGGATTGCCCCAAAAAGGCAATAAGCGGCGGGCAGAACAGGAACTTATTCGTATTCGCAGCGAATTTGAGATTCCTCCGGCTGCTGGAGAATTAAACTCCAATATGCTCTTTGCAGATTATTTGGATCAGTGGCTTGAGATTGTCAGAGCGAGAATCAAGCCCGCAACATTCGGCTCGTATCAAGGGATGGTCAAAAGCACGATTGGCCCGTATTTCCGCAAAAAGGAGCTAACCTTGAAAGAACTGGAGGCTCGGCACATCCAACAGTTTTATACGGAGAAGCTGAAAACCGTCACGCCGAATTCCGTTATCCACTATCATGCGGTGATTTACCAGGCTTTGAAGTATGCGATGAAAACCGACCTTGTTACGCAGAATGTGGCAATGAAAGTGGATCGCCCGAAAAAGAATGATTATCAGCCTGTATTCCTTGATGCAGAAGAACTGCAGCATTTATTTGAAGTAGTTAAAGGGACAAAGCTGGAACTTCCGGTTTTAGTCGCCGCTTTCTACGGCTTGCGTCGTGGCGAGGTATGCGGACTGAAATGGGACGCCATTGACTTTGATCGTGGCACAATCACTATAAGGCACACGGTCACATCGCTGCAAGTGGACGGAAAAACAAAAATGTACGCACAGGACTCTGCCAAAACAAAATCCAGTATGCGTACACTTCCGCTGGTCGGCAGCTTTGCGGAGTATTTCAAAGAAGTAAAAGCGGCGCAGGAACTCAACAAGAAAGTTTGCGGCAATTGCTATAACTACGAATATGACGGTTATGTCTTTGTGAACGAGCTTGGTGATTTAATGCGACCGGAGTATCTGACAAGCTATTTCCCACAGTATATTCAAAAGCACGGCTGTAAAAGAATGCATTTTCACGATTTAAGACACAGTTGCGCAAGTCTGCTTCTTGCAAACGGCGTACCGCTGAAACAAATTCAGGAGTGGCTGGGACACAGTGATTTTTCCACCACCGCTAACATCTACGCCCACCTTGACTACACTTCAAAGCTGTCCTCGGCAAAGGCAATGGTCAGCGGAATGGCGCTTCCCGAATCGGTGAATTTCGGCAGCAAATGGGCCGAAATTTCAGCTGATGACGGAGAGAACTGATTTTTACGGTTCGAATATGCCAAAATACCCAAAATTGCCTTGTTTTTTCCAAAAAAACAGGCTGTTCTTTCCATAGTTTTGAGCCGATTTTGAGCAAACGAGCAAAAAAGAAAAGCCGAAAAACCTTGATTTTTCGGACTTTTTGGCGGAGAGTTAGGGATTCGAACCCTAGAAGCCTTTCGGCTTACAGCATTTCGAGTTTTATGGATTAATGGCTGTTTAGCGATTTTGAAGGCAGTTTCGGGATACTTCGTATTCGCCGAAAATGCTTGATATTAAAGGCTTTTTTGCGATTGCGTCGCTGAAATCCCGATAAATAAAGGAAAGTTCGAATAACGGCATTTTCGCTGTTTTCGGAAAGAACAGAATAAACACATCAACAACGGCAATACACAGGAAAACCCACACCGATTAAAATATTTACGAGGTGTATTGCTATGAATGAAACCGCAATCAACTGGGATTCGATTCCCGATATTATTACCAAAGACCAACTCTATCAAATCTGTCATATCAGCAAGTCAACGGCTTTGTATCTGCTGCGAAGCGGAAAGATTCCGTGCGAATACACGGGCAAGAAAACTCGCTGTTACAAAATCAAAAAGTCTGACGTTATTACATATCTTGAAAAGAGAAAAATATTTCCCGAATCCTATTCAGCACCGGCAGGTTGGTATAAAGGGAATTATTCCATAAAATTGGAAACAAAAATTCCCGAAAATGCTCTTAAAAATATGCGGCAATATTATACTGAAATGCTTGCACAATATCCCGATGTGATGACCGCAACGGAAGTGTCAACAATTATCGGCTACGGTAAAACAACCGTCAATAATTGGTGCAGGAAAGGACATCTTAAAGCGTTTAAGAGAAACAATATGAATCACATTCCGAAAGTCTATTTAATAGAATTCTGCTACTCGAAATACTTTCGCACTATTACCCGCAAATCCGATTGGCATATCCGGGCGCTTCAAGAATTCTCCCGTTGGCAAGTGATGCGAGGATTGAAAACAAAAGAGTGAATATTCGCTATGTTCACCGCAAAAAATGGCACAGTTTCGGAAATGTTCGTTGTAATATTTGGCACGAGCATAATTTGCAAATTTACAAATCGCACATTTGAAAAAGAAAACCTCATTTGATACAATTTAAGTATCAAAGGAGGTTTTTACTATGACTGACACATTATTTGCACAACTCGGCGGTACTTATACACAGACCGGCGACTACCTATTGCCGGACTTGTCATTACCGGCGGAAAAAGATAATCGTCCCATTGGTATATGGGGACAGCGTAGATTGCGACACTTAAAGCAGTACCATAAAGCGATTTACTACAATCTGCTCACTTCCGGTAAACTCCATTCCCACCTCGCAGATGTCGAGGAACAAGCACAGGATCTCTTTTATCGGCTCGTAAAAGAATACGCCGAAAAAGAAGGCATCACCGAACAACTCAAATCAACAGACCAAATGAAGTGGGTTGGCAAAATGAGCGCTATCCGCAACGCCGCCACCGAAATCATCAATCGGGAGTTGATTTATACATAAGATGATGAGAAGGTACAACCTTTTGGATCGCAAAAATCCGTTGGTTGTGCCTTTTTTGCGGTGACATTTTGTTCTGTATCATCTTAGCACCTTAGCGAGTAGACTGTTTATGGACGAATTTGCCCCAAACAGTAAAACCTGTTAAGATTGCACCTAAAACCGCTATAGAACTATGAGTTTTCTTTTAGACGCATTACAGTCGATATAAGATCATCCACAGATTGATATCTTTTATTTCGATCTGTATTTGTTCCTCGATTCCAAAACTCTTTGATGTCGCTATCTTTTTGGCGTTCAACATTTGTTTTTCCTGTCAGAATAAAAAAGCACAATCGGGTGAGTGCAAAAGTCTCATGACACATATCGTAGTTTGCAAATCCGACGTTAATGAGATCTGGATCGTTTAGAGAACCTTTTAATTCCGATTGCAGACTGGTTAGTGTACTATCAGGCACCTTAACCAACCCGAAATCACCGATTTTAACGACATCAACATCATCATAGTGCTTAATAAATACATTGGTTAAGCTAATATCTCGATGAAGAAGTCCCTTACTATGTATATACGATAATCCTTTACCTATTTGTGCTATTATCCTTTTTCGATCCGATAGGGTGAGCTTTGCATTCTCTCGGTTAATATACTTATATATGCTTTCATCCATACACTCCATCGTATATTGGTTATTTGCATCATCATAAGAATATATTTCGACGACATAAGGAGATTTTAGTGATTTTAACACTTCAAATTCTTGTTTAAATCTACGAAGTTCTTTAAGATCTAAATCAGCCTTAGCTCGCTTTAATGCAATTTTCATATCGTAATTTGGATCTTGATATGAAAATACATCAGCATAAGATCCTCCGCCTATTGGTTTCATATTGGCATATATCGTTCTCTGCTCAGACTTTACTGCAACTGTTTTCTCCATTTGAAATATAGGATTTAAGTCTTCAATTACGATAGGCGTAAAATCTTCTGGAATCGTACTACCGCCACTCTTAACAACGAATCTACGGCAACGTCGTATTATATCATCATAATGTTCGTTACATAGCCTAAAAGAATATTCTGTAGATTTTAATTTACTTTTAAGTGTATCTATCACATCTATCAAAGCCAAGTAATCTCTACTGTCTTGGGCGTGAAAATATCCGCCTGTATATTTTATATTTCCTTCTTCGTCATGTTGGTATCTCAGGTCACTATTGATAACCGTAAACCATTTGTTTAAGCCAGTATGAAATGCAGCAAGAAGTTGACGTAATGTTTCATTTGGCACAAAATCATATAATTCGTATAGATCATCCAGAAAGCTCAGTCCGTTTTCCGAAAGAACTCGACTTAAATAACTATCTATATGGGTCACATAATCACCTCCATTCCCAATCTTTCTGGACATTTCGTCATCTGCAAAACCTTACCTTTGCGAGCAAAGTCTCTACGTGTATTTTTTGTTGGAGTCTTGCAGGATTTCAAAAACAGAATCACTTCTAAAACCGAAAGCAGCACCCAAGTCATCAGCAATCAGCGAATATGACAAATCGTTGAAACTCACTTTAGGGAAATCTCGCAAGAAAGAAATTTTGCCTTTATTTATTTCCTTGTGTGCATAAGGGATCCCATATTTTTCAATATATTCTTTGTATTTATCTCCGTCAAAAGCAACAACAGTATCTCCTGCATTTTCAATTTCAAGACAAAAAGCATAATCTTTTTCTTTTAGTTTATATTGATTTGCAATATTCTCAAAAAGGAACATTCCAAAGAACAGTGCATTAAATATATCTGAACCGCTTGCTAATTGAAAATTCTCAACGCTTTCTTTGTCATAACCGAGTTCTGTATAAATATTTAAATAGTCATCTTTTCTGCTTCCGTTTGAAAGTCCTATCGGCACAGTGATTATGGCAGAAAACGCACCGGAATTGCAGTGACCGATCCGATGCAGATTATA
>ENA-UEPV01001638-UEPV01001638.1-human-gut-metagenome-genome-assembly--contig:-NODE-1638-length-13626-cov-60.565798_pt1 | contig 13626 bp, 10 predicted proteins | sample MGYA00242942_ERZ507925 | MGnify/ENA primary metagenome ERZ507925 (study PRJEB26167, sample SAMN06115453) | human gut metagenome | host: Homo sapiens | place: China:Fujian | collected 2015-08-26... | reverse complement strand
CTTTTCTTGTGTTTCTCCATAGTCTTTTTCATATTTACCGTTTTTAATCGTCATATCGGTCGAAAAGTCAAAACTCCCGCGCTCACTCATAAACAAGCCATCAATAACGACATCTTTTCCGGCAGAGATATGTCCTCCAGAGGCGACATTGCTGACTGTCGCACCGTCTTTTAAATTCAACGTGCCGTCATTAATTGCTACGGTATTAACCGTTGCTCCCGCTTCCACATTCATGATGCCGTCGCTGTTAACTTGTGTCTTGCTCACATTGCTGCCGGCGGCCGCATTCAGCTCACCGCCGTCCATATTAGTCCCGGAAACGGTCGAACCGGCACCGGCGTTGATTGTTCCCGCGCTAATATTCGTATCATTCAGGGTTCCACCGTCATTGACATTGACCGTACCGCCGGTCCAAAAATCCGTTCTGACGGAAGTGCCGTTGGCAACTCCGCCTTTATTGACGTTCATCACGCCGCCGTTGCTCACTTCATTACCGTTGGCCGTTCCCCCCTCGTTGACATCCATTTGGGAGGCGTCACCGCCCAAGGAGCTGACAGTATTATTGTTGCAGTTGCCACCCGGACAAACGATCGTTTCAGCCGTCGCATGGTTAAACGACAGCAAAAACGTGCAAACCGTTGTCATGTAAAAAAGTTTTCTGGAAGACATAAAAACCTCTTTCAAAATAAGTTAAAAACAAAAAATACAGAGAAAAACAATCACCCTTCGGTCATGTTCTAATGGTGAAAAGTATTGTACGTTATTTAGATACAAAGTTTTTCTCCGCTTTCCCTTGATTTTTCGTCTTGATTTCCGCCGCATTTTAACGTACCTTTTTTTGTTACCAACGAAAAATAAGATTTTTAAGGGGGGAAAACATATTGATTTTTGCGGCAAAAAAAGGTACCTTTTTTTGTGACAGGCAAAAAGGATAATTTACACCCTAAAATCAACGGAAAAACGGGAACAAAAATACAGACGGCGCAAAAAAAAGCGGATTCCGCCCGAATGCCCGGCAACCGTTGCAGAAGCGGCCGGTTTCGTATGCTCCGGCCCGAAACGGCGCGACCGCCCGGCCGACATTTTTCACTCAACCTTATCGGCCAATATTCAAACCACAAAAAAAACGACCCGGCAGACATTCGTTTAACGAACATTTACCGGGTCGTATCTGGTATAAAGAAGTCAGTTATTACTTAACTTCCTCAAAATCGGCGTCAACGACTTTTTCGTCTTTCGGCGCTTCGGAAGCGCCGGCATCGGCACCGGCGGCACCTGCGGTCTGTCCCGCCGCGCCGGCATTCTTATACATTGCTTCGCCGAGTTTCAACGACGCCTGCATCAGGCTTTCGCTCTTTTCCTTGATGACTGACAGGTCATCGGCTTCAAGCGCGGTCTTCAACGCCTTGATTTCGGTTTCGATCGCCTGCTTGTCGGCTTCCGAAATTTTGTCGGCGTTTTCCTTCAGGGTCTTTTCGGTCGCATGAACAAGGCTTTCCGCCTGGTTCTTGGCTTCTACCGCCTCTTTCTTCTTCTTGTCGGCTTCGGCGTTGGCTTCCGCGTCTTTGACCATCTTGTCGATGTCGGCGTCGCTCAAACCGCCGCTGGCCTGAATGCGAATCGCCTGTTCCTTGTTGGTCGCCTTGTCTTTGGCCGAAACGTTGACAATACCGTTGGCGTCAATGTCGAAAGTAACTTCAATCTGCGGCATGCCGCGCGGCGCCGGCGGAATGCCGACCAGGTCAAACTGTCCCAGCAGCTTGTTGTCGGCGGCCATTTCGCGTTCGCCCTGGAAGACGCGGATGGTAACCGCGGTCTGTCCGTCTTCGGCGGTGGAAAAGACCTGCGACTTGCGGGTCGGGATGGTGGTGTTGCGGTCGATCAGACGGGTGAACACGCCGCCCAGAGTCTCAATGCCCAGCGACAGCGGGGTAACGTCCAAAAGCAGCACGTCTTTGACGTCGCCCATCAGCACGCCGCCCTGAATGGCCGCGCCGACGGCAACCACTTCGTCCGGGTTAACGCCTTTGTGCGGATCTTTGCCGAAGATTTCCTTTACTTTTTCCTGAACTTTCGGCATCCGGGTCATACCGCCGACCAGAATGACTTCGCTGACTTCGTTGGCTTTAAGCCCGGCGTCGGCCAAGGCTTTGCGGCAGGGTTCGACCGTGCGTTCGATCAGGTCGTCGACCAGCGCTTCCAGTTTGGCGCGGGTGAGTTTGATGTTGAGGTGTTTCGGTCCGGTGGCGTCGGCAGTGATAAACGGCAGGTTGACGTCGGTCTGAGTGGCCGAGGACAATTCGATCTTGGCTTTTTCCGCCGCTTCTTTCAAACGCTGCAAAGCCAGACGGTCGTTTTTCAGATCAATGCCGCTTTCTTTTTTGAACTCGTCGGCCAGATAGTTGACGATGCGCTGGTCAAAGTCTTCGCCGCCGAGGAAAGTGTCGCCGTTGGTGGATTTTACTTCAAAAACGCCGTCGCCGATTTCCAGAATGGAAATATCGAACGTGCCGCCGCCCAGGTCATAAACCGCGATGGTGCCGTTTTTGTTCTTGTCCAGGCCGTAAGCCAGAGCGGCCGCGGTCGGCTCGTTGATGATACGCAGAACGTCAAGCCCCGCGATTTTGCCGGCATCTTTGGTCGCCTGACGCTGAGAATCGTTGAAATAGGCCGGAACGGTAATGACCGCCTTGTCGATTTTTTCGCCCAGATAGCTTTCGGCATATTCCTTAATCTTTTGCAGAACGATTGCCGAAATCTGCGACGGCGCATATTTCTGTCCCTTGACTTCTACCCAGGCGTCGCCGTTGTCGCCGGGAACGATTTTAAACGGAACCAGTTTCTTGTCCTTTTCGACTTCCGGCGAATCGTAACGGCGGCCGATCAGACGCTTGATGGCAAACAGGGTGTTTTCCGGGTTGGTAACGGCCTGACGTTTTGCCGCCGCGCCGACCAGGCGTTCGTTGTCGGTAAAGGCAACGATCGAAGGCGTGGTGCGGGCACCCTCGCTGTTTTCCAGCACCTTGGCTTCTCCGCCTTCCATAACCGCAAAGCAGGAGTTTGTCGTACCAAGGTCAATACCTATAACTTTATTGCTCATAATCTTTTCCTTCGTAAATTTAACTTTCTAAACTGTTATATAGGAAGCTCGAATTTCATAAGCAATAGGTTAAGATATTTTTTTGTTTTTTTGTCGCCGCCGCGGCTTTTTCCGGTTGCAAAGACGGGAAACCGCCGTTTTCTCATGTTTTTCCACTGACAGACAAAAGATTCCGGAACAGTCGCGAAACCTGTGCTCTGACCGTGCCCGTCGGCACAGAACGGCACCGTTCCGGCGCTAAGCATTCAACTCCGATCAATCCCGGGGCTTTCCGTAAGGCATGTAAAAAAAAAGCGGCAGCTTTTTTTGAGCCGCCGCCGCATGGATCCGAACGGTTTTCTTTATTTGCCGATTTCAAATCCGCTCTTGCCGCTTTCCAGCACCGTGCCGGCAAAAGCGAAATCGTTCTGGTTGCAGGAATAAATCCGGTACAAAATATCGCCGGCGGTAACCTGATCGCCGGTCTTTTTAAATAAGTCGACACCGGCCCCCGGATACTGCCCGCCGCCGCACAAAACGCAAAGACGGGTCATGAAGGCGTTGTCGATTTTTTTGACCGTGCCGTCAACGTCCGCCACCACGTCGCGGGTCAGATGTCCGAGCCGGACCTGCTCTTTCGCTTTGCCCTGCGACTTGATAATCTGTTCCATGGCATCAAGCGCCTTGCCCGATTTGAGCAGTTCGCGGGCGACCACATAGCCCTGTCCGCCCCGCAGCTTGGGATCAAACTCCAGAATGCGGCCGGCCAGAAAGAGCGATTTTTCCTTCAGGTCGTCGGGCGCGTCCTCCTTGTTTTTCAAAACCTTCATCACGTCTCTGGCCTCCAGCGCCGCGCCGAGACCGAAGCCGATCGGCTCCGAACCGTCGGTAATAACCACGTCGACGTTGATTTCCATCATGTCGCCCACGTATTCGATCAGCTTGCGCAGACGCATGGCTTCCTGAGTGCTGCGGACGCGGGCGCGCGGACCGACCGGAATGTCGATCAGCAGGTGCGTGATGCCGGCGGCCATTTTGGAAGCCAGAACCGAAGCGATGCTGCGCTCAAGCGTTGCCAGACCGTTTTGCTGCTCCACCGCGGAAATGATCTTGTCGGCGGCGGCGATGTCCAGTCCTTCCGGATTGACGATTGCCCCGCGTTTTTCCAGCACCTGTTTTTTCAGGCTGCGGACGTCCAAATCGGTGCCGGCGAGAATCTCCATGGTATCGGCGGCGCCGGTACAGCCGCTCAGGGAACGGGAGACGGTTTTGGGCATCGGCAGGCCGTAGGCGGCAACGATCGCGGTAACAATCAGGTCTGCCTTGTTGCCGGGAATTTCACCCAAGCAATGGTGGTCGGCCACGATTTCCTCGCTGCCCCAGTCGATGATGCGGTCGCCGCGCAGGGCTTCGGTCAGGGAAAGAAGCTCGTTCGGCGTTATGAAAGAGCCGGCCGCCACCAGGAAAGAGGCAATATCCATGTTGGAATAGCGCCGCGCCGAAATGTCGGCGACAATGTCTTCATATTCTTTCGGGCTTAAAATGTTGCCGGCAATTTTGCGGCGGACGGAAGCCAGGCTCGGCGCCGGCGGCGTCAGCGTCAGCGACACCCGGGAACCTTCCGGCAGGCCGATCTGTCTGAACGCTTCGGTATTGAGCCCGAGTTCGTCGGGGCGGATGATTTTGCTGCTGTCGACAATCTGCAGAAAAGCGTAAACCGGCGCCGCGCCGCCGTGGATTTCGATCCGGGTCATGGTTTTGATGTTGTCGATCTTGTAAACCGGACAGTCGCGGTGAATATAGGCGATGTTTTCGTTAAACGAGGATACCGGAAGATGTTTTAATTCAAGCATAACCTTGCTCCTGTAAAAGTTTCGGCCGCCGCGCGGGCGGCCGGTTGCAGACAATGCCGGCAGGAAACAAGCGGTTTATTTCTTGTTTTTGGCCGGTTCGCTCTTCACCATGGCGCATTCGATTTTCTGATGCGTCAGAATGCTCAAGACCTTGACCAGCGTCGGCTTCATTTCCGCACGGGTGACGACAATGTCGACCATGCCGTGTTCGCGCAGATATTCCGCCCGCTGGAAGCCTTCCGGCAGTTTTTCGCGAATCGTCTGTTCGATCACGCGGGGGCCGGCAAAGCCGATCAGGCAGCCTTTTTCGGCAATATGAATGTCGCCGAGCATGGCAAACGAAGCGGAAACGCCGCCGGTGGTGGGATCGGTCATGACGGAAATAAACGGCAGTCCGTTTTCCTTGACCATATTAACGGCGGAAGTGGTGCGCGCCATCTGCATCAGCGACAGAATGCCTTCCTGCATGCGGGCGCCGCCGGAGTTGGCGACGGTAATCAGCGGAATCCTGTGTTTGACGGCATATTCCGCCGCTTTGACGATGCCTTCGCCGACCGCCATGCCCATCGAACCGCCCATAAAGGCGAAATCGAGCGCCGCCACCACGCATTTGATGCCGCCGATGGTGCCGGTCGCCACCTTGATCGCGTCCTGGTTGCCGGTTGCCTTGCGATAGGCCTTCAGCCGGTCGGTATATTTTTTGGAATCCCTGAATTTCAGCGGGTCTTCCTTGGTTTCCGGCAGCTCAAGCTCGGTATGGGCGCCGTCGAACAGCAGCTTCAGCCTTTTGTCGAGATAAAGGCGCAGATGATGTCCGCATTTGGGACAGACGTACCAGGTCTTTTTCAGTTCTTTAGAAAACAGCAGTTCGCCGCAGCCGGGACATTTCAGCCACAGATCGTCGGCAATTTCCTTCGGCGTGGTTTTCTTGATTTTCGGGCGGACAAAGTCAGACAGCCAGTTCATGTTTCAATCCTTTATTGCAGTTACAAACACCAGAAATCGTCCGATTTCTCCTGTTTGCGTTTAAATAAGTTCGATATTTTTTCCTTCAGTCCGGTTTTGGCCGGCTCTTTTTTGTCAAAGGGAAAAGAAACTTCCGCTTTGCTTTTGGCGTTTTCCAGGTCGCCTTTCAGGCTTTCCACCTTGCCGGCCAGTTCCTGCTGTTCGCGGCTCAGTTTTTTGTTCTGACGCTGCTGAACGCGCAGCGCCCGGCGCAGCGGCGCGTATGAAAGCCAGGAATCGAGCTTGCCGACAATATAGCCGAAAACAATGAAGAAAATAACGGCAACGCTTAAGGAAACGGTAATCTCCATGTTGAACGGCCACAGGCTGAAAACCGCCATGTCGTTGTTAACAAAAGCAAACACCGCAATGATCACGATCAGCGGCAATCCGATTATCATTTTTACAAAACTCATAGCCCTGCCTTTCCCAAAAATATGCCAAGACTGATTTTATTTCGCCTTGTTCAACAGTTCGTACAATTGTTTGCCGGCTTTAAAATGCGGAATGTTGCGGGCATCGACGCTCAGTTTTTCGCCGGTGCGGGGGTTTTTGGCCATCCGCGGCGAACGGGTGCGAATCGAAAAAGCGCCGAAACCGCGAAATTCCACGCGCTCGCCGGAAGAAAGCGCATTGATGATGCTGTCCAGAATGACGGTTACGATCCGGTCGATTTCCTTTACCGTCAGGCTGGGGTTTTTAGCTGCGATTTTTTCAATTAATTCAGATTTAGTCACTTTAATACCTCATTGTTGTTTAAGTCGTAAGTTACCTGTTTTTATTTTATAAATCAATACATCTTGTTGCATAAAAGCAAAATTTATGCGCTTGCCCGGACGGCCGGCGGCTCGGCCGGGGCAGAATTTTCCCCTTCGCCGCTGCCGGCGTCCTCGATCCGTTCGATCCGGCGGCCGATTTTAGCAGAAGAAACCTTAATGTCATTAATATCTTTTCCCGCCTGTTCAAAATGCCGGAACAGACTGTCCACGCGTTCGTTCAGACGGCAGACGTCTTCGGTCAGGAGTCCTACCTCCCGCCGGATGACGCCGGCCTCTTCGCGCATGCGGACGTCTTTTAACACCGCGCGCACGGTGTTTAAGGTGGCCATCAGGGTGGTCGGCGACACGATCCAGACCCTGGCGCGGTAAGAACAGGCCACCACGTCGGCAAAATTGGCGTGCAGCTCGGCGTAAACGGCTTCGGAAGGCAGAAACATCAGAGCCGATTCCGCCGTTTCCCCGGGAATAATGTATTTTTCCGCAATGTCTTTAATGTGTTTGACGACGGAAGCCTTAAAAAACCTTTCGGCCTCGAGCTTTTCCCGTTCGCTTTTCGCCTGTCTGAGCGCCTGGTAGCTTTCAAGCGGGAACTTGGAATCGACGACGATCGCGCCCGGCGGGTTGGGCAGGCGGAGAAGACAGTCGGCCCATTTCTGATTGCCGAGCACCGTCTGAAAAGAGTAGGCCGACGGCGGCAGAATCGAGCTGACCAGATCGTTCAGCTGAATTTCCCCGAAAGCGCCGCGCGCCTGTTTGTTGGCAAGAATTTCCTGCAGGGAAACCACCTGTTCGGAAAGCGAAGAGATTTTTTCCTGCGCGGCATCGATTTTGGCCAGCCGTTCGCGCAGGGCGCCGAGGGTTTCGTCGGTTTTGCCGGCGGACATCTGCAAACCTTCGCCCACTTTGCGGGTAATCAGCAGCAGCTTTTCGTCAATCATCTGCAAAACGGAAAGCTTTTGCTCGGCCAGCAGCCGCGCAAGCTTGTCCTGCTCCAGCGCATAATGTTCGGAAAACTGGGCCAGCCGGCCGGAAAGTTCCGACTGCGCGCGCAAAACCGCTTCGTTCGCGCTGCCGTTTCTGGTTTTCAGCAACAAAACCGCGGCCAGCGCAAAAAGCAGAAGCACCACCGCCGCGGTCAGACCGATTTCTGCCGGAGATAAAGTCATTGCCGGATTTTATGCCTCAATGTTGAGGTTGCGTCCCATTTCGAGGAACTTTTCGTTGCGCTGCTTTTTCAGGTTGTCGCGAGAAAGCGGCAGCAGTTCCTGCAAATGTTTGTAAATGCAGTCGCCGACCTTTTCCACCGTTGCCACGGTGTCACGGTGGGCGCCGCCTTCCGGTTCGGGAATAATCTCGTCAATAACGTTCAAGGCTTTCAGATCCTGCGCCGTCAGCTTAAGCGCTTCCGCGGCGTCGCGGGCCTTGTCGCCCGAACGCCAGAGAATCGAGGCGCAGCCTTCCGGCGAAATGACCGAATAAATGGAGTTTTCCAGCATCAGCACGCGGTTGGCCGCGGCAATCGCGATCGCGCCGCCGGAACCGCCCATGCCGATCACTACCGAAATCAGCGGCACTTTGATCTGCAGGCATTTCTGAATGGAAGAGGCAATCGCTTCCGCCTGGCCTCGGGCTTCCGATTCAATGCCCGGATAGGCACCGTCGGTATCAACGAAGCAGATGACCGGCAGATTGAACTTGTCGGCCAGACTCATCAGCCGCTGGGCCTTGCGGTAACCTTCCGGTTTGGCCATGCCGAAATTGTATTTGACGCGGGTTTCGAGGTCGCGGCCCTTTTCCTGGCCGAGAACGACCACGGAAATGCCCTTGAAGCGGCCGATGCCGCCGATCATGGTGGCGTCGTCGGCAAACAGACGGTCGCCCGAAAGCGGTACGAAGTCCTCGATCAGCCCCTTGATGTAGTCAAGGCACTGCGGGCGTTCGGGATGGCGCGCGATCTGCACCCGCTGCCACGGCGTGAGGTTGGCGTAAGACTGCTTGATCTGCTTTTCGAGTTTAAGCTGCAGGCGGTTCAGCTCTTTGCCGATGTCGACATCGCTGTCCTTGGCCAGGGTGTTCAGCATCTTGATCTTTTCTTCGATTTCGTTGATCTTTTTTTCAAAATCCAAAACGGCGGGTTGGTTTTCACTCATAGCAGTTTTCTCTTTCCGATATTTTTACAACTGGTGCTTTGATAACACATTTTATCTTAAATTTCGACTATTATTTTAAAAAACTGTGAATAGCGGCGGCAACACCGGCGACGGCAAAATATTTGATTGAAATGTCGGACGAATGCAATTAGTATGGCAAAATAAATTTTGTTTGAACAAAGGAGAAAAACGCCGTGCTCACTTTCAGCTTTTTTACCGCCGTGTTTCTGACCATTTCGTGGCTTATGTATATCGGAACCTACATTTTTTCGCGTTTGGGCGGGGTTTCGCCGGCGGCTCTCGGCCTGACCGACCTTGCGGTTTATACGGCGCTGGCGGTGGTGCCGCTGTTTGTCATCTGGATGACCTGGAACGGCTTTTACCGTTTCCGTCACGAGAAAAACCTGCAAAAACAGTTCAAAAACATCGAAGCCCAGTTTAAACAGAATCAGGAATTTTTTGAAATTGTCGCGCGGATGCTCTGGCAGGGACAGCAAAACCGGCAGAATCATTTTGTCCTTGAGCGGACCGAACTGTTCGTCAGCGAACTGAACGGCCTTTTGGCGGACATGCTGCAGCGTTACAATTTCATCAGCGATTCCGAAGCGGCAAAGCTGTGGTCGACGGCCGAGAAAGGCAACAAATGGGGGTTTGCCAAGGCATTGATCAGCCTGCAAAACAGCAGTGTCGACTTTGAAAACCGCCTGTATCGCGCCGCCGTCAGGGAAAACCTGCTGCGCGGCACCGTCAACGAGTTTTGCGCCCGCTATGCCCGGCTGCTTGAGCTTTTGAAAATGCACGATCAGGAAAAGACATTCCTTCCCGTCATCGAAACCGGCGCGCTCGGCAAAGCGTTTGCCATTCTGGCGCCGCTGGCCGACCGCCTGCAGCAAAACCAGCCGGCGGCGCCGAAAACGGCGGACGAACCGGAACTGTTCGCCGACGCGGAGATGAGAATCGCTCCGGCGGCGGAACGGGCAGACGACGAAATCGCGGACAATGAGGAAGATCCTCTGGCCGAGCTGGAAGAACTGAGCCTGACGGAAATTTTCGGCGAAGAAATCAACGACGGGGAAGAGCGGCAGCCGGCCGCCGAACCGGACCATGCCGCCGCAGCCGGAAAAAATGAAGCGAACGGCGAAAGCACGGCAGGCAAAGAAGAAAAACCGAACGTCCTTGCCGCGGCGGAAACCGACACGGAAACCGCTCCGGAACCGGTGTCTGTTCCGGCAGAAAAAACAGCAGCGGAAACGCCCGCCGCCGGCAAAGACGCCGCAACCGCCAAAATCGAAGACGAAATCAGCCGCATGTTTGCCGGCGCCGGCGTCCGCGGAGAAGACGAAGATGAAGACGACCGCAAAGCGACCGACAAAGCCCCGTTCTTCCCCAAATTCAGCAACCTGTTCAAACGCAAGCCGGCAAAAGAGCAGCCGCGGCAGCCGGAAACCGAGATCGACCCGCTGACGCTGGCGCTCGAACGCAGTTTCGGCAAGCTGGCGGACGACGCGCCGAACACCGGTTCGCGGCTTTATAAAATGATGAACGAAAATGCGGAGGAAAACGCCGAAAAAGAAGACGCGGCAGGAAACAAGTTCGCTTTTGCCAGCACCAACGAAACCATCATGAAACTGCAGGAAGAGCTGGAAAAGCTGAAAAATTCCGACGACGGGGAAAAGGAAAACGGAAAAAGCGAAAATGGCGAAAAACAAAACGGTTAAGTTTTTTCTGCTGGTTGCCTTAGCGCTTTTTTCCGGCCGGGGACTGGCGGCGGAATCCGACAGCATCGCCCTTTACGGCAGCCCCAAATACGGCGGCGGCTGGCAGCATTTCGACTATGCCGATCCCGACGCCCGCAAAGGCGGAAGAGTGGTGCTGCCGGCCTATGGCACTTTTGACAATTTCAATCCTTTCATTTTCAAGGGAATCGCCGCCACGCAGGTCGCCGCCCTGACGATGGATTCGCTGGCGGTGGTTCCCGACGACGACATCACCACCGCCTATCCGCTGATTGCAAAAAAGTTTGAGCTGACTGACGAATACGTCGGCTTTATCCTTGACGAACGCGCCCGTTTTGCCGACGGATCGGAAATTACCGCCGACGATGTTATTTTCAGCTACCGCAGCCTGGTGGAAAAAGGCTCGCCGCTCTACAAAATCTATTATGCCGACGTGGAAAGGGCGGAAAAGCTGAACCCCCGCCACGTACGCTTTTATTTTAAGAAGGGCAGCAGCAACAAGGAACTGCCGCTGATTCTGTCGCAGATGCTGATTTATTCCGCCAAAGACTGGGAAGGCAAAGACTTTGCCAAGCCTTACCTGAAAGCGCCGCTCGGCAGCGGCCCTTACGTGCTGGCGGATTTTCAGACCAACAAATATCTCGTTTTCAAGCGCAACCCGGACTATTGGGCGAAAGACCTGCCGGCACGCAAAGGATTTTTCAACTTTGACGAAATCCGCTACGACTATTATCAGGACACGACGGTTACCCTGCAGGCGCTGTTTTCCGGCAACATTGACATCCGCGAGGAATACATTGCCAAAATCTGGGCAACCGGATACGACAACGACAAAGTCAGAAACGGAGAAATCGTCAAGGAAGAAATTCCCCACAGCGAAACCGCGCGGCTGCAAAACTTCGCCTTCAATCTCCGCCGGCCGCAGTTTGCCGACCGCCGGGTCAGGGAAGCGGTCGGACTGGCCTTTAACTTTGAATGGGCAAAGAAAAACCTGTTCTACAACCAGTACGAACGCTTAAACAGTTACTTTACCAACAGCGGCATGGAAGCGACCGGACTGCCGCAGGGACGCGAACTGGAAATTCTTGAACAATACCGCGGCCGTCTGCCTGAAAGCGTTTTTACCGTTCCGCCGGCCAACCCCGTTTACACCGATTATCTGTCGGCCAGGGAAAACCTGCGGCAGGCGGTTGCGCTGCTGAAGGAAGCCGGGTACGACTTTGTCGACGGCAAAATGACCAACCTTAAAACCGGCCGGCCGCTGAGTTTTGAAATCCTGAGCAACTCGGCCAACGGCAGTTCGTTCACCCGGGTGATGCTGCCGTTTTTGAAAAATCTGGAAAAAATCGGCATCAAAGCCACTTTTCGCAACCTGGAAGTCAACGTTTTCAAAAACCGGCTTGACAATTTTGACTTCGACATCGCCATCATCACCTTCCCCATCAGCCGGCTGCCTGGCAACGAACAGAAAGAGTTCTGGGGCAGCGCCAGCGCCGGGGTCAGCGGCAGCTTCAACCTGATCGGCATCAAAAATCCGGTGGTCGACGAACTGCTCGACGGGATGGTTGCCGCCCAGAGCAAAGAGGATTATCAGGCTTATATCCGCGCGCTCGACCGGGTGCTGCTCAACGAACATTACATGATCATGCAATGGTACGCGCCGCACAAACAGGTCGCCTATCACAATCGGTTCGCCCATCCGGAAACAAGCCTGAAAGTCGGTTTTCAGCCCTATACCTGGTGGATAAAGGAAAACGAATAATGCGCAATTACATCATCAAACGGCTGCTCCTCATCCCGCTGACGCTTCTCGGCATTCTGCTGGTCAATTTCGCGATTATTCAGCTGGCGCCCGGCGGCCCGGTCGAACATACGCTGGCCAAATACCGGGGGATGAACGTCGACGCCACCGCGCAGATCACTTCCGGCGCCGAAATGCGGATGAGCGGCGGCGAAAGCGCTTACCGCGGCGCCGGAGGCGTGCCCGAAGAACTGGTGAAGGAACTGGAAAAGCAGTTCGGTTTTGACAAGCCGGTTCACGAACGTCTGTGGAAAATGATCAAAGACTATGTCCGTTTCGACTTCGGCCGCAGCTATTATCAGGACAAAAGCGTACTGGAACTGATTGCCGAAAGGATGCCGGTTTCTGTTTCGCTCGGCTTGTGGTCGACCCTCATCATTTATCTGATTGCCATCCCGCTCGGCATTAAAAAAGCAGTTAAAGACGGCTCGGAATTCGACACGTGGACGTCGTTTGTGGTGGTGCTCGGCTCGGCGGTGCCGGTTTTCCTGTTTGCCGTTTTTCTCATCGTCTTTTTTGCCGGCGGCACCTATTTTCAATGGTTTCCGCTGAGAGGACTGACTTCCGACAACTGGAACGAACTCAGTGCCGGCAGAAAAGTGCTTGACTATTTCCATCATATCGCCCTGCCGGTAACGGCCATGGTAATCGGCGGTTTTGCCAGTCTGACCATGCTGACCAAAAACTCTTTTCTCGAAGAACTGAACAAACCTTACGTGCTGACGGCCAGAGCCAAAGGGCTGAGCCAAAACCGGATTCTTTACGGCCATGTTTTCCGCAACGCCATGCTGATCGTGATTGCCGGTTTTCCCGCTCTGCTGATCAAAATGCTGTTTACCGGCTCGCTTTTGATTGAAGTCATCTTTTCCTTAAACGGAATCGGTCTGCTCGGTTACGAAGCGATCATGACCCGCGACTATCCGGTCGTTTTCGGCACATTATATATTTTTGCCCTGCTCGGTCTCATCTTAAAACTGATCAGCGACATCACCTATTCGCTGGTTGACCCGCGGATTAATTTTGAAAAGATATAAGTTTTTATCCTTTCGTATCCCAATTTGTCTTATTCGTTCATAATAGATTGATTTTTCGTTACAATTCATCCTTTTGTCTTGCAACAAAAAAAGGTACGTTAAAATGCGGCAAAAATCAAGACGAAAAAACAAAGGTTAGCGGAGAAAATTTCTATAACTATCTATCGTACAATATTTTACATCACCTGA
>ENA-UEPV01001637-UEPV01001637.1-human-gut-metagenome-genome-assembly--contig:-NODE-1637-length-13640-cov-3.562634_pt1 | contig 13640 bp, 10 predicted proteins | sample MGYA00242942_ERZ507925 | MGnify/ENA primary metagenome ERZ507925 (study PRJEB26167, sample SAMN06115453) | human gut metagenome | host: Homo sapiens | place: China:Fujian | collected 2015-08-26... | reverse complement strand
CAACATCTGTAAAAAAGTATGTATACTCTTTATTAACCTCTGCAAGCAAACGCATTTCATTACCCAATTGTCCGTTTATGTCCCAGTGCATCCTCCACGTATAGCAATTCTTTGCTTGTCATTTTGCATCACCTCCCAACGTATTGTGTGCCGCCGAAAAGATTTTATACAGGATTCAGAGCCTGCCTTCCACGAAATCTACACCATTTCCACAATCTCGTGAAAAACCGCCCATAGAATTCGATTGCATTCCCAAAGAAAATATGTTATAATATTCCTTGCAATTCAGAGAGGAGCGATCCCATGCACATTTTACATACAACACCAAAAACGGATGGTTTTTCCATGCCGGCGGAATTTGAACGGCACGCAGGCTGTCTGCTCATCTGGCCCGAACGGGGCGACTCTTGGCGCAGCGGCGGCTGGCCGGCACGAAAGGCATTCGTGGCGGTGGCGTCTGCCATTGCACAGTCAGAGACCGTCACCATGCTGGTCTCTCCGGCACAGTACGAGACGGCACGTGCCATGCTGCCGCCGGAGATCCGTCTGGTGGAAATGGAGACGGACGACTCCTGGGCGAGAGATGTCTGTCCCACCTTTGTCCGCAGCGCTGCCGGAGGCATTCGTGGCATCGACTGGGGTTTCAACGCCTGGGGCGGTCTGGAGGACGGGCTGTATTTTCCGTGGGACAAGGACAACCATGTGGCACGGAAGGTCTGCGACTTGTTCTGGACGGACACCTACGACAGCCGGGACTTTATCCTGGAAGGCGGCAGCATCCACAGCGACGGCGAGGGAACTATCCTCACCACGGAAAGCTGCCTGTGCAGCGCCGGACGCAATCCGCAGATGACAAAGGCGGAGATCACCGAAAAACTCTGCGTCATGCTGGGTGCGGAAAAGGTGCTGTGGCTGCCCAGAGGCATCTACGGAGATGAGACCAACGAACACGTGGACAACGTCTGTGCGTTCACTGCGCCCGGCAAGGTGGTTCTGGCGTGGACGGACAACGAAAACGACCCGCAGTATGCCCTTTCCAAAGCCTGTGCCGACTATCTGGAACAGCAGACGGACGCAAAGGGCAGAAAGCTGGAAGTGACACAGCTGCCCATTCCGCAGACGCCGGTCTGCGTCACCCAGGAGGAATGCGATGCGCTGGATCTCTGGGACGGCGAGCCGACCCGGAGCGTGGATGAGCGTCTGGCGGCATCCTATGTAAATTTCTATATCGCCAACGACAGCGTTCTTGTGCCGCAGTTCGGCGACCCGATGGACAAGACTGCCTGCGAGATCCTGGCGGCGCAGTTCCCCACACGAAAGATCATTCCCATTGCCGCCAGAGAAATTCTGCTGGGCGGCGGCAATATTCACTGTATCACACAGCAGATACCGGAAGGAAGGAGCAATTCTCATGCGTAAAGTAACTGTTGCCGCTGTACAGATGGCGTGCGTCCCCGATGCCGCAGAAAACCGCCGCACCGCTGAAACTATGGTGCGCCGGGCGGCGGCAGACGGCGCACAGATCATTCTGCTGCCCGAACTGTTCGAAAACCCTTATTTCTGCCAGGAACGCCGCTATGCGTCCTATGACCTGGCGACCACGCCGGCAGAAAATCCGGCGATTCAGCAGCTGCGTCGGGTGGCTGCGGAATTAAACGTGGTGCTGCCGGTCAGCTTTTATGAAAAGGCAGGCAATGTGCTGTACAATTCCGTTGCCATTATTGATGCGGACGGCACCGTCCTGGGCATCTACCGCAAGACCCATATCCCGGACGACCACTTCTACCAGGAAAAGTTCTATTTCACGCCGGGGGATACCGGATTTAAGGTGTGGAACACCCGGTATGCCAAGATCGGCGTGGGCATCTGCTGGGATCAGTGGTTTCCGGAGGCGGCACGCTGTATGGCGCTTGCCGGCGCAGAACTGCTGTTCTATCCCACTGCCATCGGCTCTGAGCCGATCCTGGAGGTGGACAGTGCGCCCCACTGGCAGCGCTGTATGCAGGGACACGCTGCAGCAAATCTGATGCCGGTCATTGCAGCAAACCGCATCGGCACAGAGACGGTCACACCGGACGAAGAGAACCAGCAGCAGTCCTCGGCACTGTCGTTCTACGGCACATCGTTTCTGACGGACTGCACCGGCGCTGTGATGCAGCAGCTGGGACGGGACGAGGCAGGCATTGCCATGCAGACCTATGACCTGGATGAAATGGCAGAAATGCGTATGAGCTGGGGCGTATTCCGGGACAGACGGCCGGAATATTACGGTGCGATCAGCAGTCCGGCAGCGATAGTTTTGCCGAAATAACTGTTTTGTTACCAATATTTCATTTTGAATATTCCAGATAATGGGTTTTATTAGCTTGAAAAATTGTGCAGAATGGGCGAGCGTGTCATCTGCTTTTTGTGCAGTGCGCCGAAAATTCGACACTTTTTTCAATCTGTGCGGCAAATTGATTGACAGCAGCATCAAACATCGGTATAATAAATAGTGGATTCATGACAAATCGATTACAATTGACGGCGAATTTTTGTCAATTGGATACGAACGCAGACGACAGCGATTGCAAAATGGAAACAGCGGTCGCTAGAAAGGAATGCTGCCCGGGCGGGCGTGTGTTCCTTTGACACGAAAGGACGTGAAACCAATGGCGCAACCGATGCGCAAAATACTCCTTGCCGCAGCCAGCGGACTGCTCGCATCGCTTTTGATCGGTGCAGTTTCTGCTTCGGCAGAGGAGACGGATGTGCAGGAAACGACACTGCACCTGAACCGTTTTATTGTGACAGACAGCGGCAACCGTGTATTGACGGGCAGCTGTGACGCAGACCAGATCACACAGACAGGCTGGTATGTTTCGGATGACGACAGCCTTTATTATTATTACAACGACGGCAGCTGTGCCCAGGAAGAGACCACGCTGGACGACGGATATACTTATTTGTTCGCCTCGGACGGCGCACTGCGGACAGGCTGGCAGACGGTCGAGGGAAAGCGTTATTATTATGACGCAGAGGTCGGCACACCAGTGTTCGGCTGGATGAATTACCAGGATTCCCTGTACTACATTGACCAGGATGCCGGAAAGCTGACCGGCGTGCAGAGCATCAACGGCACACCGTATACCTTCGATGAATACGGATGCGTACAGACCGGCTGGATCACGTATGATGACGGCTCGCTGTACTGCTACAACAAGGATGCTACCGTGGCTGCCGGCTGGGCAGTGACAGATGCCGGAACCTATTACCTCACAGCGGACAAGGGTGCAGTTTCCGGACGTTATACCATTAACGGCAAGGACTACTACTTCTCCGCAGATAAGCTGATGCAGACCGGCTGGATCAAAGACGGCTCTTCTGCCATGTGGGCAGATGCTAGCGGCGTTCTCGCTGCCGGACTGACACAGATCGACGGAAAGACCTATTGCTTTAGTGAAAAGGGTTATCTGATGACCGGCATATGCGCCATCGACGGTGTGACCTATTATGCAGATGCCAACGGCGTGATGCAGACCGGACTCCAGGAGATCAACGGCAGCTACTACTACTTTAACGAAAAGACCGGCGCACTTCAGACCGGCTGGGTGGAAATCGCTGGCGCACGGTTCTATTTTGATCCTTCCACCAGCGCCCTGCATACAGGATGGCTGGAGACAGAGGATGGTATGCTGTATCTGACCACTCACGGCGTGGCAACCGGCGTACAGACCATTGACGGCAAGGTTTACGGATTCGACGCTGCGACAGGCGTTCGTCTTACAGATTGGCAGGAGATCGGCGGAAAGCTGTACTACTTCAATCCGGCAAGCGGCGCAGCATATACCGGCTGGACCGCAAAGGACGGCAGCAAGCTCTACATGATTGAGAACGGTGCAGCAGCGTCTGGACTCATCACCATTAACGGAGATGTTTATTACTTCGACCCGTCCACATTTTTCATGCAGACTGGCTGGGTGACCGTGGGGGACACTTCCCGTTACTTCGATCCGACGACCGGCATCATGACAGAGACCGGTCACCAGGCAGTACAGCTGAACGTGGTGGACTATAAACAGTTTGACTCCAAGTGGAGCAACAAGGTCATCAACTATTCCACCATCGGAAAGGTAGGCTGTGTGACCACAGCGCTGGCGATGAAGTATTCTTACCAGACCGGCACGAATACTACACCGGATAAGATGGTGTCCAAGCTGACCTACAGCAGTGACAATCTGATCTGGTCGTCCTGCACCAAGCTGGGATACCAGGTAGAGGATGTCAGTGGCAGCATTTCACAGAAGGTGATGCAGAAGATCTACGATCAGCTGCTGAACAATACACCGGTTGTGATCGGTGCAAAGAAGTCCAACGGCAGCCAGCATTACGTGCTGATTACCGGTTACACTGGTTCAAAAGGCACTGCGTTCTCCGCAGAAAACTTTATCATCAACGATCCGGGTTCCAGCAAGCGTACAAAGCTGAGCGAATACCTGGCATTGTTCCCCAACCTTTATAAACTCATCTATTAGTTTTTGATTCTGAAATTTCGATCTACAATTTATCTTTTCTTTTGATTCGCCGTCACCACAGGGGTGACGAGCTTCCGGTTCGGAAGTGACCATACATCTTGATTTTGACACAACAATGAATATTTGCATTGTTCCTCGCAGCGTGTTTGCCTGCGGGGATTTTTGTTTGTTATGGTAAATCGCTGCGCCGGACAGAGCCAATGCAAAGCTTTCCTGCACAGCGATGTGGAACTGCCAGACTGCATATCGCTCAGAATCCACGGAAAGCCTGCTGTGAGCGATTTCCCATGATTTCCCGTGTCTCTTTCTCCTGCTAACACAGAAACGCCCGATACAAGCCGTATATTGCTTGTATCGGGCGTTTTGTTTTTAGAACCTGTTCCGTTATCCGTTGTGCGAAAGGATACGGAACGGGAAATGATATGCAAACGAGGAAGTTTACTTAAATACTGCCAGCAGGAAACCGGCTGCGATTGCAGAACCGATAACACCAGCTACGTTCGGACCCATTGCGTGCATCAGCAGGAAGTTAGCCGGATTTGCCTTCTGACCAACCTTCTGGGAAACACGGGCTGCCATCGGCACTGCGGATACACCGGCAGAACCGATCAGCGGATTTACCTTGCCGCCGGTAACGATATACATAACCTTACCGCCGAGCAGACCGCCAACGGTGGAGAAGCAGAATGCCAGCAGACCCAGAACAACGATTTTCAGTGTGTTCAGTGTGAGGAACGAAGATGCAACGGTGGTTGCACCAACGGAGATGCCCAGGAATACGGTGACAATGTTCATCAGCGCATTCTGTACGGTATCGGACAGACGCTCTGTCACGCCGCATTCACGCCACAAGTTGCCCAGCATCAGGCAGCCGATCAGCGGAGCGGTGGACGGCAGCAGCAGGATAACGACCAGAGAAACGACGATCGGGAAAATGATCTTTTCGGTCTTGGAGACCTGGCGGGTCATTTCCATCTTGACTTCCCGTTCCTTCTTGGTGGTCAGCAGCTTCATCAGAGGCGGCTGGATCATCGGGATCAGCGCCATATAGGAGTATGCTGCAATAGCGATCGGTCCCAGCAGTTCCGGTGCCAGCTTACTGGTCAGGAAGATTGCCGTCGGGCCGTCTGCGCCGCCGATGATACCGATGGACGCTGCCTGGTTGCCGTCAAAGCCCAGGCAAACTGCGCCGAAGAACGCCAGGAATACACCCATCTGTGCGGCTGCACCCAGCAGCAGGTTCTTCGGGCTGGACAGCAGCGGACCGAAGTCGGTCATCGCACCGATGCCCAGGAAGATCAGAGACGGATACAGACCGGACTTTACGCCGATATACAGGATATCCAGCAGTCCGCCGTTCGCCATGATGTGTCCGTAGCTGTGGTAATACTCGCCGCCTTCTTCCAGGAACGCATTCCACAATTCCGGATGGTACAGGGCGTTGGCGGAGCTTGCGCCATCTACAAAGAAGTTGGAGACGTTGACCAGCAGGCAGCCGAAAGCGATGCCCACCAGCAGCAGCGGCTCAAACTGTTTCTTGATGCCCAGGTACAGCAGCAGGCAGGAGACTGCGATCATGACCAGGTTCTTCCAGCCGCCGTCGGCGAAAAAGCTGACAAAACCGGAGTCATTCAGCAGGTTCTGGAGGGTTTCAAGCATATTCATGAATACACCCCTCCTTTACGCCAGGACGATCAGCGGAGAACCAGTCTCTACAGTTGTTCCCTTGGAGACAACGACCTGTGCAACAGTGCCGTCGTGCGGTGCCAGGATCTCGTTTTCCATTTTCATGGCCTCCAGAACGACCAGCAGCTGTCCGGCCTTGATCTGTTCGCCCTCCTTGACCTCGACACGGAGAATGTTTCCCGGCATCGGAGAATTTACCGGTTCGCCGGCCTTCAGATCCACCTTTGCCGCCGGAGCCGGTGCAGGAGCCGCTGTGGCTGCCGGAGCTGCCTCTGCGGCAGGAGCTGCCGCCGGAGCCGGCGCACAAGCCTCGTATTCGTCCAGCAGGACAGCCTTTCCTGCCTCGACTTCTACTTCATATACTTTGTCATTCAGCGTAACTTTATACTTCATCCTCTTTGACCTCCTTGATCGATACGAAGTGCAGTTCATTCAAAGGTGTATCCAGCTTGTTCGCAACGATCGCCATAATCATTGCAGCCTCCTTGTCCGGTACATCAAAACGCTTGATGTGACCGGCAGAACCCGGTGCAAGCGGCTTTTCCGGTTCTGCTGCCGGTGCTTCTGCCGGAGCGGCAGCCTTTTCCGCAGCTTTCAGTGCCTCCGCTTTCTTTGCCTTTGACTTGAACACGGCACCCATAATATACAGTACCAGCATCAGCAGGACCAGTCCGACGAAAACGACACAGTAGCCAAAAATGGCGGTGATGCCTGCCTCGCCGATGCCCATGTTTGATGCGCTCATCACATTCAGTGGCATAGCTGTTCCTCCTTACATGGCCTCGATGGTATAAACGGCCTCGTTCTCCTCCTGTGCCTTCCGGTTTTCCAGGAACTTCACGGTCTGATCCGGATAGCAGATATAGCTCATGATGTCCTCTTCCGAACGAGCCAGATCGCCCAGCGCCTTCTTGGCATCTTCGAATTCCTGTCCGGTGCGCTTCTGGTCTTCAATACGGCAGTCTACCGGCTTGCCGCCTTCGCCCAGAACCTTCTTCTGGAGCGCCTCGCTGACCGGAGCCGGGGCGATGCCGTATTCACCCTTGATATAGTTCTGGATCTCCTTGGAGATCTGGCGATAGCGCTCGCCAACCAGAACGTTGGTAACTGCTTGGTTGCCAACCATCTGAGACAGCGGTGTAACCAGCGGCGGATAACCCATATCAGCACGAACCTGCGGGATCTCTGCCAGAGCAGCATCGAACTTGTCCATTGCCTTCATATCGGTGAGGTTTGCAATCATGTTGGACAGCATACCGCCCGGAACCTTGTAGACCAGCGCCTGTGCGTCTGTTCCCAGGCTCTTGGGGTTGATCTGACCGTTGTCGATATACTTCTGCTTGATGGGCTTGAAGTAGTCGTTGACTTCGTTGAGCAGCTTTTCATCCAGACCGGTCTCGATGCCGTACTGCTGGCAGGCATAGAACATGGTCTCGGTGGACGGCTGAGAAGTACCGCCGGAGAAGCAGGAAGTAGCAGTGTCGATGACATCAATGCCGGACTCGATCGCCTTGGTCAGTGTCATATACGCCATGCCGGTGGTGCTGTGGGTGTGGAGGATCAGCGGCATATCGCCGACAGCGTCCTTGATGCCCTTGATGAGGTGTTCTGCCTCATACGGAGTCATGGTGCCTGCCATATCCTTCAGGCAGATGGTCTGGAATCCCATGCGCTTGAGTTCCTTGCACATTTCCACATACTTTTCTACGGTGTGCACCGGACTCTGGGTGTAGCAGATACAGCCGGAGGCGATGGTATTCTTGGTGGCATACTTCATGGTTGCATTCAGCGCAGTTTCGCAGTTGCGGAAGTCGTTGAGTGCGTCAAAGATACGGATGATGTCGATGCCGTTCTTGATGGAAAGCTCGATGAACTTTTCCACAACGTCATCATGATAGTGCTTATATCCCAACAGATTCTGTCCACGCAGCAGCATCTGCAGCTTGTTGTTGGGCAGGTTTTTCCGGAGTTTCCGCAGACGTTCCCACGGATCTTCGTTCAAATACCGCAAACAGGAGTCAAAGGTCGCACCGCCCCAGCACTCAATGGAATAGTACCCTGCCTTGTCCATGGTCGGCAGAATATCGGCGTAGTCTGCATAAGGCAGACGGGTCGCCATAAGAGACTGGTTTGCATCACGCAGAACGGTTTCTGTGAACTGTACTTTTCTCATATAGAACCTCCTCGTCTTTCGACAGTTTTTGTGTCCGCAGCTTTCCCTGCGTACCACACGGCACCGCACACGATCCCCCGTGTGAGCGCCTTAACATTCCTAGTATATCACAAAGTGATTTCCTTTTCTATAATTTTTCCAAAACTCTTTTCTTTCTTTTGTGTAAATGCTTTTTTGCTTATGGGAAAACGGTACAAAAGCCATCTTTTTTCACTTGCTTTTTTTGCCGGACAGCATTCTGAAAAGCGAAAACCGCACACACGCTTAGTATGTGCAGTTTCGGGCAAAACAAAACACCTGCACCGGCGGTTTTGCCAATGCAGGTGTTTGTATAGAAGGATGTTTCAGAGCTCATTTGCATCTGTTCAGAAGAGAAACGTTCTCTGATGAGATTATCGGAATCATTCAGCGGTATACGGCAGCGAGTTGATGATGTGAACCAGGAACTGCAGGAGAAGGATCGCATCATTTGCGCCGGTCTCGTTGTTGGCATCGCAGTCAGCGTTCTTCTGTGCTGTGCTGTCCAGGGAAACTGCGCCGGCAACTGCCTTGTTCAGCAGGACTGCGTCTGTGATATCTACTCTGCCGTCCAGGTTGACGTCGCCGTAGAGAATCGAACCGGCGATCACAGAGCCGCTTGTAGCGGAGACGGAGGTTGTGGAAACCGTTCCCGTTGCAGAAACAGAGCTTTCTGCGGTCGAGGTCGCCTTATCGGTTGCAGAGGTGGTTGCGATGTCACTGGTTGTCTTTGCCGTTGTAGTCGTGGTGTTTGTTGTTGTTGTCGTGGTCTGCTTTGTCGTTGTGGTGGAAGAAGTGACCGGCTTGGGATCTTCGCTGCCGTTGATCTTGCCTACCACGATGCCGCAGCCAACAGTGGACATATAAACGGTGCCGAAGGTGTTCATATCGCCGACAACATAGTTACCGTTGCCGGTACCGCCGTACAGGTGGTTCTGGTTGATGAGTACCCAGGTCTTGCCGCAGTCGGTAGAGCGATAGATGCCTTCCGGATCAGAGTCTGCCGGCTTGCCGTACATATACAGGGTGTACGGATCGCCTTCCTTCTGTGCAGCGCCGTAGCCCATGGTCTTGCAGTAGCTTACGTTGTCCATCTTGGTGACAGTTTTGCCGTAGTCGGTTACCAGATATGCGCCGTAGTAGCCGGCAGCAATGGCAAATGTGCCTTCGTCCAGATAAGCGATACGATATGCGTTGTCGCACTGGTCGTACTGGCAGATGGTCTGAGCGTCCTTAAAGGTCTTGCCGTAATCATCGCTGACCATCAGAATGTAGCGTGCGTCTGTGATGTCAGCCTTGGGCTTGCTGTAGAAATAATACTGGTTGTAGTAATAGCCGTATGCGTAAACATACTGGGGATTCTTTTCGTCTACACACATCCAGATGGTGCTGCTCAGGCTGTCGCTGGTGGAAGCAGTGCTCCATGTCTTGCCGAAGTCATCGGTATAGGAGATCTTGCCGCTGCTGCTGACCAGAATGCGGTAAGAGCCGTCCTCCAGCTGGTTGATGGCAGCCTTTGCACCGGAGCAGGGAATGTTCGGCAGTTCCTGCCATGTAGTGCCGTCTGTGGTGTAGTAGCCCTTTGCGCTGCCCTCTGACAGACGTACCATTACGTCCGGATTTGCCGGGCAGTATGCGATGCCGCCGGTGGATGCAGTGGTGTCAGTCAGCTTGTTCATGCTGGGTGTCAGCTGGGTCGCTGTGCCGTCTGCATTATGATAGAAACCGTCATAGTCACCGATGACCGAAACCGGATCCTTGCCCGGACGGCTGATGAAGTCCAGAGATACCACTTCTTCAATACCGTCTGCGGCAAAACGGATGGTGGGGCATTCTGCCCAGGTGTCCTCACAGGTGAATACACCGTTACCGGAAACGACCCAGAACTGGTCGCTGTTTCTCGGATCCAGTGCAATGCAGCCGGACCAGTGGATCGCCTTGTCCCGGATCCAGCTGTGACCGCCGTCCTGCAGGTAGTTTGCAATCAGCGGACCGCCCCAGCTGGCACGGTTGCCCGGTGTCATTTCCGTCCAGGTCTCGCCGCCGTCCTCAGACTTGAAGAAACGGTCGCCCCATGCAATGGCATCCCGATCCCAGGCATCTTCCGTCCAGGACTGGGAGTACCACTGTGCGCAGGTCGTTGCCACCAGTTTGTTGGCATCATTTTTGTCGCTGGTCACTGCGCCGTAGCCGACATTCAGTTTTTTCGTGTTGCTGCTGATGCCTTCTGTCGGTGTGATATCCTTCAGCTCGCCGGTTTTGGGGCTGTACTTGTAAGCATAGCCAGTGCCACGGTCGAACATCAAGCCGTTTACATAGGTAATAAGCAGGTTGCCGTCTGCATCCAGGTTGATTCTGGAAGGCATCTGCTCGGTGGGCAGATCTTCGCTCAGCGGCTGGAAGTCATCGCTTCCCACATCTGCCACGTGGAGGTTTGCCTTGCCCTTGACGGAAGTGCCGACGTAGACCTTGCCGTCTGTAATTTTAATCGTAGCAATACCATTGACGTTCAGGTATTCGTCATCTGCGACAGATCTTGCCATATGTTCTGTCCATGTCGGCCACTTGATGCTGTATTCGAACAGCCCCAGCTTATCATAGCCCATGACCGGACTCCAGGTGTCGCCGCCGTCCTCACTCATAATGAGGGCAGAATCGCCGGCAGTGGCATCGCCGCCGCAGTAGATGATGTCCGGATTGTCCGGATCGACTGCGATTGCTTCACCGGTCTGTCTGCCGTAGCCGTTGCCGTGTACCTGGATCAAATCGGTGACATCGATCTCTTCAAAGGTCTCGCCGGCGTCGTGGGAACGGAAAATAACTGTCCGTGCGTCGCTGAAATATGCACAGCCGCACAGCAGATACAGCGTGTCGTCGTCGTTCGGATCAACGCACATTGCATCTACGCTCAGAAAGCCTCTGTCGGCATCGTTCAGAAATCCCAGCAGCTGTACCCATTTTTTCTGCTCGTAGTCATAGCGGTATGCGCCGCCTACGTCGGTGCGGGCATACATCTGGTCGTCGCCGGTGATGATACCGGAAACAAAGCCGCCGCCGGCAATGTTTAGTGTGTCCCCATCCATAGAGGGTTCAATCGTCACGCCGGCAGTGCCGATCCCCGTACACAGCAGGGCTGCTGCGGTCAGAACGGAGATGAATTTGTTCTTTTTCGTCATGGAGTTTCCCCTTTCCAAAAATAAGCGTAGCCACGGCTCTTTTGAGCCGACTTCGGCTTGGTTTCATTTCTTACTTATTATAGCACGGGTTGTGATATTTTTCAAGAATGAAATCACATCTGCTGAAATTTTTGTGCATTCTATCTGGTTGCGAGAGCAATTTTGTGACATAATGCACAAAGTGCTTAAAAATGCACAAATCACAAGTGTGATGTTTGGTGAAAATATCAAATGACATGGGAGGAAAAGTATGGTATACTACAAGTGACGTCACCGCTTTGTAAGAATTAGAGCGGTTTCCTGTTAGAATTATTACAATTTGGAGAAAAAACAGGGAATTTGGAAACAAAGAGCGAATGAGAAAGAGAAAGGGATCATTATGGCAAAACAATCCAAAGGCAGCGTCTGGGACAAGTTTTCCCGGCTGGGTGTCATCCTCGTACTATTATACGTGATGTTTATTATTCTGGGATTTGCGGTGCGGCTGCTGTTCTTTTCGGACGAGCGTGGCACGAGTATCATTCCGGACGGAAACGGCGTTGTGGCATCGGCGCAGGGGACATCCGCACAGAGCAGTGCGGCATCTGAGGCGGCCACTACCAACGAGAACATTCTGGATCTGAGCGTGGACAAGACGTATCTGGCTGTGCTGGAAGGCGGCACGGCTGCCATTGCAGTGAATATGTCCACCACCGGCGCAGCGACTGCCGGCGATCTGGTCTGGAGCAGCAGCGATGAGGCAGTTGCCACCGTGGACGACTCCGGCAATGTGACCGGCGTGAAAGCCGGCAAGTGCGATATCACGGTTTCGGTAAAGGGCAATGACGCCATCGCCCAGACCGTTCTGGTGACAGTGCGCCACCTGGAGCAGAAAGACGGCTGCACTTATGTAGACGGAATCCTGATCGTGAACAAGAGTTACGGACTGCCGGAAAGCTATGATCCGGGTCTGGATGCCACCACAAAGGCTGCTTTTGAACAGATGAAGGCTGACGCAGAAAAGGAAGGGCTGAATCTGTACATCGGTTCGGACTTCCGGGACTATGCGTACCAGGTGAAGATCTATAACAACTATAACGATCTGTACGGCTGGGAGATGGCAGATACCTTTTCGGCACGTCCGGGCTATTCGGAGCATCAGACCGGACTGACCATCGACTGCAACACCATTGATGATGCTTTCGGCGAGACCGAAGAGGCAAAGTGGCTGGCGGCGCACTGCGCAGACTATGGCTTTATTATCCGTTTCCCGGACGGCAAGGAGAACATCACCGGCTATCAGTACGAGCCGTGGCACATCCGCTATGTGGGCGTGGACACCGCAAAGGAGATCATGTCCCAGGGACTGACGCTGGAGGAATATCTGGGCGTGAAGTCGGAGTATGCAGGAGCCTGGGAAGGGTAAGGAAAGTTTAACCAATATGTGTGAGAAATCTCCGTGCCTTTTGGGTGCGGAGATTTTTGATATGGAGGGAAAGTGGATGTTTCTTTTGCAGATTCTGGTGGGAATTGCAGCACTGTGCGGATTCCTTTTCCTGCCTTCTGCCTGGGGGATTCCGATTTTTTTGGTATGGGCATTGCAGATGATTTTCTGGGTGTTTTTACAAGAATACTACCCCTATGCAGATAAGATTCGTGGAAATCCGGCGGCAGAATATAATGGATACCGCCGCCTGTTTTGTCGAAAGGCAGTGCCGTCTTTGGCATCGTTGGCAGTTCCGGAACGGTCGGTGTTGGTACAGCGTGATGACGACACGCTGTTTCAGGTGATTCGCTGGAAACAGCGGTTGTATTTCCGGTATCTTTGTTCCAAAAATCATGAAGATCTGGAGATACAACAGGGTTTGATACAGGACTGTTCTGATTTGGACAAAGGGAAAAAATACGGAAAAAAGGACTTCTGGCTGCCGCTCCCTCCAACCTCTCTCCGGCAAGTGAGGAATATGCACAGCTTGTGGCAGAACGTGTAGAAAAGCTCCGCAATGCAAATCCTGAAATGGACGAAACAGCTGTTCCGGTGGACCTTGTCACCTGTTCCGGCAGTGGGCTTGATCCCCATATTTCCCCGGCAGC
>ENA-UEPV01001636-UEPV01001636.1-human-gut-metagenome-genome-assembly--contig:-NODE-1636-length-13646-cov-5.172010_pt1 | contig 13646 bp, 8 predicted proteins | sample MGYA00242942_ERZ507925 | MGnify/ENA primary metagenome ERZ507925 (study PRJEB26167, sample SAMN06115453) | human gut metagenome | host: Homo sapiens | place: China:Fujian | collected 2015-08-26... | reverse complement strand
AAATAAAAAAATAGAAATAAAAAACGTCCGATTATCACATTTTACTCCGTGATAACCGGACGATTTTTTTATTTCTATTTTTTTATTTCAGCATTTCTCTGAGCAGTTCATTAACCATACCCGGATTTGCTTTTCCTTTCATTGCTTTCATCGTCTGTCCGACAAGGAAACCGATTGCTTTATCTTTACCATTTCTGTAATCTTCAACTGACTGCGGATTGTCTGCAATCACTTTTTCAACTACCGAACGAAGCTCGCCCTCATCGCTCACCTGTGCAAGACCTTTTTCTTTCACATAGGCTTCAGGGTCTACATCTTCGTCAAATATAACGGCAAATATGTCTTTTGCAACAGAACCGTTGATAGTACCTGCCTCTACAAGCTTGATAAGCTTTGCAAGATTTTCAGGTGAAAATGTAATATCTTCAGGCTCCATGTCCTTATCTTTAAGAATTCTCATTGTCTCGCCGAGAATCCAGTTAGAAACTTTCTTTGGCTGATTGCAAAGTGATGTTGTTGCCTCAAAAATATCAGCAAGTTTCTTGGAATCTGTAATAAGATTAATGTCATATTCAGGAATTCCATACTCTGTGGCATAACGTGCCATTTTTTCTGTCTTAAACTCAGGCTGACGGCTTCTGATTTCACCAAGCCACTCATCGCTTATGTTAAGCGGAACAAGGTCTGGGTCTGGGAAATATCTGTAATCCTGTGCATCTTCCTTTGAACGCATTGCATATGAATACGCCTTATTGTCGTCCCATCTTCTTGTTTCCTGAATAACGGCTTCTCCCGATTCAATCAAATCAATCTGTCTGTCACGCTCTGCTTCAATAGCTCTTGAAATAGCAGAAAATGAGTTAAGATTCTTTGTCTCTGTTCTTGTGCCGAATTCTGTACTTCCGACTTCCCTTACCGAAAGGTTTACATCGGCTCTCATTGAACCCTCCTGAAGTTTGCAATCAGATGCTCCGAGATACTGTATTATAAGTCTTAATTTTTCAAGATAAGCGATTACTTCCTCTGCACTTCTCATATCAGGCTCAGATACGATTTCGATGAGCGGAACGCCTGAACGGTTGTAATCAACATATGAAACATCTTCCCAGTCATCATGGACAAGTTTTCCGGCATCTTCTTCCATGTGGATTTCATGGATTCTTATTGCCTTCTCTGTTCCATCTTCAAGCTTAATATCAACATGTCCGTTACGGCATATCGGAAGATATAACTGTGAAATCTGATAATTCTGTGGGTTATCAGGATAAAAATAATTCTTTCTGTCAAATTTGCAGTGCTGTGTTATTGAACAATTTGTAGCAAGACCAACTGCTGCCGCATACTCCACAACCTGTTTGTTAAGGACAGGAAGTGAGCCCGGCATACCTGTGCAGACAGGGCATGTATGTGTATTAGGTGCACCGCCGAATGCTGTTGAACAGCCGCAGAAAATCTTTGTTTTGGTAGCCAGTTCTACATGAACTTCAAGGCCAATAACTGTTTCGTATTGTTTCGACATATTATTTTTTCCTCCTTACTCAAATTTACCGCGTGCCTGCTCATATGCGTAGGCAGTCTGAATTAATTTCTTTTCGTTAAAGCAGTCACCGATAAGCTGGACACCTATAGGAAGACCATTATCGTCTTTTCCGCACGGAACGCTTATGCCCGGAAGTCCTGCAAGATTTACGGAAATTGTATAAATATCACCAAGATACATCTTGATAGGGTCTGCAAGTGATGAACCGAGCTTAGGGGCTGTTGTAGGTGCAACAGGTCCGAGTATTACGTCATACTTTGCAAATGCCTCATCAAAAGCCTTCTTTATCATGGCTTTTACACGAAGTGCTTTAAGATAATAAGCATCGTAATAACCTGAACTTAATACGAATGAACCAAGCATGATTCTTCTCTTAACCTCAGGCCCGAATCCTTCTGAACGCGTCTTTTTATACATGCTGTGAAGTCCGTCATAATCTTTTGCTCGGAAACCGTATTTTACACCGTCGAATCTTTCAAGATTTGAACTTGCTTCTGCTGCTGCTATTGTATAATAAGTCGGAATAGCATACTCTACAAGACTCAAATCAAATTCTTCAACAATAGCACCTTTTGACTTTAAAACTTCCGCTGCCGAAAGAACCGCCTCTTTTACCTGCGGGTCAAGACCTTCTCCGAAATAATCTCTCGGAATACCGATTCTCATTCCAGCAACATCATCTACAAGTGCTGATGTAAAATCTGTATCTTTTCTTTCAACTGATGTTGAATCTTTCTTATCATGTGATGCGATTACTTCCATGATAGTTGCACAGTCCGTAACGTCTTTACAAAGAGGTCCAATCTGGTCAAGAGATGAACCGTATGCGATAAGTCCGTAACGTGAAACTGTTCCGTATGTCGGTTTCATGCCGACAACACCGCAGTATGATGCAGGCTGTCGTATAGAACCGCCTGTGTCAGAACCAAGTGCACAGAAACACTCATTTGCTGCAACTGCCGCAGCCGAACCGCCTGAAGAACCGCCCGGTACATGCTCTGTGTTCCACGGATTCTTAGTCGGACCGTAAGCTGATGTCTCGGTTGTAGAACCCATGGCAAATTCGTCCATGTTTGTCTTTCCGATGACAACAGCTCCCGCTTCTTCTATTCTTTTTACAGCTTCACTTGAAAACTGTGGTATAAAGTTTCCTAATATTTTTGATGAACATGTTGTAAGAACACCCTCTGTACACATGTTATCTTTTATTGCAATCGGCACACCTGCAAGAGGTCCTGTAAGTTCCCCTGCCTCAATCTTTTTCTGGGCTTCTTTTGCTGCCGAAAGTGCTGCTTCCCTGTCAAATGTAACATAACAGTTAAGCTCTTCTTCTTTGCTGTCAATGTTTGCAATAACAGCTTCCATTGCCTCTACCGCTGTGGTTTTTCCCGACTTAATCTGCCCGGCAAGTTCCACTGCTGTCAAATCCAACAATCCCATGGCCGCTCCTTTCTATTCAACAGTTTTTGGTACAACAAATGTCTTGTCTTTTCTTTCAGGTGCGTTGAAAAGTGTTTTTTCGCTTTCATCACCGTTAGTAACAACATCTTCACGCATTACATTTTCAATAGGAAATACGTGTGACATAGGCTCAACGCCTGTTGTATCAAGCTCATTAAGCTGGTCAATATAATCAAGCATGCTCGCCATATCTTTCTTAGCCTGTTCTTTTTCTTCGTCAGAAAGTTCAAGCTTGGCAAGGATACCTACATAATCAATCGTTGCGTCATCAATTACGTTTGCCATATAATCCTCCTTGTTTTGCGAAGCAAAATCCGAGCCCCTCACGGCGAGGAGAGGATTTGTCCTCCTTGTTTTGCGAAGCAAAATCCAATGTGCGGCACTGCCGCACATTGTTCTCATGCGTATTTTAATCACGGACTTTTATGTGAACTTCTCTAAGCTGCTGCTCTGTTACCTCATTAGGAGCACCACACATAAGATCCTGTGCAGTACCGCTCATTGGGAATGCGATAACTTCACGGATATTTTCCTCATTTGTAAGAAGCATAATCATTCTGTCGATACCAGGTGCCATACCTGCGTGTGGCGGTGCACCGAACTGGAATGCGTTATACAACGCTCCGAACTTCTCCTTTAATACTTCTTCATCATATCCTGCAATTTCAAATGCCTTAACCATTATCTGCATATCATGGTTTCTTACGGCACCTGAAGAAAGTTCTACACCGTTACAAACAATATCATACTGATAAGCAAGAATATCAAGCGGGTCTTTTGTATTTAATGCTTCAAGACCACCCTGTGGCATTGAGAAAGGATTATGTGTAAATCCAATCTTCTTTGTCTCCGGGTCTCTTTCAAACATTGGGAAATCGTTGACATAACAGAAACGGTAAGCATCTTTTTCAATAAGGTCGAGTCTTTCACCGAGTTCTGTTCTAATCTGTCCTGCATAATATGCAGCTCTGTCTTCTTTATCAGCCATGAAGAAAATTGTATCTCCTGCCTGAAGTCCTGCAAGTTCTCTGATTTCACCCTTTAACTCATCTGGAATAAACTTATCAATTGGTCCCTTATATGAAAGGTCATCTAATACTTCAAGATAACCGAGACCGCCCATTCCGAGACCTGTAGCAAACTTGAGGAGCTTTTCATGCTGTCCCTTTGAAAGCTTTGCATGAACATTGATAGCTCTTACAGTCTTATTCTGGAACGGCTTGAAAGTACATTTATTAAAAAATTCAGAAAGGTCTATAATTCTTAACGGATTTCTGAGGTCAGGCTTGTCTGAACCAAACTCAAGCATAGCCTGCTTGTAGCTTATGATTGGATAAGGAGCCTGTGTAACCTTGAATCCCTTTGGTGCAAATTTTTCAAATGTTTCTGAGAGAACTTCCTCACCTACACGGAAAACATCTTCCTGTGTTGCAAAGCTCATCTCAAAGTCAAGCTGATAGAATTCTCCCGGCGAACGGTCAGCTCTTGCATCTTCATCCCTGAAACATGGTGCAACCTGAAAATATTTATCAAAACCGGATACCATAAGAAGCTGCTTATACTGCTGTGGTGCCTGTGGAAGTGCATAGAATTTTCCCTTGTATTTTCTTGATGGAACGATATAATCTCTTGCACCTTCAGGAGAAGAGGCACAAAGAATAGGTGTCTGAATCTCCAAAAATCCCATATCTGTCATTTTCTGGCGAAGAAATGATATAACCTTTGAACGGAAAATAATATTATCTTTTACTTTCTGATTTCTAAGATCGAGATAACGATACTTGAGACGAACATCTTCTCTTACTTCTTTTGATGTCATAACCTCAAAAGGAAGTGTCTGATAAACCTGTCCAAGCATTGTAATCTTCTTAGCTTCAAGCTCAATTGTACCTGAAGGAATCTTAGGATTATAAGTTTCTTCATCCCTCTTTTCCATGATACCTTCTACACTGATACATTCCTCTTTTTTAATTCCTTTTAAAAGTTCTGCATCTCTTATAACTACCTGAAGCACACCATACATATCTCTTAAATCGATAAATGATACGCCGCCGTGGTCACGGATATTCTCTACCCAGCCCGCTACTCTTAAATTGCTGTCAATATCCTGTTCACTGACCTGATTTAATGTTCTGTCTCTGTAAATGTTTGACATCGTAATCTCCTTTCTTAACTACGCTCTTTTTGAAAAAGCCTTATGTGAGCCAAAATATATTTTAAATATTGCCACACATAAAAGCCCCGGAATACATTAACTGTATCCCGGGGCGAATAAACTTATTATCCGCGGTACCACCCGCATCAGATATGCACTTACAAAAATCACATATCTCTCATTAGCACTTAACGCGTGCAACGAAATAGCCTAGCCACCATATCTTACATATTATTGGTTCAGCTATCCAACTCCAGAGCGTTCCCTCAGCCAATTCCCTGTGGGTGCTCTCAGCCGGTGACACCACTTTCCTGTCAGGTTCCATGAAAAAGAGTCTCTTTCTCAGTCTTTAATATATTCTGTTAATGTCTTAACCAGCTGTCCGCCTGTCAAAGACACTCCGATATTGGTATCATAACATATGAAAATATTTAATTCAAGGATTATTTAAAAATTTTCACAAGCTTTCCGGTCCATCCCAATCATCAAAATAAGTTCTTTTTACACATAAATAATATTTTCCTTCTGTATTTTTATATATAACTATATAGCAATATGGTATTTTTCCGTAATCATTTATATCCTGAAACAGTGTCACACTATCTATATATCTTGGAGATGTCCAATAATACCCTATAAGTTCTGCATTATCCTCCAACATCCAGCTTTCAGGATATATTTTTTCTGAATCTATATTCTGTTTTTCTGCATGATTATCCGAAACTATAGTTGTATTCAATACAACTTCTCCCAATTTTCTTATTGGACGTCCCATTTCTTGAAAATATATATACTGCTGCTCTTTGGACCTTTCATGTGCATTTTCAAGCTTATCCATTAACTTATCTTTGTCTGCCTCGTTTAAACAAAACTTTCCTGTATAAGTATCTGTTTCACGGTCATAATCAAACTTCACTTTTTTACAGAATAACGGTATTGTAAAATCTTTTTCATACCACATAACCGTATCTTTTATTATGTATCTCGGGCTTTGTTTGTATATATTCCTGCATATTATTATCATTAACATACTTAATACTAATATAATGCCTATTTTTATTTTTGTTTTCACTTTATCGCCTTTCATATTTTCTGCTAAAACATTGTTACCAAACATCTGGTCCGTCCCAGTCGGAATAATCTGTTCTTTTTATGCAAAAATAATACTTTCCGGTTTTATCTTTATATATAACTATTCAACACCTGGGCACCTTTCCACTTAATTTTGTATACGTTATACTTTTTTCATCCAGATCATATTTATAAAAATACCAACCATTTCCCACTGCCTCATATCTTACATATATTTCTGATTTTTCAGAAAAAAATTGGTCATTTGCATCATCTCTACTATTTAGTTTATAGTATTTTTTCACATTTACTTCCGCATCTCCTGCCAACACCTGTCCGCTTATTTTTTTTGCAAATGCAGATGCAATATTTTCTCCTGCATAATCCACATTTCCGACCGAACACTGCAAAAGTATAAGTCTTTGAACAGGCTTTCTTTCAAGCGAATTAATATCATCAATATTCATTCTCAGACTATAACCTTTCCCGGGGCCATTTGATATTTCTGTCGGCGTTCCATGCATGTTCATCATAACCGCATATACGCAACATGCACTCTCATTAAATTTGCCTACATTTTCCCATGCTTCTCTAAACTTTTCTTCATTGTTTGTTTCAAACTTAACAACTGCATATATTTTATTTTTATAATTATAAGGATTACTCTCATCCTCTTTTATAGTTATTAAATCAGCCACATCACTTTCTGACTGTTCTTTTCTGTCCTCAATATAAAAATAATATGCAATATTTTTATACTCTTTACCTCTTATGTGCAAACATTTATCGTACTCATCTTTACACACACTGCATATCTTCATCTGTGTTACACTACACTCTTGTCCGCCATAATGCTGTCCTTCCCAATGTCCACATGCACTTGGATCATTGTAATCTTTTCCACACAAATTACAGATTTTTATTATATTGGTTTCACATACCGTCCCTCCATAACGGTGTCCTGCTTCATGAGGACATGCTCCATTTGCATCATAATAATCATTATTACAAATTTTACACCTTACAATAGTCCTACATTCTGTTCCACCATAAAATTCACCTACATCATGTGAACATCTATCACTTCCCATCATATACCCGCATATATTACATATCTCAACCTGATCAAGTTCACAATACCCCTCATCATACCACGATCCCTCATTATGCGGACATTCACCGCCCCAGTAATTCTCATTACAAATACTACACACATATATTGTATATGGTGAACATTCCATTTGATTATAATATCTTCCTTTTACATGAGTACATCCGCTATTCTTATCAAACATATCTTTTCCGCATATATTACACCACTCATATGTATCACAAATCTCACCCCCATATTCCCAGCCTTCAACATGTTCACAATAACGTATGTCTTCACCACATATATTACAATACTTTATCTCTTCCGGACTACACACATTATAGTTATAAGTAACACCTTTCACATGTGTACACTGTCCTCCATCATATCTATGACCGCATATATTGCATATCTCTATTTCACTTACAACACATTCCACCTGTTCCAATCCTGCATATGCTTTACTTGTGTTTTTAAACATGCACATAAGAAAAACAAAGCACACAATCATCATTTGAAATAACAATTTAATTTTTTTCACAATCCTCCTCTTTTGTCTTATTCACTCATCAGGCATAATTAAAAATAAAAAAACAGTTACGCCTGTACTTTTGTTAATAAAACACATATTTTTGTATTTATACAAGTACAAGTGTAACTGATTAATATTTTCGTGTCAATCACTTTTATATTTTGAATATGCCTACTTTTTAAATTTCAACGCTGCCGTCGTTATAAATGCCTGTATAGGAACCGTCAGTATCACGCCGATTGTACCGCAGAGTCCGCAGACTATTTCTGTTATTATGGAATTGTAACCCATAATCTGAAGGTAAGGCATCTCATAAGAATATATCGTAAGAAGTGTTCCCGTTGCCGAACCCGTGTATGCAAGAATGAGTGTATTTGACATGGTTCCCATCATATCGTGTCCGACGTGCATGCCTGACATAAACAGCTCTTTTGCTTTCAAATCAGGTGCCTTTTCGTGAATCTCGGTTATAGCGGCAACTATAGATACGCTTACGTCCATCACCGCACCGAGTGACGATATTAATATTCCCGCATACAAAATATCCGAAACATGCAGTTTTGAACTGTTGGCTATATATATCATTGATTCCACATCAGACATGTTATATCCGTTGAGATTTGAAAGGCTGCCCGCAATCATTGCAAGGCCTCCCGACAAAACTATGCCTACTGTTGTTCCGATTATTGCACAGACCGTCTTTGAAGAAACACCGTTTAATATATATATCGACGCCGCAAGAATCACAACCGATGTGAGAAGTGACGCAAATATCCCGTTCAGACCTATATAAAGAAGCGGAACATACATACATATTACACATATAAATGTAAATATCAGTGCGTAGAGTGCCGCTGCTCCTTTTTTGCCTCCGACAAGCACAAGACAAAGCGAAAACAGCCCAAGCAGAACATATACCATCATTGTCCTGTCATAATTGTACACAGAACCCGTAATCACACCATCTATATCTTTTACTACCGCAATAACCTTTGTTCCTGTCGTGCAGAATGCACCTCTTTGAAATGAATTTGAATTATCAAGTTCACAATTCTGCCCCTTATACTGACCGCTGGTAATCTTTGCGGATACTTTCTGTGCACCGCCGAATGGCTGTCCGCCCGAATTATCTTCTATAATTTGTGTGACCTTTGCTTTTACATATACAACATTATTATTTGCTTTGATATGAGTTCTCTTAATTTGACAACTTCCGATGATAATCCCCGCAAGAATCACCATCGGAAGAAGTACACGGAGAACTCTTTTATATAAATTTCTCCTGTTATCCATTAAATTATGCCTCTTTTTTCTTTATAACGGTAACTGCCCCGATACCTGCCGCTGACAGTCCAAGAAGCACAAACAGCCATATCTTTGCCCTGTCACCTGTTTCAATCGAACCAATAAGCTTATCAGAATTTGTATTTTCCTGATTATCTGAATCGCTGCCGCCCGTATTGACACTTTCATTTTTCTTTGCTGTCGTAAATTCATATACACCGCTCTTTTCAATATCCGACGCTGTATTGGTTACAACCGCATACCACGCATAATCTGTATTTTCTTTAAGATTTGTCAATTCAAGTACAGCTTTTCCTGTTGCACCGTCTGCTTCCGCATTTACGTTTCCAAGCTTCTCATTTGTATACACGTAAGCTGAAAAGCTCTTTTCAAGAATTGTCTGCTCTTTCGTATTGAAATTAACGTCGAGAACCATCTGGTCAACGCCCGTTGCCGATGCACCTTCTGTATTCAATGTGTAAAGTTCTGTATCATAATAGTTAAAATCGTCCATGCAAGGAGAATATGAATTCATATAAATCTTGTTATTATCAAGGTCAAAATATAGGAACTTAATATATTCGTTACCGCCTTCAAATCCTGACTGATAATCGGTACAAATCTGATATACTGTTCTGTCGTTCCTGCCGTCGCCGTCATCATCAAACATTACAGTCTCATATGATGAGCCGTGATAATGACCGTTTAATACCGCAAATACATTAGGATTCTTTTCAACAACATATTTCTGTACAAGCTGTCCATAATAATCAAGATAAGTTCCGCCGCTCTGCTTTACATTTGTGTATGTATGGAAGCAAAGGATTGCCTTTCTGTCACTGTACTGTGAAAGGACCTGATTCATCCAGTCAATTTCGTCCTGATAAATATTCCAGCTCATGTATACAATGATAAAATCCTGTCCGCCCTCACTTATCAAATCATAATGGCCTTTATTGTTCTGATATGTTCCACCATATGTAGGCTGTGTCTTAAATCTGTTTTCTCCGAAATATTTGTAATAATTTTCATAATCGGCAAGACCTGCCGCAACATCGTGATTTCCGCCAAGAACACCGTAAGGCATACCTGCTTTGTCAAGAATACCCATTGCTTCGTCTGCATTTTCCCACTCATAGGTCATATCGACATCATCTACAATATCGCCTGTATGAATAACATATTTAATTTTACGCTTGTCAGCATTATTTACAATCCAGTTATTAATATTAGTAAAATGATGCTGCCATTCCTCCGCATAATACTGTGTATCCGTCTCCCACGCGAAACAGAAATCGTAATCGTCCGGAACATTTGTACCGTCCCAGTCTGCATTATTATTTACTTTTTTATCAGTAACTGTATCAAGTTCCGGAAGTGATGAATCAGCAGTACACTGGACAATAATCGTCGCATTTCCGTCTTTTACATGATTTGCAGCTGTAAATCCGGCTTCTTTTATTGTTCCGTTTTCATCTGCTTTTGCGATTTCATCCCACTTATTTGAAGCAGTATTTAAAACGTACATTGTACTTGCATGCGTATCGTTACTGTTTGAAGCTTCACCGTCCCAGTTTGCGGCAATAATTTCATCATCTTTTACATCAGGTACATTTACCGTGTACTGTATATACGGAAGAATACCTTCTGATGTATCTGTTTTTATACTGTCGGCTTTTATCTTTTCAGCCCTGTAAAATGTTGCCGTTGTATCTGACTTGACATTTTCAAGGTTAAGATAAAGAGAAGCACTGTTATCCGTAATATCCGATGTTAAACCGTCCTTAATTGTTACCTTTGCACTGTCTGTCATAAATACCGCTGTCTTTGTTGTCTCATTTCCTGCAGCATCTTTTGCAAATGCTGTAATTGTATGCTGTCCGTCGCCCAAAGCAAAAGAGGTTGTTTCATATGTACCATTAATCTGCTCGCCGTCAAGAGCCACAACGAATTCTTCCAGTGTATTTGTTTCTGTAACTTTAGGACTGAGTGTAATATTTCCACCCAAAATGTCACCATCTTTTACACCAAGCTCAATCTCAGGAGCTTTGTTATCCACAATAAAAGTAACTTCTTTTGTATTTATGCCGTCAGTTACCTTTAAAGTATGTTCACCTTCTGAAAGCTTTGTTGTATCCACCTGTGTACCAACTGCAGTAACTTCTGTAGCCGGAACTGTAAAACTCACATCCATATATGGGCACATACCGGCTGAATCACCAATATAATGAACTGTACCATATGATGTGTTAAGATTTGTCTTTGCACTTGTAGCTGCATCATCCGGTCCGATTGACACCGGATAATAAACATTTCCATTTATAAGTTTTAATGCAAGATTTTTAACTGTAAAATCTTCTCTGTTCGCATCCGGCATAAGATATTCGTCAACTGTCGTGCCATATGTACCAGCCCAAAAACGAAGCGTTACATCATATGATGAATTTTCCTCATTATAAGTAAAATATCTGTTATCAATATTAAGTGCTTGACCATCAAGTATTTGGTACTGCCACTTTCCTATTGAAGCAATTGTTTCGTTATCTGTTGTTGTAACAGCATTTCTGAAATAGCTGTCCCTGCCGTCAGCATGGAATGTAAAATACGCTCCGTCTTCAAGCATTGGCGTTGTTGTGCGTTCAATATCATCAATATATATTTTTGATGATAAATTATTGCCTCCGTCATTAGCTGTCATTGTTACGATTCCACTGACTTCCTCTTTATCACCTATATTTGTTCTGATTCCGTCAGTTTCATTTAATTTGTTAATTTCCACCTTGTAAATATTACTTAATGTGCTGCGGTATCTGTTATCCGCACTCACGTAAAATTCAACATAATCATGTGAAAATAATTCATCCGCAGGAATCAATACTTCATAAAGATTAGGAACTCTCCTGTTTACTTCTGTTGTTTTATTCCAGCTTCCTGTTCCATCAAATCTGTAATATGTACTGATACCTGTTCTTGCAAGATTTCCTGTCTGCTCAAAATGGAAATCAACTCTTAACTCATCACCCTGCATAATAGATTTTGGAACTGTATCATTAAGCTGTAAAGTCAATGCTGAACCATCATCTTTTGCATATGTATACTGTTCTGTGCTTGCAGTTCCCATTGAAGTTGCTGCATTTGCTGTTTTAAGAAGCATTTCAGGTCCTTCTGGATTTACCATAAGTTCAGCCGATTTGTTATCCTTGCAGTCAGAATTACCAACATAGCAGTAATTTGACACAAGTTTTCTTGTTCCGTCAGAATTTTTCTTATAAATCTCAACTGCACGGTTTGTATTGTTCATACCATTCTGACCCGTAACAATGTACACTGGAACATCTTCACTTATTTTATAAGCATCACGGAATTCTTTCTCTGTAGGAAAACTTGTATAATTTTTCAGAAAATTAATTCTGTAAAACCATATTACCGCTGTTTTTCCTGCCGGAATAACGCAGTTATCAGATGAACCTATACCCGACTCTGTATTTTCATCATAACGGCTTACATCAAGAATTTTTCTGCTGCCCTCTTTAACTTCATATCCAAACTGATATTCGTTATTCAAATCAACATCATGGTCTGTTGTATTGACAACTTCGACACATTCCATCAAATCATCACTGATTCCATATACACTGCTTCTGTTTATATCATTCGGTCTTACTTCCGTAATAAACACACCGTTGGCAATCTGTGAATCAGGAACTTTAGCCTTTACAAGACCATTAAGCTGTCCTGAGTATACATATCCCGGTGAAGGCTCACACATATCGCGGTATACTTCCATTTCATTTCCAATATCAGGAATTGAAAGCTCAACCGAAAATCCATCCATTGTATTAACCTTATCCGTAGCCGTAAATGTTGAAACCACATTATTGCCAGCTTTTGTTTTTAATGAAAATGTTGATGTAACGCCCCAGTTCACACCACTTGTAACTTTAAGAACAACTGCATCGTCAGGAATTCTCATCTCTTCCCTGAATTCTGCTTCTGTAGGAATCGTAGTTGTGACATCACTTCTATAATTCCACAGTACAACCTTCTCTTCCGGCTGTATTACAACATCAGCATTATCATCCATTGTTGTAACTTTTTGAACTGTATCGTTATATACAAACTCATATGTATCGTTAAAATTAACAGGATTTTCATATGTACTTGTAATCTCAACAAATTCCATCAAATCGGTTGTACTTTTATATAACCTGATACTTTCGTAACCACTTTTTTCTCTTGAATTATTCTTCACACTCCGGTCTACGTCATTCTGATAAATCTCCGTAAGCCAAAGTCCCTCTTTGTTAAAACTCTCATTTACCGAAACATCTGCACCGCCTGTCTCGCTCGCAATAAGCGGTGAAATATTACCTAAGATACTGCCTGCTATCATAACAGCAGCCACAGTTCCCGCTACAATCCGTTTTTTTCTCCTTTTTTTGCAAATTCATTGCAGATTTCGAGGCAGCCGTCCGGAGATCCGTCATTAACTAAAATTATTTCAATGTTG